>JAABUN010001217.1_pt1 | contig 59432 bp, 43 predicted proteins | sample 5559311 | NCBI WGS metagenome assembly JAABUN01 (sample SAMN10711877, study PRJNA513370) | rock metagenome | isolation source: Antarctica rocks | place: Antarctica: Victoria Land, Siegfried Peak sud
GCTGGTCACCGCGATCGGCGCGGGCTTCGACCGGATCAGTGCCGCCGATGCGACAGCCTGGTATCGCCATTGTGGCTACTTCATCGCCACTCCCCCTTCCGGTCAACCTCAATGAAAACCGCTCTAATCATGGTTGGTTCCGGCGGCGTCCGTGATCGCATCGGTGAGCGCCGCCGTTCGCGAGGCGATTCGCCCGCTCGTCTCCTCGATCCACACGCGGTCCTTGTCGAGCGCGGATCGTTCGTCGGCCAGCCACGCCCGCGTCATCGCCGGCGCCGGGGAGCCCGTCACCTCGCGACGTTCCAGAAAGCGGCGCGGCGCGAGGAAACGGCCCAGCGACTCGATCTCGACCTTGACCTCCCGGCCGATCGTCAGCAGCGCGGCGGTGTCGATCATGTCCTGCGTGATCCCGCTTACCTCCAGACCGGCCTGCTGGATCTGGTTGAGGACGAGCACGGCGATGCTTCGGGCCAAGGCTGGTGGCACCTGCTCCTCGGTCATCAGGAAGGCCGCCAGGTCGCCCGCCGTGGTGTAGCCGCGACCGGCGCGGTTCCCAAGGTACGCCCGGTTCACGATCAGGCCCTCGCGGATGAACGCCCCGCTCTCGGACAGAACCGCCATCACATCATCCCGCAGCACTCCGGCGAGCCCGAACAGGACCGCGACGGCCGATCCCAATGGTCCGTACGGTGCGGCACGCAGGCGCAGGACGACGCCGGAAAGACTTGTGACGGTCTCGACCAGACGGCCATCGAGCAGTTCGAGCCGCTCGGACCGGAGAAGCGTCGGGAGCGCGGGCTCGGGCATCGTGAACCAGCCCTCGTCCAACACGAAGCTCGTGGGGTCGGTGCGAATCCAGACGAGCATGTCGCGCACCAGGCGATGGATCGGAGCGAGCGCCGAGATCACCGCCTCCACCATCGCGACGACATCCTCGACGCCCATCAGCGCATCCAGCGTGTTCGGCACCGGTGCCATGAACCCGAGCCGATCGGCCAGATCCTCGCGGTCGGCCGCGATCACGTCGCCCGCCAGCACGCCCGCTCCGAGCGGGCTCCGGTTGAGGGCCGGGAAGGCGTCGGTCATGCGCCGCCGTGCCGTCTGCAGCGGGCTGAGAAAGCCGCCGAGATAGTGCCCCAGGGTCGTAGGTTGGGCTGGTCTGCCACCGGTGAACGCTGGCATCACGGTCAGGGTGTGCGCGTCGGCGAGCGTCAGGGCCACGTCGGAGATGTCGACCGCCTCGCGCAGGATCGCGAGCGCCACGTCCCGCACCTGCAACCGGGCCGCCGTCGCCAGCCATTCCTCCCGGGCGAGCCCGAGCGTCGCCGCCCCGGAGAGGGAGGTGGGCAGAAGCGCCTCGACGCGTTGGTCGAGCGCGGCGGCCCTGTGCCACGGAATGGCGACCCCATCGGAATCGGCCAGTCTCGCGTTGTCGAGGGCGCGCGCGATCGCGAGCAGTGCCACATCCTCCAGGACATCAGAGCGCCGGAGACCGGTGACATGGACCGCCAGCACCAGCCACAGGGCCTCGTTCACCGTCGCCGTCGTGGGGCGCGCGGCGGTCAGGCTGGAGGTGCCGCCCGGGGGTGCAGTCCGAGCCTGGGGCAGGTAGGTCAGCAGGTTGAGCCGGGTCGGTTCATCGGACATGGCGGAATCTCGATTCTGATCAGTTGACCAACCTCCCCTTTCGTGCATCCTGCACGAAAGGGGAGGCAAGCTCGCGTCGGCAGCGCGGGCCGATGCTGGTACCATGGACCGTACGCTCATCCGGCGGATCGCGCATAAAGTCGTCGCAATCGGACGTTGGCCTGCAGTTTTATCGTGGTACGCCACAGTACAGGGGAGGATTCTCGATGGCGGGCATTTCACGCATGGACTCACGCCTCAACCGGCGTCGCTTGATCGCCGCTTCGTCGGGCGCCGTGCTCGGTGCAAGCGTACTGGCAAAGGCGAACATCGCCGCCGCGCAAGACGGGTCCGACTTCACGGTCACGATGGTGACCGACACAGCGGGGATCGGCGACCAGAACTTCAACGACCTCGCGAAACTAGGCGGAGACCGGGCCGCGTCCGAGCTTGGCGTGACGTTCGAGATTCAGGAGAGTCAGACCCAGGCCGACTACGTGCCGAATCTCACGGCGGGGGCTGAGGCTGGCGACCTCACGATCGCCGTTGGTGCGTTGCTGGGTGATGCGGTGGCGGAAGTCGCGCCACAGTTCCCGGATGCCTCGTTCTGCCTGCTCGACGGTGTCGTTGACCAGCCCAATGTGTACTCCATCGTCTACCGCGAGCAGGAAGGCGGCTTCCTGGCCGGCGTGCTCGGCGCGTTGGCGAGCCAGACCGGTGTGCTCGGCGTGGTCGGCGGTATCCGCGTTCCGCCCGTTCTGCGCTACGAGGTCGGCTACGTTGCCGGGGCGAGGTCGATCAACCCGGACATCGGTGTCCTGATCTCCTACGCCGACAGCTTCGAGGATCCCGCCCTGGGCAAGGAACTCTCGCTCGCCCAGTACAACAACAACGCAGATGTCGTCTTCCCGATCGCCGGTCGCACCGGGGTCGGCTCCTTCGACGCCGCCAACGAGAAGGGCGAGGGCTTCTGGGTCATCGCCGCCGATACGGATCAGTCGCATCTCGGTCCGGGCCGCCAGCTTGGCGCCGCCCGCAAGGGGGTCGACACGGGCTTTTTCGAGGCCTCCCGGCTTCTGGTCGAGGGTTCCTTCCCCGGTGGCACGACCGATAACCTCGGCGTTGCCGAGGAAGGGATCGATATCTACGCCTTCGATTCGACCGTCGACCCCGCCATCATCGACACCGTGATGGCGTACAAGCGAGCGATCCTCGACGGAGTGATCGTGCCGCCGGCGACCGACGAGGAGCTGGCCGCGTTCGTCCCGACGCCGATCGATGGCGCCGCCACCCCAGTCGCCTCGCCAATAGGATCTCCAGAAGCATCTCCGGTCGCCTCGCCAATAGGATCTCCAGAAGCATCTCCGGTCGCCTCGCCCGTCAGCTAGGGTTCGTCAATCGACGCAGGGAGCCGGACAACCGGCTCCCTGTTTGTATGTAGAATGCGGCGATGGCTGACTCGTTGATCCCGGCTGCCTCCCAGACAACACCGCTCGCGGTGGAGATGCGGAACGTCGTCAAGCGTTTCGCGGGCGTCATCGCCAACGATGGCGTCGATCTCGAGGTGCGCGCTGGGGAGATCCACGCTCTTCTTGGAGAGAACGGCGCAGGTAAGTCGACCCTCATGAATCTCCTGTTCGGGCTGTACACCCCCGACGAAGGCGAGATTCTCGTCGACGGCGCACCGGTTCATTTCAGCGGGACGCGGCGGGCCGTCGAGGCCGGGCTCGGGATGGTCCATCAGCACTTCATGCTGATCCCCCGGTTCACGGTCGCCGAGAACGTGATCCTTGGCAACGAAGGTTCCGGCCCGCTCCTCGACCGGGCGGCCTCCGAGCGACGGGTCGCCGGGCTTGGAGCCTCGTACGGGCTCGATGTCAATCCCGGCACGCTCGTTGGCGACCTCCCGGTGGGGATGCAGCAGCGGGTCGAGATTCTGCGCGCGCTCTATCTCGGCAGCCGGATCCTGATTATGGACGAACCGACCGCGCTCCTCACCCCACAGGAAATTGACGATCTCTACGAGATCCTGAACCGGCTCAAGGCGGACGGTGGGACGATCATCTTCATCACGCACAAGCTCAGGGAGGTCGAAGCGATCAGTGACCGGGTGACGGTGATTCGCCGCGGCAAGACGATCGGCACCCGGATCACCAGCGAGACGACCGCCGCCGAGCTGGCGGAGCTGATGGTCGGCCGCGAGGTGCTGCTGCGGGTGGCTCGGCCCCCGGCCCGACCCGGCGCCACCGTGCTGGACGGAACGGACCTGCGCTGCGTCGACAAGCACGGCCGGGTCACACTGGATGTCGCGCGGATCGAGCTTCGCGAGGGTGAGACCCTCGGCGTTTGCGGAATCGAGGGCAACGGCCAGACCGAGCTGGTGGAGGTGCTTTCGGGTCTCCGTTCGCCTACGTCGGGCTCGCTCGTCGTCGGCGGGAAGGAGATCGCGGGCGAGGGTGCGACCGAGTTCCGGCGGGCCGGCATCTCCTACATCCCGGAGGATCGCCACGGACGTGGGTTGGTCCTCGATTTTCCGCTTTGGGAGAACGTTCTGATCGGGAACACCGAGCGAAGAGGCTTCACGCGACATGGCTGGATCAACGGAGGGATGATTCGTTCGCTGACCCGGAAGCTGATGTCAACGTTCGATGTCCGTGCGCCATCCCCGGCGGTTGCCGCACGGACGCTGTCGGGCGGAAACCAGCAGAAGCTGATCATTGCCCGCGAGTTGCAGCGCGAGCCGGGGATCGTGCTCGCAATCCAGCCGACCCGCGGGCTCGATGTCGGCGCGATCGAGTTCGTCCATCGCAGCCTGGTCGAGACGAGGGACGCCGGAAAGGCGGTCCTCCTGCTCTCGTTCGACCTGGACGAGGTGCTCGACCTGAGCGACCGGATCGTCGTCCTGTGCGACGGCAAGATCGTCGGCGAGTTCGCTGGCTCCGGTGTCTCGCGATCCGAGCTCGGTCTGCTGATGGGTGGTCGCGGGGCCGAGGCCGTGCCTGTCCCTGTGCCCGTGCGGGCCGCCGGCTGATGAGCGCGAGACCCGGAGCCGCGCTGGTGAACGTCGTGGGATCGGTGCTCGCCGTCCTCTGCGCGCTGGCGGTCGGCGCAATCGTGATCGGAATCGCGGGTCACAACCCGTGGGAAGCCTACCGCGCCCTGGCCGAAGGAGCGCTCGGTTCCCGCCGGGGTCGGGCCGAGACATTCGTCTACGCCGCTCCGCTGATCCTCGGCGGGCTCTCGTTCGGGATCGCCGCGCGAGCCGGGCTGTTCAACATCGGAATCGAGGGGCAGCTCGTGATGGGCGGGTTCGCCGCCGGTCTGATCGGCTCGCTCGACATGGGTCTGCCGTCGGCGCTGCACCTGCCGCTGGCGATCCTCGGCGCGGCACTGGCGGGCGGCATCTGGGGTCTGATCCCGGGGGTACTGAAGGCCGCGACCGGGGCACACGAAGTGATCACCACGATCATGCTGAACTATCTCGCTTTCCGGCTGATCACCTACGCGATCCAGAAACAATCCGGCTGGCTGCCCGTCGATCCGCAGGTCCAGGGCACGAACCGGGTGCTCGATGGAGCCCGGCTGCCGATCCTGCTCGACCGGACGCGCCTGCACGCGGGCGTGCCACTCGCCCTGCTGGCCGCCCTGGTCCTCTGGTACGTGCTGTTCAAGACGACCTTCGGTTACAGCATCCGGACCGTTGGCCTCTCACGGGGCGCGGCGTCATACGGCGGCATCCACTGGGGCCGGACGATCGCAATCGCAATGGGTATCGCCGGAGTGCTTGGGGGTCTGGCCGGAGCGGGCGAGACGCTTGGGCTGCATGGCCGGCACAGCGGCGCACCACCGGGGCTGGGCTTCACCGCGATCGCCGTCGGGCTCGTCGGGCGGAACCATCCGATCGGAATCATCTTTTCGGGCCTCCTGTTTGGCCTGCTCAGCGCGGGTGCGCCCGCGATGCAGAGCCAATCGGATGTCAGCCGGGAGATTGTGCTCGTGCTGCAGGGTCTGGTGATCTTCGCGGTTGCCGCCTTCGAGGCCGTCAACCGGTTGCCCTTCTTCCGGAAACTGATCGATCCAGCCAAACCATCGGGTCCCGATCGCACCCCATCGCGGGGAGGCAACACCGTGTCGGGAATCGAACCCGCGCCCGGTCCACCGGCACGTTAGGGCCGGCCCTCAGGAAGGTTCCCCGTGAGCGACTTCTTCACCCTCGCCTTGCTCTCCGCCACGTTGCGAATGGCGACCCCATTGATCTTCGCGGCGATGGGTGGCCTGATCTCCGAACGCTCGGGGATCGTCAACATCGCGCTCGAAGGGATGATGCTCACTGGCGCCTTCTTCGCCGTGGCGGGAACGCACTGGACGGGCAACCCCTGGCTAGGCCTCTTGCTCGGCATGTTCGCCTCCGGCGTCGCGGGAGCGATTCACGCCTTCTGGTGCGTCACCCTGCGAGCGAACCAGATCGTCGCCGGAACGGCGGTCAACCTGATCGCCGCCGGGCTCACCGCGTTCCTGATCCAGCTGATCTGGGGCAAGGCGGGCGGAACGGATTCGGTCGAGCGCCTGCCCGACCTGGAATTCCTGGGGGGCGTCAACGTCTTGATCCCGGTCGCCCTGCTGCTGGTGCCGGTCGTTTATGTCGGGTTGTTCCGCACACGCCAGGGGCTCCACGTGCTGGCGTCGGGCGAACATCCACAGGCGGCCGAGAGCGTCGGGATCGATGTGACCCGCAATCGTTACATCGCGGTGATTCTGAGCGGCGTGCTGGCTGGGCTCGGGGGCGCATTCCTCTCGATCGGTGATCTCTCCTACTTCACCCTCGACATGACCGCCGGCCGCGGATTCATCGCCCTCGCGGCGGTCATCTTCGGCGGCTGGACTCCGTTTGGAGCGCTTGGCGCGACGCTGCTCTTCGGCGCCGCCGAGGCGGTCCAGATCCAGGCGCAGGCAACCTCGGATTTTCCGGTTTCCTCGGATCTCCTCGTCGCCCTGCCTTATCTCCTGACGCTGATCGCGATCACCGGTCTGGTGCGGAGTGGTCCGGCGCCGGAGGGGCTTGGCAAGCATGCCACGACCCAGTAGCGATGAGCCGGCTGCAAGACAGACGTTTCGCGCGACATGCGGTATACCTTCGTATATGATGGGCACGGTTGGCCGACGCGAACCTTTGGTTCCCCAACGCACAGTCGCGAGATTACGCTGGGCCCCCTCGGCACGCGGCTAGTGCGTCACCCTTGGGGCGGACCTTCGAGATCGAGCGCGTCCGCGTTGCCAACAGGCTCAACCCATCCGGCGAGGGCTGAGGTTCCATGAGTGAGCAGATTCGGGTCATCGTGATTGAACAGGAAGCGCTGTATCGACGGGGCCTCGTCGCGGTTCTCGATTCGACACCCGGTTTCGACGTGGCCGGGAGTGCCGAGACGGCCGCGGACGCATACCGCCTGGCCGACGCCGCTCAACCGGATGTCGCGCTCGTCGGCACGACCTTGACCGATGCGCCAGGAATCGAGCTCGCGGCCGAGCTGCGCCGCCGGCATCCCGCCGTCGCGGTCGTCGTGATCGCGGCGAACGAAAGCGATGACGAGCTGTTTGCGGCGATCCGGGCCGGGGCTTCGGCCTATTCCGGCCGGGACGTGGGTGAAGAGACCCTGGTGACGCTGATCAGGCGCGCGGCGACCGGCGAGTACGTCATCAACGAGCAACTTCTGGGCAAGCCGTACGTGGCCGCCAGGGTGCTCGATCAGTTTCGCAACAGCACCATCGTCGACGCCGCGATCCCCAGTGCGTTCATGCCCCTGACCGAACGCGAGCTCGAAATTCTGCGCAAGGTGAGCGACGGCATGACCAACGCGGCGATCGGTGAAGCGCTCGGGATCAGCCCGCAGACCGTCAAGAATCATGTCACCTCCATCCTCCGCAAACTGGCCGTGAACGACCGCACGCAGGCCGTCGTGACCGCCTTTCGACGCGGCTGGCTGACGCTCACCGTGGAGCTTCCCGACGAGGGCACGCTCCCAGGAGTCACCGACACCCCGACGACCCGGCTCGGGGCCGCCAAGGACGACACGTAAGGGCCGGTGCGCGCATCGTCGCCCGGTCTCCCGTCGGGGATCGGGCGATGCCGCTCATATCTCTTGACCGGTCTGATGCCCATGGTGACAATGATTGATACGAGCCGGGACCGAATCCGTGACGTGAACCAGCGACGGTCTCCGGGGATCCCTCGGGATGGGTGAGCGCAGACGCTCTGTATGACGTCAAGACGGGAGTACCTGGCACCATGGTCATGAGCAAGATGGTCGGCGCCCGCGTGCGGCGCAAGGAAGATCCAAGGCTGATCACCGGCTCGTCGACCTATGTCGACGATGTCCAGATTCCCGGCATGTTGCACGCCGCGATTTTCCGCTCTCCCTACGCCCATGGCATCATCAAGGGCGTCGATGTCTCCGCCGCGGAAGCCGCGCCCGGCGTCGTCGCCGCGATCACCGGCGAGACGCTCACTCGCATCCTGAAGACGACCAACACCGAGACGCAGGACGAGACGTCTGGTGAAGGGGACGACAATGACGAGATCATCGTGCCGCCGATCCGCCCCCTGGCGATCGACAAGGTGCGGTACGTCGGTGAACCGGTTGCCGTGGTGGTCGCCGCAACCCCCGCTCAGGCCGTCGATGCCGCCGAGCTGGTCGAGCTCGATGTCGAGCTTCTCGATGTCGTCACCGATGTCTTCGCCGCGATGGAAGACGGCGCGCCTCAACTCTACGATCGGGTACCCAACAACATCGGAGCCAAGGTCGGGGGCACGCGGGGGGCCGACATCGACGCCGCGTTCGCGACCGCGGCGTTCACGACGAAGGCGCGAATTCGGAGCCAGCGGCTGAACGCCGTGCCGATGGAAACGCGCGCCGTCGCGGCCGCGATCGATCCGATCACGCGCGGGCTAACGGTCTGGACATCCACCCAGGCACCCCACTGGAACCGGAACTCGATCGCCAACGCGCTCGGGATCGGCCAGAACATGGTTCGCTGCATCGCGCCCGAGGTCGGTGGTGGCTTCGGTCAGAAGATCGGCGCCTACCCCGAGGACTACCTGATCTCCGGCCTCGCCTACATGCTCAAACGGCCGGTCAAATGGATCGAGACGCGCTCCGAAAACATGCTCGCCAGCAGCCACGGGCGTAACCAATGGGCCGATGTCGAGGTCGCCGCCGATGCCACCGGCAAGATTCTGGGCCTGCGAGGCCGCGTTTACGTCGACGGCGGGGCTTGGCCCAAGGGGCTCGATCTTGGCTCCTCCACTTGGATCATGTCGACAGGCTGTTATGATATCCCGGCTCTTGATTATGTTGTCACGACGGCTTACACCAACACCGCCGCGAATGGCGCATACCGGGGTGCCGGCCGACCCGAAGCCGCCTACTACATCGAGCGCGTCGCCGATCTGGTTGCCGATGTTACCGGCGTCGATCCGGTTGAGGTTCGCCGGGTCAACTTCATCCAGCCCGACCAGTTTCCGTTCGACACCCTGGCTGGTCCGCAGTACGACTCCGGCGATTACGAGAAGCCGCTCGACAAGGCGATCGAGATCGTCGGCTACGACGCCCTCCGGCGCGAGCAGGCGGAAGCGCGGAAGCAGGGCCGCTACATCGGGATCGGGCTCGCCAGTTACGTCGAGATCTGCGGCTTCGGACCGTGGGAGAGCTCGACGGTCCGGGTCGAGCCCAGCGGCGCGGTGACGATCTTCACTGGCATCTCACCGCATGGCCAGGGGCAGGAGACCACGTTTTCCCAGCTTGCCTCCGACAACATCGGTGCCTCGTTCGACGATGTGGTCGTTCAGCACGGGGACACCGGGAACACCCCCCAGGGCAACGGCACGATGGGAAGCCGCGGCTTGGCGGTCGGAGGCGCGGCGCTGATGCTGTCGCTGGACAAGATCCGCGACAAGGCCCGCCAGATCGCCGCGCACCTCCTCGAAGCGGCGGTCGACGACATCGAGCTGGAGGGCGGCACGTACCGTGTCAAGGGAGTGCCCAGTCGCGGAATGACGCTTGCCGAGGTGGCCGAGGCGGCCTACGGCGGCTCGCTTCCGGACGAGTTCGATGCTGGTCTCGAAACAACCGATTTCTTCCGCCCAGCAGGCACAACGTTCCCGTTCGGCACCCACTTCGCGGTCGTCGAGGTGCTGCCGGAGACCGGGGACATCAAGTTTCTGCGCTACGTCTGCGTCGACGATTGCGGGAAGATCATCAGCCCAATGCTGGTGACCGGCCAAGTGCATGGTGGACTCGCCCAGGGCATCGGGCAGGCTCTTTTCGAGGAGATGGAGTACGACGAATCGGGCGAGCTGATCTCAGGGACGCTCAACGACTACACCTTCCCCAGGGCTCATCACTTCCCTGAGTTCGAATCGCACCACACGGAAACGCCGACGTACCTGAACCCACTCGGCGCGAAGGGAATCGGCGAGGCGGCGACCATCGGCTCGACCCCAGCCACCGCCAACGCCGTAATCGACGCCCTCGAGCCATGGGGGATTACGCACCTCGATATTCCATTCACTCCACAGCGGGTCTGGAAGGCGATCACCGAGGCTGAAGCGAGCCGCGCGACCAAAGCCGCCGATTAACCCGGATACTTCACGACTCAAGAATCGTCCGAAGGAGGTTTTTGTAGGGGCCGACCTTGCGAGCGGCATCGGTGTCGGCCCCTACACGTGTCGCCCCTGGATGCGCTCCTATTCATGAATAATGCGGTCTACGCTCGCAACGACCAGATCGCCGCTGAGCGGCCCGGCATCACGATGGCCACTCCGGTCCCATTCGGCTCGATCTCCGGCGTTCCCGGAGTGCCGCCGAATCGCCGGTCGGAGGTCGAGAACGTCAGCTCGGACGTGTCCGGCCTCGGGACATCCTTCCACGCATCACCGGTGACGGGCACGGTGACAGCGCTCCCGAAGTTCGCGATCAGGAGACGATGCTCGTCACCGTCCCAGCGGTGGACGAGCACCACCTCGGCGGTCATTCCATGCGCAAACGTTCGGGGGCGATCATTGACCTTGAGGACCGGATCATGTCGCCGCATCCGGATCAACTCCGTGTAGAGGTGGAGCACGCCCGCGTTGACCCCTCGATCGTCGAGGTCGAGCTTGGAGCGCAGGAACGTCGAGCGAGCTTGGGGATCCGGGATCGTCGCCCGCAACCGCTTGTCATGGAACGCCCGGAACCCCGCGAACTCGTTGCGCCGCCCGTCCGTCACCAGGCGTCCAAGATCCTCCAGGTGATCGGTGAAATACAGAAATGGTGTCGACGCCGCGAACTCCTGCCCCATGAACAGGAGCGGCGTCTCGGGCGCGAACAGGAGCAGGGTCGAGGCGACCAGGTAGCGATCGAGATTGATCTCGTGATGGAGCCGGTCGCCGAACGGCCGGTTCCCGATCTGATCGTGGTTCTGGATGCAGAACACGAACGACGATGCCGGGTCATCAGCGGTGATCGGACTTCCGACCGGATGTGCGTCCGCCGTAAAATCCTGCTCCAGCCCAGTGTCGATCGCGTTCGCGATCGCCGTCGTCGTTCCTGAGTATGCGCCGTAGTAGTTCTCTCGAGCGTTGGTGAGCATCACCCGGAGCTCGTGGTGAAAGTCATCGGCCCAGATTCCATCGAGCCCGTCGCCAGCCTCGGCCACGGGCCGCGCCCGAGAGATCTCGTGGCGCCCGTCCTCCGCGAACACGACGATCGAACGGGGTGCCGCCACCGCCCGCGCGCGGGCGGTCAGGTCGCGCACGATATGGATCGGGCTGTCGTCGATCATGGCGTGCGTGGCATCCATCCGGAACCCGTCGAGATGGAACTCCACAACCCAATAGCATGCGTTATCGATCACGAACCGGCGAACCGGCTCGCTTTCCGGGCCATCCCAGTTGAACCCGTCGCCCCAGGGCGTGGAGTGCCGATCGGTGAAGTAGGCATCGGCATAAGTGCGGACGTAGTTCCCTTCCGGACCGAGGTGGTTGTAGACAACATCGAGGATGACGCCGATCCCGCAGCGATGCGCCTCGTCGACCAGCCGCCGCAGGTCGTCCGGGCGGCCATAGGAATGGGATGGAGCGAAGAGATCGACGCCATCGTAACCCCAGTTGCGGGTGCCGGGGCACTGCGCGACCGGCATCAGCTCGATCAGGTTGACGCCGAGGCCGGCGAGGGCGTCGAGCTGGTCGACGACCCCGGCATAGGTCCCGGCGTTGGTCATCGTGCCGACGTGCAGCTCGTAAATGATCAGGTTGTCGTTGGCGACCCCGGTCCAGCCGTCATCGCTCCAGCGATACGCGAACGGGTCGATGACTTCGGACAGCCCGTGCACGCCGTCCGACTGGAACCGCGAGTACGGATCGGGAAGCGCGGACCGGCCGTCCAGGCGGAACCCGTAGCGAGACCCGGCGCGGGCGAGCGGATCGACCGCCAAAAACCGGCCCTTGGGTTCGCTCGCCATCGCCACCTGCCGCGACCGCTCCCCGTCGACGATCTCGACCGCGACGTTCGTCGCATTCGGCGCCCAGACGCTGAACTCCACCCCTCCACGAACCAGGTTCGCGCCGGATTTCAGCCGCCAGCGGTCGCACACCGGTCGTCTCCTTCCCCAGCACCCGACGACAGCAGGACCGCGACGGGGAGTTGAGCGAGAAGTTTCGAAAGCAAGATGGCCGGCCCGTCGTCGTTTGCGGTCGAGATCGACGGTGTCGCGCCTGTGAGGACATCCACGAACGTCGTGCCGTCCCCGCCATCCGGCAGGACGATCCGGGTGTCCGCCCACACGCTTTCGTCGTGATCAAGGTCCAGGTCCGCCGTCAGCCGCGCCACGACCACGATCATCTGCTGCCGTTCCCAATGCCGGGAAAAGGCGATCACATGCCGGGCCCTGTCTCCGATGACGTTCAGGGGAAGGTAGTCGCCCTCCGCGAAGAGGTATGGATGCCGCGCGCGAGCTTCAAGCAGCTTCACCGTCACCGCCAGCTTGACCGTGCCGCTCCGGCGATCATTCCACAACGCGGGGAGATCGCCAACGGCATGAAGCGTCACCGATCTGGCGTCGAAATCGACCGGACGCCGGTTGTCCGGATCGACCAGGCTATCGTCCCAGAGCTCCGTGCCCTGGTAGACATCGGGAACCCCCGGCGAGGTCAGCTTCAGAACATGTTGACCGAGAGCATTGCGCAACCCCGGATCGGCGACACGGTCGATGAACGATCCGAGATCGTCGAGGAACGCGCGGGAACGCTGGCGATCCATCATTCCCGCCACGAAGCCGGTCAACGCCGACTCGTAGGCTTCGTCCGGATTGACCCAGTTCGTGAACTGGTTCGCCTCCCGGCCCACCTTGACGACGTACGCCTGGAGTCTGGCGATGTAGCCTTCCCAACCGTCCGCGTCCAGCTCCACGAGCGGCCAGGTGCCGATCAGCGTCTGATAGAGGACGTATTCGTCGCTCCGCCTCGGCGCGAGCACGCCCTCCACCCGCCGCTTGAGCTTCCGGTTGGCGCGGCTCCATCGCGTGAGCGCGGCGCGCCACTCCGCCGGAATCTCGCTCAGGACGACGATCCGCGCCCGGACATCCTCGGCGCGCTTGGTGTCGTGCGTGGATGAATTGATCATCGCGGCGGGCCATGACCGGCGGCGGACCCGGTTCTGGCGATGGAACTCCTCCACCGTGATCCCGAACCGGCTCGGATCGCCGCCAACTTCGTTGAGTGAAACAAGCCGGTTGAAGCGATAGAAGGCCGTGTCCTCCAGCCCCTTCGCCATCACCGGCCCCGTCAACTGCTGCAGCTTCATCCCGAACTGGCTCCTGCTCGCCCGCGTGAGCCCAACGAGATCGTCCGCGGCCGAGCTCAGCATCACGTCGGCGATGAAGTCGAACACCGACATGTCCATCGTCGGGTTGCGGCGCTTCGCTTGCGACACCGCACTCTCAATGTAGCGACGGTCGCGATCGTCGGCGCCGAGTGCGGCGGTCGTGGTGTAAGTGCGGTACACGGAGAAGCAGGCGAGGATCTCGCGGAGCGCGTCGCGCAGATTGTTGAGGGTGAAGTCCCGGAAATGCCGGTCCCGTTCCGAGATCCGATTGAGCTCGTTGGTCAGCACGTTGATTTCGCTCGCGAAAGCCTCGTGCATCATCCGCTGCTTCATGTCGTAGACGAGATCGTGGAACCCGGCACGGTCACCGGTGTACTGCACATACAGACGGTCGAAGAGCTGCCGGTTGTCGCCATTGACGAAGACGCTGGTAGCCGCCCGTGCGAGCTCGTACCCCACGGTGCCCGAGACCGCCCAGTCATCCCGGAGCGACTCCCCATGCTCGAGGATCTTCTCCGCCAGGACATAGAGCGGCCAACGGTTTCCGGCGGCTGTCCCCTCGTCGAGCGCCGTGTCGATCGCAACGTGCACTTCAGCGCGCATCCCGATCCACGCGTCGTCGGCAACGGGCGCGGGTCGGTCGCGATCCAGCCTCCGGCGCACCGCGTTCCCGACGACAAGGCGTTGCAGCGACCGGAAGTATCCCGCCGGATCCCACAATCCGTCCGGATGATCGATCCGGAGACCATCAATCTGGCGGTCCGCGATCAGAGTCGCAAGGAAGCAATGGGTGTCGTCGAAGACTTGGGGAACCTCCTGCCGGATCGCGGCGAGGGTGTTGATCGCGAAGAAGCGGCGGTAGTTGATCTCTTCGGCGGCGACTCGCCACGAGCTGAGGCGGTAGTTCTGATGGTCGAGCACCTCGTCCAGCGCATCGAATGTCGTCGGGTCGCCTGAGGTACCGTTCATGGCGACGACGACATCCGCAACCGCCCGGCGCACGAGCGGCGAACGCTCGCAGAGGGCGGCCAATCGGTGCTTGGCCAGCGTCTGCTCCTGTCGCCGGGTCTTCCGATCGGGCTCGACGGGCGCCGAATCCAAGACGGCGTCGAGGTGGTCAAGCGCGGCCCGCACGCTCCGGAGCTCCAGAAAGTCGATCGCTTCTGGGTCGAGGTCTCCTTCGAGCCGCTCTTCGACCTTGCGCAGGATCAACGGGTACGTCGTGGGCGATATCGGAAACGGCCTCTCCCCGTAGTCGATCCGGAACGTCCCGTTCTCGAAGACCAGCGCGAGCTCGCCCCGTTCGAGTACCGCCCCATACTGATCGCCCAGGAACGGCAACAGCACCTTGCCGTGCAGTTCCCACTTGACCGGGCTCCAGTCGATGTCGAAGTAGTCGGCGAACGGTGACTGGACGCCGTGTTCGAGTACATCCTGCCACCAGGCATTCTGTCCGTTCTCGATCCCCATGTGATTGGGCACGAAATCGACGATCAGCTTCAGGCCCAGCTCGTGAAGCGTCGTTACGAAGGAATCGAAGTCGCTCCGCGTGCCGATCTCCGGGTTGAGCGCCGCGTAATCCACTACGTCGTACCCGTGCATCGAACCGGGCACCGCCGTCAAAATCGGCGAGACGTACACGTGCGAGACGCCCAGCGCGGCGAGATAGGGGGCGGCCGCTTCGGCCCGCCGGAACGTGAACGTGTGGTTGAGCTGGAGCCGGTAAGTTGCGCGCGGAACCGGCCGATCGAGAAAGCCGGCGATCGTCTCCGACACGGCCCGCGACAGGTCAGGAGAGATGGGGTCTGCCAAGGGTGCTCCCGGAATGCGAAAGGGAATGATCTGATTCGGGCAAGCGGAACGCTGCACGTGAGTCTACAGGATCACCGGCCACCGGAGAGAGAAGGGTAGCTCCACTCGCGGGACCGCTGTCTGTTCAGGCGCGCGGCGCTCGGGTGGGTTGGACGTACAGGGCATCGGCACTGGCCCGCTCGTGCTCGATCCATGCCCGGGGGTCCGCAAGCGCGTCGGCGGAGGCATCCAGCGCGGAACGGACTCGCCGGGGCGCCGGTCCGCCGGGGATGTCCCGCTGGCTGACGCTCGCCAGACCATCGAGCGGAGGGCGATGGTCGGCGAAGATCGGATGGACCGCGGCCCAGTCGGTGTCGGAAAGGTCGGCGAATGTCGTCCCTTCCGTTATGCAGCGTGCCACCAATCTCCCGACGACGGCGTGGGCCTCGCGAAACGGAAGCCCGTGGCGAGCGAGAAGGTCCGCCGCGTCGGTGGCGAGCGAGAAATCGGCGACCGCCGCGCTCGCCATCCGGTCCCTGTTGAAGGAGAGCGTTTCGATCATCGGCGGAAAGACATCGAGCAGCGCCTGGATCGTATCGACCGCGTCGAAGACGCCTTCCTTGTCCTCCTGCATGTCCTTGTTGTAAGCCAGCGGGAGACCCTTGAGGGACGTCAGCAATCCGACCAGATCGCCGATGATCCGACCCGTTTTTCCCCGGCCCAGCTCGGCGATGTCGGGGTTCTTCTTCTGCGGCATGATCGAGCTGCCAGTCGCGAACGCATCGGCCAGCGTGACGAACCCGAACTCGGACGACGACCAGAGAATGATTTCCTCGCTGAGGCGGGAGAGATGAATCGCGATCACCGAACAGGCGAAGAGCGTGTCGAGCGCGAAGTCGCGGTCGGCGACACCATCCAGGCTGTTGGTGGTAATCGCCGCGAACCCAAGATCCGCCGCGACCCACTCCCGGTCGATCGGGAACGATGTTCCCGCCAGCGCGCCGGACCCCAGCGCGAGCAGATCCGTCGCGCGGTGCGCATGCCGCACGCGATCGATGTCGCGACCCAGCATTGCGACGTAGGCATGGAGATGATGCGCCAGCAGGATTGGCTGGGCACGCTGCAAGTGGGTGTACCCCGGCATCAGCACGTCAGGATGCCGGAAGGCGACATCCAGCAAGGCGTCGGACATGCGGACCAATCCCGCGCCGATCTCGACCAGCGCCCCTTTCGTCCAGAGCCGAAAGTCGTTCGCCACCTGATCGTTGCGGGACCGGGCAGTGTGGAGCTTTCCGGTCACCTCACCGATCAGCTCGCGCAACCGGCGTTCGACCCCGGTATGCACGTCCTCATCGGCGACGGTGAGGCGGAACGCTCCGGCATCAACCTCGGCGAGGACGATCCACAAGGCGTCCTCGATCGTAAGCGCCTCGCCTGTCTCGACGATGCCCTGCCGCCCGAGCATCCGGACGTGGGCGATCGAGCCTCTGATATCCTCACGAATCAGGCGGATGTCGAAGGTGACAGAGGCATTGAAGGCCTCGAGACGCCTGTCCGGGGAGGCGGAGAACCGTCCCCCCCAGACCTTGAGAGCGCCGCGCCGCGATCCGTCGTCCGAGCCCGGCTCCGTGACCCGACTCCCCTGTTTCCCCATTCCTCTGATACCTGCCTGGAGGGCGAGTCGCGACCCATGACATCACCCGTTCATCATTTCAACAACGACCGAATGGGGTCAGGCACGGCATGGCGGCGAAAGAGAACACTTGCTCCAAGAGGTTGCCGCTTGGAGAATGAACCTTACCACCCCCTGTGTCGCTCACGCAGCCGGGGCAGGGCGGTTTGACGGAAGTGGAGAACACCCCTATAGTGTACGTACACTTTCCGCGCCCATCGTCAGGCAGTGCACGCCGTTGAAACGAGACGTGATATCGATGAACGCTTCGATTCCCCATGCTGTGCTTCGATTGATCCTTGCCAGCGCCGCGCCTGTCGCACGCGTCATCGTGGTCGTATCGGTCGTGCTCGTCAGCCTGTTGCCGGATGGTATAACCGCCGCGACGGTTCTGGGAACCGACGCCGTCTCGATCAGGGCCTGTCCGTCGCTCGACTGCGAAATCGTGGGAACGGCGCCGCTCGGCGCATCGCTCGACATTACCGGCGAACTCCAGGACGGCTTCGCTCCCGTGACCTGGGAGGGAACGTCCGGCTTTGCGTATCGCCTCTATGTCTCCGAACAAGGCGAGTCGCCCTGGTTGGTTCAGGGCGAGCTGGGCTGCAAACAAGTCGCGCTGATCTTCAACATTGGAATCGGCAGTGATCCTTCCGAGACGATTCTGGACACGCTGACGGGCCGAAACGTTCCAGCGACGATGTTCCCGATGGGATGGTGGGCACGCGAACATCCCGGCTACCTTCAGCGGCTCAACGAGGCGGGTTTCGTGATCGGCACCCATGGCGACCAGCGCAGACTGCTGACCTCCGCCACCGACGACGCTGTCCTTGGGGACGTCAAGGCGTCGATCGTGGCGATCCAGGAAGTGATCGGGCGTCCGATCGACCCGTGGTTCACACCATACGCCGCCGCGACCGATGAACGGGTGCGGGCGATCGTCGCCGGGATGGGGTTCATGCCGGTCGGGTGGACGGTCGCCGCCAACGACTTCGGGCCCGCGGCGACGAGCGGCGATGTCTACGACCGGATTATGGAGGGTATGCATCCCGGCGCGATCGTCGAGTTCCATCTCGACGGTCCGGCGACGGAGTGGTCGACCGCCGTCGCGCTGCCGGGAATCATCGATGGTCTTCGGTCTCAGGGATACGAGCTCGTGACTGTTTCGGAAATGGCCGCGCCCTGCGATGGCGGCACGAACGGGACGCCGGTCAGCGGCACCGTTCCGGTGCCTGAAGGATGACCCGTCGTTATGGTGGGCTATACTGCGGTGTAGCACATCTGTTCGCTCCGGATTTACAGGAATCGGGTCTACCGTGATACACGTCGCCTCTCGCCCACAATCCGAGCCCCTGGGGAGCAGCGTCCCGAATCTGAAGGCCCGAGTAGGACAGATTCAGGGCATCCTCGACCGGGAGCGGATCGGCGCAAACGACATGAGCCGATCCGGGTCGCTGGAACTCGGCATCGGCGGAGGCGGAGTGATCGAAGACCCCAGCCGGCTTCCGAACGTTTGGCCACTGACGATCGAGCGGCTCGAAGGCCGGATCGCCGCTCGGGTGCTCGAGCAGGCTCCGTCCGGCGCATCACGGTTCCGCTACTTCCTGGATGGCAGTCAGCAGACCTTGCCGGTCTGGCGGATCGGGCTGGTGCCGATCGTGGTCGGGCTCAGCGCCGTGGGCATTCTGGAGCGTGACGAGGCCGGGTCGCCCTGGCTGTCCAGTGAGACCTTCAGAGCGACGCAGTCCTGGATCTTTCCCCTCGAAACCGGACGGCCGGAACTGGACCGCCTCGCCGAGATTCTGGAGAACATGGGCGATCTGCACGATCCCCTCTATGATCGGCATAATCGACGCTTCGAGCATTACGACTACCTGGCTGGTCACTACGGCAAGCTCGTCTACAACGCCCGTGATCTCGCCAACCGGCTCCGCGCCGACCAGGAAAGCCGTCTCCTCTCCCGCTGGCGTCAGGACATCTCGTCACGCTCTCCCGACGCCTGGATCGCGGTCGATGGCCGGCTTCCCGAGAACATCCCGAACGCGGTCGGTTTGGCCAAGGATCTGCAGACCCAGCATCTCGTCGGCGACGAAGCCGAGACGCTGTTCAACCTGCCCCAGGGCTATCGAACGACCGCCTTCCGCTATGTCAGCAACGCCGACACCACGGGGGCATCGGAGGGGCGAACAATGTGGTACATGCGCCTGTGGGACGCCTCGGGGATGGACGCGCGGCACTCGCTGGTGCGCGTCGAAGCGGCCCACGAGGTTCGCACGACCGAGCAGATCGACGAGATCTCAGGTTGGCTGCTGGCCGAGCGGATCCCGCGGGCGCGAAACGACCCGCGCTGGCCGACGCTGCTCTACCCGATCCACTACCTCGAGCTGATCCTGAAGCGGCATCTGTCGTCAGTCACCGCCGGCTGGCCGTCGTGACCACGCCGATCCATCTTCCGCCACCGGCGATTACCGAGAGTGAACCAGAGAGCACACCCATGGATACAGCACTTGCCACCATCGCTCCGGTCGGCGGCACGAGCGTCGCGGACGAGGACCAGCAATCGCTGGCCTGGGATCACGAAGCGTTTCAGAATCTGATCGACCGCGACACCGGGGTAATCGGTCGGGTTGTCAGCAGCGAGAAGGAGCCGGCCGGCTCGCACGAGTTCTTCTTCTGGGCGGGCGATGACGCGCAGACGCTGGATGTCGGGCATATCGTGGTCGCCTTTTCGGAGCAGGCCGCCGTGATCGGCGTGGTCGACGAGCCACGGCGATACTCCGATCTCCGCTCGTTCCTGGACGACTATTTCGACCGCCACATGGAGAACGCGCTGTCCCAATCGGCCCCGACCGTGCGCCCCGAGATCCTCGTCTTCACCGTCAAGGTGCTCGCGACACGGCACCTGCGCGACGACGTGCAGTCGCACCGGCCTGCCGTCAACGGTCCGGTCTACTTCGCCAACGAGGTCGCGATCCGCTTCGCGCTGGGCACGCACAATTTCACCGGGGCGGAGATCCCGGCCCTCATGCACACCAACGGCAACTACGAGCGGGACGACGGCGGCGAGATCCTTTTCGATGACGCCGGTCGCCCCCGGTTTCAGCGGACGCCCCTCTTTCTGGACGAGGACTACCTGCTCGGTCCGGAAGCGGGGCACGCCAACTGGACCGGTCAGTCGGGGCTGGCAACGAAGACGAGCCACGCCCTCTTCCTCATCGGCTCGGTCTTTCAAACGATGGAGCGGGAGAACAAGACCGTCGCCGCGATCATGTTCAACGTCAAGGGTCCGGACCTCCTCTGGCTCGACAAACCTGCCCGCCCCGACCCCGCGCACGAGAGTGCCTATGCGGCGGCGGAATGGAAGGGGCTGGGGTCGGACGATCTGAAAGCCTACGACTCGCTCGGCCTGCGCCCCGAGCCGTTCGAGGGAACGCGGGTGTTCGCCCCATTCCGGCCAGGGATGGACCCGCACGCGATCAACGGCTCGGCCCGGCTCGATGGGTTCAGCGATCACAAGGCGCTCAACACCGCTCGTCAGGCGCCGGGAGAGACGGACCGTGTCTTTCCGATCCTGTGGTCGCTCAAGACCGCGCTCGCCTTTCCACACAAGGTCTTCGACTTCAGTGATCTCGACGACAAGATGTGGGGCTTCATCTACGAGCTGCGCGAGATGAAGATCGACTCGCTGGCTGCATTGGACAAGAAGTTTGCGGAGATCAACGCCCATTTTACCAACGACGAGCGTGCCGACAACTGGCACGGGCACCACAAGGCGACGATCCGCAAGGCACAGAACCGCTTCAAGGGGCTCAAGGACAAGCTGGGTGGGCTTCTCGCCGAGGGTGGGGTCGACTTTGGCAGCCAGCCGCGCGTCGACCATCCCTTCGCCAACCACGAGCTCCGCGTCGTCGACATCTCGAACTGCAACACGACCGCTCAGGAGCTGATCGTGACCTCCACGATCAATGCGATCTGGCGGCTCGCCGAGCGCAGCGAGATGGGCGTCGACAAGCTGATCGTGTTCGTCGATGAGCTCAATAAATACGCGCCGTCAGGAGGCGATGGCGGGCTCCGCGACACGCTGGTCGACATTGCCGCGCGCGGGCGTCATCTGAACGTCGTCCTGCTCGGGGCTCAGCAGTTCCGCTCCAAGGTGGACGGCGAGATCCTGGGCAACTGCGGCACCTCGTTCTACGGGCGGGTCGGCGACGAGGAGATCATCAACGCCGCCTATCGCTCGATCTCGGAGACGGCGAAGCAGGAGCTGCTGGGGCTGCCCAAGGGGCGATTGCTGGTGCGTCACGCGCATTTCCGGGCACCCCTGTTCGGGACGTTCCCGCACCCGCCCACCCTGCCCGGCGTTTACGGGCAGCGCATCTTTGGGTCCGAAACCGCCCGCCGCGACCCCGCCGACGCCCTCCACCGCACGTTGAAGAAGCTGATGGGCGATCGCGCCCCGTCCCTGGCCGATGTCCGCAACCTCGCCGAAGGGATAGAGCCCGAGGCGGTCGATGATACCCGCCGCAAGATCGAGAGCATCTACGGCTCGTCTTCCAACGGCCACGGCGACCCCTGGAAGAACGCCCAGAAGAGCCTTAACTCGGCCCGCGACTTGTGGGGACGGACGTGAGCTCACCGATCCGGATCGCCCATGTCTCGGATACCCACCTCGGCTACCGGGCCCTGAACAAGGCCGAGCCGGAATCTGGACGGAACCAGCGCACCGTCGATGTCGACCACGCCTTCGCGCGAACGATCGACGACATCCTCACCCGCCGGGTCGACGCCGTAATCCATGGTGGTGACGTCTTCCATCATGCCCGCCCCACCTGGCAGTCGATGCGCCATTTCATTCGCCAGATGCGCCGCATCGAGGGCGCCGGAATTCCCGCGCTGGTGATCGCCGGAAACCACGACACGCCCCGGATCCGGACCGGCGGATCGGCCTACAGCGTGATCGAGCTGGCCCTGTCCGAAGTCCGGTTCGTCGCCGAGTACAGCGATATCCACGAGATGGACTTGTTCAGGCATCTCGACCTTCACGTCCATGCCATTCCCCACGGAGCGCTGACGAACCCCGATCCTGTCCTGTCGCAGGTCGCCCCGAACCGCCGGAACATCCTCGTCTGTCACGGCATGGTGCCGGGGATTCTCGCGCCGGGCGTCCACAGCGAGCCGGGTGAGCAGCAACTGGAGGGCGCTTTGCTCGACCCGGCGTTCGATTACATCGCTCTGGGCCACTACCACGTGTTCACCCAGGCGGCGGGCAAGGCCTGGTACAGCGGCTCGACCGAACGCTTCGGCTGGGGCGACCATGACGCCAGCGCGGGATACGCGATTGTGACGATGGGCGCGCCGGGAGATCCGGTCGAGGTCGAACACGTCGACATCCCGGCCCGCCCGATGGTCAACCTGCAGCCGGTCAATGGGCGGAATCTGCAGGCACGCGACATCGCGGATGCCGTGATTGCCCAGCTCGAAACGCTCCAGTCTCCGGATGCCATGACGCGCGTGGATCTCCGCGATGTGGACCGTCCGACCCGGCGTGAGGCGGAGAGCATCCTCCGCCGGGAAAGCGGGCCGCTCGCGTTTTCGTTCTCGGTGGCCGCCGAGCGAACCGCCTTCACGCCCGGAATCGAGCGGGATGCGGAGCGCGAGGGCGTCGCCGATCTGCACACGTTGTTCTCTGAATTCGTGGCGCTTCGCACTGGCGAGCACTTCAACGACGAATTCGCGCGTCAGTTCCTCGAACGGGGCGGCCGGGCCCTCGTCGATGCCGCCGTCACGCGCGAGGCGCCCTCGCCCGAAGAGGACAACGTCGAATGATCCTCGCCAAGGTTACGATCGACAATTACAAGCAGTACCGGGGGCACCACGAGTTCGAGATTCCCGGAGGCGCGACGATCGGTGTGATCGGCGCCAACGGCGTCGGCAAGACCACCTTGTTCGAGGCGATCGAGTGGTGCCTCTACAGCCCGCCGTCGATCGCCGCGAAGGACATTCGACCCCGAGGGCATGGGGGGCTGACGAAGGTGTCGGTCGTCCTCGAGCGCGTCGACGGCAAGGGCCAATTCATCGTCGAGCGTGAGCTGAAGCGAAGCTCGGCGACGGCGGTCATTTACGAGGTGGACGAAGGTGGTGACGAGCAGGTCATCATTCAGGGCTCGCGGCAGGTTAGCGCCCATGTCGCCACGAAACTGATCGGCCTCTCCCATGTCGCGTTTGCCGCCACCTTCTTCACCCGCCAGAAGGAGCTGCACTTCTTCGGCGATCTGGGAGCCACGGATCGCCGTCGCGAGGTCGGCAAGCTGCTTGGGCTGGAGACGATCCGGAGCGCCCAGGAACTGATCGCCGTCGACCGCAAGCACGCTCAGAACGAGGCGGATGTGCTTTCGCGGCAATACGAAGAGCAGGCATCCGGAAGAGATTTTGCGGCCGAGCTCGCGGCGGCGGCGGCACGCGTCCAGGAACGGGAGGGCGAAACGGCGGCCTCGGCGGCGGCGGTGACCTCGATTGTGGAGACGCTCGCGAAGGCGGAAGTGGCGCAGCGATCGCTCCAGGAAATCAAGGACCAGGATGCCGCTCTGGGTCAAGAGGTCGCCGAGGTAACCGGCACCCTCCAGGCCGCGAGGCAGCGCCTGGAGGCCATCGAAGCCGAGCTGACCCGGCTCGGCGCGCGCGAGGAAGAGCGAGCGAGGCTGATGCCGGTCGCCGCGACATTGGCCACGCTTTCCGCCGAGATCGCCGAGCTCGAACGGCGGCGCGCCGCGTTCAACCGGAGACAGGAAATCTCCGCCGGGTTGCGGCAGCTGCACAAGCGCCGCCGCGACGCGATCGATGCGATGCGTTCGACGGTACAAAACATCCGCATCGTTCGTCAGGTTGACGGGTGGGTCTGGGCACCGGGCGATGAGGATCATCCCGCCACGGCCCTCGAACGGCTGGTCGCCTCGGTCGAGTGCCTGGATCTTCCCGGCGTCGAAGCTAGTGAATTCGCTCTCGTCCAGTGCCGGGATCTCGCCCGTGATCTGGCGCGCGCGTCGGAGCAACTCGAACAGTGGCAGATCCGCCGGAAGGCGCTCGATGAGCAAGAGCGGGAACTGCTGAGGGGAGGCGATCCCTCGGACGAGATCTCGGAGCTGGAGGGGGAGCGGGAGCGCAACCAGCAGTCGATCGCGGCCCTCGACGCCCGGCGCACGACGCTCGAAGGGCAGCGCGACCAGGCCCGGCAGTTGATCACCAACCTCGACCGCGCCGAGTTCGATGACCGCTGTCCGACCTGCGCCAGAGCGTTCTCCGAGAACGACGCTGCCGTAGTGGCGGATTCACTTCGCACCCAAGTCTCGACGATCACCGCGGATCTTGAGACGGTGCGGCGAGAACGAGCCCTGTTGCGCCAGCGAAGCGAGTTCCTTGGCGCACGCCGGGCGGAGCTCGGGACGCGAGTCACCGCGCTGGTGAAAGTGCAGAACTCGATCCAGAGCAGCGTGAGCCATCTCCGCGAGCAGGAAGAGATCGTCGCTCACCACCGGGCTGCTCTCGACAAGGCGCTGGGGTCGGCGCGTGTCGATGCACCCCCGACTCCGGAAACGCTGCACCATGCCAATCTCGTGGTCGTCCAGTACCGCTCGATGACCGCCACCCGGTCGTCGCTGACGGCGTCCAGGGCGCGTCTGCTCGAGATTGATGCGGGGCGGACACGGGCCGAGGCCGACCTGCGCGAGATCGGCGAGGTCACGTTCGACGATGCGATCCATCGCCAGGTGGTGGCGCGGCATCAGGAAGCGAGCCGGGCCGAGACCACGATCGAGCAGATCGAGCGCGATCTCGCTCGCCGGCCCGCTCTGGTCGAGGAGCGCGATGGCGTTCAGGCCGGGATCGCCGGGATCGCGACCGGAGCGCAAGCGCTCCTCGACCAGCGCGAGGCCCTTGGTTTCGATTCTGTGGCGCTCGCCCAGGCCGTCGAGTTCGTCGGGACCGCACGCAGGGACGAGCGCGCCGCGATCCAGGCGCACCATACCGCCCAGACCGCCCTGCGCGACGCCGACCATCAGCAAACGACGCTGAAGGCTGACCAAGCACGCGTGACGCAGCTCGCCGAAGGGGCGGATGCTCGCCGTCGCGATTACGACCTCCTCGACCGGATGTACCGGGAGTTCTCGGAGTTCGAGCGCTACGCCGCCGGGCGGCTCACCCCTATCCTCGGCGACCTGACCAGCGAGCTGGTCCGGGAAGTCACCGACGGCAAGTACGACCGGGTCGAGTTCGACAACAACTTCGGCATTCAGGTCTTCGATGGCGAGGAGGAGCGATTCTCGCTGGAGGGCTTCTCCGGCGGTGAGCGGGATGCGATCTCGCTCGCGGCTCGCCTCGCCCTGTCCCGGATGATCGCCGGGCAAGCGGCGAACCCGCCCGGGTTCCTCGTGCTCGACGAGGTGTTCGGCTCGCTCGATCGCGATCGCCGGACCCGCCTCCTGGATCTGCTGGGCACGCTGTCGAACTCGTTCGCGGACTTCCGCCAACTCTTCATCATCAGCCATGTCGATGATGTCCGCACCTCGGCGGTGTTCGACGAGGTCTGGCGGATCGAGGAAACGGCGGACGGGTCCAGCCAGTTGCGCGTCCTCACCGCCGGCGAAGACATCGGCGAACTCTGAACTACAGCAGACCCTTGTAGGAACCGCCGTCGACCTGGACGGTCACGCCGGTGACATAGGCCGCCGCGGGCGACGCGAAGAAGGCGACCACGTTCGCGAACTCCTCGGCGGTGCCATGGCGGCCCATCGGGATCGCGTCGCCCTCCGCCTTCAGGATGGCCTCGACATCCTCGCCGGTCTCGCGGGACCGTAGCTCCGAGATCAAGCGAATCCGGTCGGTCAGGATCGACCCAGGGCAGATACTGTTGATCCGGATGTTCTTCCCCGCGACCTCGGTCGCCAGCGACTTCGCCATCCCGATCACCGCGGTGCGGGCGGTGTTGGAGAGCACCAGATTCGGGATCGGCTGCTTGACCGAGATCGAGACGATGTTGGTGATGCTCCCCGCCCCGCGTGCTTCGAGGTGAGGAAGGGCCGCCCGCGACAGGCGAAGCGTGCTCATCAGGTTGAGGTTGATCGCATCCAGCCAGGGCTGATCGTCCGGGAATGTCGCGAATGTCCCCGGCGGCGGCCCCCCCGCGTTGCAGACCAGGATGTCGAGGCCGCCCCGCCGCTCCACCGTCGTCTCGATAAGCTCCGCCGAGGTGGCCGGGTCCGACAGATCGCCCACGACCTCGATCACGTCCCCGCCCGTTTCCTCCCGGATCTCCCGCGCCGTCGCCGCGAGGCGCTCACCGTCGCGGCCGTTGACCGTCACCAGCGCCCCCTCGCGAGCCAGCACGAGCGCCGTCGCCTTGCCCAGTCCCTTACTCGATGCCGCGACCACCGCGACCTTCCCCGCAAGCCCCAGGTCCATCTGATGTTTCTCCTTTGAGCGCGTGTCAAAAAGGCTGTCATCCTGACAGCTGTGTCGAAGGGAGCGAAGCGACGAGGGATCTCCCTGGCGAAAGCGCTCCGCGCTGTAGCCGATCGGTGAATCGGCGCGAAGCGCCCTCCGCTTCCCTTGGTCAACCATTCTGCGGCCCGCTGTATTAACCGCATGATGCTTCCAGATTCGGCCCCGCCCCGTGTCTCCGAAGCGGTCGCCCGCTGGCGGAACCGGGCGTCCGACGCCTATCCTTAAAACAAGCCCATCCGATCCGCGTCGTGACGCGGATCATCTTCCCACAGTCCGCTGGCCAATCAAGAGAGCGCGTGTGAGCAGCGATACCGCCCGAATCGAGAACGTCCAGCGCCGAGCGCGCGCCAAGGGCCGGAGCGCGGCGGGGTCCGCCGTGGAGTCGCTGGCATTCCCGCTCGCGGTCTGGGCCATCCACTTGCTCCTGACCCAGATTCCGGCGACGCTCGCCTATCTATTCGGAAACTTTCGGTCCACAGAGGGCTACGGTCCCAAGTCGGGCGCGTACGGCGGCATCCTCGGGCCGCTTGACGGTGTCGCGCATTGGATCGTGGAGCCCTTCCGGCACTGGGACGGCACCTGGTACCGGCTGGTCGCGGTCGAAGGCTACGCGGATGGAGGGCCCGCCAAGGCCGCGTTCTGGCCGCTCTACCCGTGGCTGATGGAGCTTGGGGCCAGGATCATCGGCATGGCTCCGGAAACGATTGGCTACCTCGTCTCCAACGTCGCCTTCCTCGGTGCGATGATCGTTCTCTACCGGCTGGTCAGCATGGATTTCGAGATCGAGATCGCGCGTCGCACGTTGTGGCTGCTGGCGCTGTTTCCGACGGCGTTCTTCTTCACCGCCGTGTACACCGAATCGCTCTTTCTCCTGCTCGCCGCCGCGGCACTGCTCGGCGCACGGCGCGGCGACTGGCTGGTGGCGGGCATTCTCGGCTTCTTCGCGGCGTTGACACGGTCGTCGGGATTCATGCTGCTGGCGCCGTTCGCGGTGCTCTTCATCCAGCAGCACGGATGGTCACCGCGACGCTGGTTCCCCGACGCCCTGCCGACCGCGCTGCCCGTTCTCGGGCCGATCGTGTTCGGCTGGTTCCTTCGCTCGAACGGGCGCGGCTTCTTCGCCTTCGCCGAGGAGCAATGGCAATGGAACCGGTTCTCGGCGACGCCGTGGCGCACGATCGACTGCACGCTCCGGGGGTGTACCGAAGACGTCCGCCAGTTTGGCGGGGTCAAGGAGAGCTACATCAAACCGATTGACTGGGGATGGCCTCGAGAGCTGCTGGGCAATCTCAACTGGAGCTTCATCACCTCGAGCGATTTCCGCTATCGCGTCGGCGAGAGCCATATCCTGGAGTTCCTGGTCACCGTGGTCGCCTTCGCCCTCGTCCTGATCGGCCTCAGGAAACTCCCCTTGTTCTACACCGCGTTCATCGTCCCGCCCCTGATCGTGCCCTTGCTGACGCCGAGCTCGGTCAATCCGCTGATGAGCATGCCGCGCTTCGTGCTGCCGCTGTTCCCACTGTTCGTGATGATCGCGATCCTTGTCCGGGGCAAGAAGCTGGCGGCGCCGCTGGCGGTCACCTCGTCGTTCCTGCTCGTGATCCTGACGATGCAGTTCGCGCAGTGGTACTGGGTGGCCTGATCGCCGGAACGATGGGAAAGGTCCGTGACGCTGTGCTCAGTACTCTGTCCAAGGCTTTCGGGCATTCTTTTCTGCCATGATCCGAACAGCTGTGTCAGAGGGACGCTCCGATGCCGCTTACCGATGCCGCTTACCGGATAAACTCCGCGACCGAAGGCTCCCGACAGCTGTGTCGAGCAGCTGCGTCACCGGCGAAGCCGCGTCGCGAAGCGGACTTGGCGGTGCGCGGCAAGGGACACCGTCAGCTTTGCCGACATGCGCTTCGCGCACGACACGCTGTAGGGATTCATCGCTACGCTCTGAATGACAGAATGTCTCGAACAGGACTATGAAGGCGCGGACGGACTGTCCCGCCTCCTACCCAGATGGAGTCGACACTGTGGTCAATACCCGGGAACGGACCTCGCCCGCGCTCGCCTCGCCGCGCAACATGACCGGCGGCCAGGCGCTCATCGCGTCGCTCCTGGCAAATGGCATCGACACGGTCTTCGCGCTGCCTGGTGTGCAGCTGGACTGCGCCTTCGACGCCCTCTACGACGCCCAGCGGCTCGGCAAGGTGCGTGTGATCCACCCGCGCCACGAGCAAACCGCGGCCTACATGGCGGATGGCTACGCCCGCGTCACCGGCCGCGTTGGCACGTGCCTCGTGGTTCCGGGGCCGGGACTCCTGAATGCCTCAGCCGCGCTCTCGACCGCGTATGCCTGCAATTCGCCCGTGCTTTGCGTGACCGGGCAGATCCAATCGGACCTGATCGGGTTCGGCCGGGGCCAGCTTCACGAGATTCCCAATCAGCTGGAGATGATCCGCTCGGTCACGAAGCAATCCACCCGTGCGGTCGAGCCTGCCCACATCCCGGCGCTGGTCGATCGCGCGCTGATGGCAATGTGGGCGGGGAGGACCAGGCCGGTCGAGATCGAGATTCCGCCGGACACCCTGTTCGCCGCCGCCGACGTCACGCTCCTCGCTCCGGTCGGCGAGCGGCAGCGTCCGGCCCCCGATCCCGACCTCGTCGAACAGGCCGCCAGGCTCCTCGGAAACGCCCAGGCGCCAATCATCTTCGCCGGTGGCGGGGTGATCGCGGCGGATGCCGGCGCCGAGCTCCAACGACTGGCGGAACTCCTGCAGGCGCCGGTCGTGATGACCAGCAATGGCAAGGGCGCGCTCTCATACCGGCACGGCCTCGCCCAAACCACGCTGGCCGGCTCTGGATTGCTGGCCGACGCCGACGTAATCCTGGCGGCCGGAACGCGGTTCGTGGAACCCGCCACCTACTCCTGGGGGCTGAAGCCGGGACGAACCGTGATCCAGCTCGATATCGACAGCGAGGAGATTGGGCGCAACTATCCCACCGCCGTCGCGCTCCAGGGCGATGCGAGAGCCGGACTCGCGGACCTCGCCGCCGCCGTCGAGCCCCATAACCGCGCTCGCCCCTCTCGGGAGAAAGAACTCCGGAACATCAAGGACGCCGCCGACGCGCGTCTCGGAAGTATCATGCCGCAGGCCGGGTTCGCCCACGCGATCCGTCAGGAATTGCCGGACGATGGCATCTTCGTCGGCGAAATGACGCAGGTCGCCTACTGGTCCAACGCCGGGTTCCCGGTGTATGAACCCCGCACGTACATCACACCGGGGTATCAGGGAACGCTGGGATGGGGATTCCCGACGTCGCTCGGAGTCAAGATCGGCGCCCCGGATCGGGTAGTCGTCTCGGTCAATGGTGACGGGGGGTTCGGCTTCGCGTTGAACGAGCTGGCGACCCAGGCCCAGCACGGCATCGCCAGCATCACGCTCGTCTTCAACGATTCGGCCTACGGCAACGTCCGGCGAATTCAGAACGAGCTGTTCGACGGTCGAACGATCGCCTCCGACCTGCGAAACCCGGATTACAGAAAGCTCGCCGACGCCTTCGGCATCGCCGCGCGGCGGGCGACCGCTCCCGAGGCGCTCTCGACGGAGCTGCGGGAGGCGATCAAGGCGAACGAGCCCACGCTGATCGAGATCCCGGTCGAGGCGATGCCCGATCCCTGGAAGATGCTCGCGCTTCGGTAGGTTTTTCACGGAAGCCGCGTGTCTGATCACACTGGTTCGTCGGCATCGGGTGCCCGCAGCACGCCGAGATCGAGAAGCTGCCGCGTGAGATACGCGTTGTTTGCGAGCACGAGCTTGATCGCATACGTCGATGACGCCTCGGCGGCGGCGAATCCCGGTGAGGCGAGCTCCCTGGCGACATCGGTGCCCGCTCGCTCAGCTGCCTCCGCGGCTTCTTCGTGGAGCAGGTCCGACAGGTAGGCGTAGAGCTTGGGCTCGTCCATTCCGAGCATTTCGGTCGCTGATTGTTCGTCCATGAGTCTCCCCTGTCGCGCGGCGTGTCGTGGGGCGTGTCGCCCGGCACTATCCATGATGGTTCGTCTTCGGACGAGCATGTCCAAGCCTTCGCCGCGACTGACCCGTCGCGCGTCGCTCGGCTGTCGCGGGCCCGGAGCCGCAACGCGGGACATGCCGCGCGCATCTCCGCTTCCCGCCCCCTTGATCGGCAAACCCGGATTGCTATACTCAGGGCGCCTGCAAGTTCGTCAGTGACGAGCGCCGTATGCTACCCAGCGGGCCAAGAGCGACTCATTTCAACCGCCCCTGTTTCTTCGAGGGCAAGGAGTCTCTCACATGACGTATGTCATTGCACAGCCGTGCATCGGGACCAAGGACGCATCGTGCGTCGAAGTGTGCCCGGTGGATTGTATCCATTCAGCGGACGATGAGGAGCAGTATTTCATCAACCCGGCGGAGTGTATCGACTGCGGCGTCTGCGCCGAGGTCTGCCCGGTCGAGGCGATCTTCTTCGAGGACGACCTGCCCGAGCAATACGCCGAGTTCAAGCCGTTGAACGCCACGTATTTCGCCTGACGGCGACAGCGGCGGATGCTTTCCGGTCATCGATGCACCATCACAAGCCCCTCCTGGTTGAACCTGGGAGGGGTTCTTCGTGCACCGTCCGCCCGATAGCGGCTCCGGAATTATCGAGTCGACTCTGGAGTTGCGGGAGTGCGGTCCGGCAACGCCGGGAGTGAGTATCGCGCGGTCCAGATCCCGTCACCATTGATGAGAAAGATCGTGCCGGTCGACTCGTCGACGACGACATCCTGGAGCCCGTCGAAGGGCGCCCGGACGCTCACATCCTCCGTACTGAACCCGATCGGAAGCTTCAGTTGGTACGCGGCGGTCCCCAGTTGGTCAAACGCCACGATCCGGCTCTCGGTTCCATCCGTCAAGGCAATGTAGGTATAGCCGGTCGCGGCGCCATTGACGATGGATTCGGCGCTTCCCGGAGTCACGTACCGAGGCTCCAGAACGGATTCGAGGCTGCCCCGCAGCAGCGCGAGCACGCGCCCATCCTGGAGGAGCACGGAGATCATTCGATCGATCGTGATGTCTCGTGCGCTCTTCAGTCGTTCTCGCTCACTTATCAGCCAGTCCCGGGGCTCCGCAATCTCCGTCGCGTCTTCGACACCGAAGCGATAGATCTGCAGGTACTCGGACTGAAGCAGGTAGATGGCGCCGTCGAACGCCGCGATCGCGCCAGGCTTCCACGGCTGATCATTGATGCGTCCGAGCTGGACCGCCCGCCATTCCCGGCTGTTCGCGGCTAGCATGTACACGAAGGCGCCATCGGTGACGTACAGCCCCTTGACGTCGAAGGCGAGACCCCACAGGCTGCCGACCGTCGCCGCACCGACCTTGTCACCCTGTTCGAGGATCGGGTCGATCTCCCGTGACGCGCCCTCCTCGCCGGGCCGCCATTGATACAGACTGTCCGCGACGAAGAAGATGCCGGCTGGGGTGTAAACACCACGGACCGATGCCTCGGTGAACTCCGGCGGGAGCGTGCCGATTCGCTGGAGGTCGCTCATCCGGATCACATCGGTCGCGCCATCGAGCCGCGTCGTAATCTCCTGCTGCTGCGGACTCAGAAGCGCCTCCGGGACGCCCGCTGCCCGCGCGCGATCCACATTCCGCTGCGCCGTGTCCAACTCGGCGACTATTCTCTCGTCGCCGTCCAGCTCACGCGCGGCGAGGATGTTCTCGTCGATCGCCATTACGAGTGCGCCCTGATCGACCTCGACCGGGACGAAGCGATCACGGACGGCGGAAGCGCCGAGGATGGCGCCACCGACCAGGATCAGCAGGACAGCCCAGATCCAGTTTGCGCCGATCAGCGGAAGACGGGGCAGGCGATTGCGCCAGCTGGCCTCGCCCATGTACGTCGCCTGCCCGCGAAACCGATCGACGCCATGCGCTCCGGGAACACCGAACTGGCTCATCGGCGAGGGATTCGCCCACGTCTGACGCCACTTGGGGCCACCCCAGTCCGCCATCCGCTGGATCCTGGCATGAACCCGTTCGAGGCGCTGCTCGATGCGGTCTTTCGGCGCTGGCCGGCCACGCCCGCCCAATGATGTGACTGGCGTGATTCCGCCCCCCGCGTCGTTCACCGCGGAAGTAGCCAGTGGGACCGATGAAGATACGGGGGCCGCGGTACTCACCCCAACTGGCGATGCATCGCCCGTCGCGTCGCCCGTCCCGGCCCCTGAGTCATCTTTCCGCGCGGGCACAACCAGCGGTCGCCATCGCGATACCTGGGCACGACCATGACGCCACCGCTCCCTCGTTCTCCGCCTGACATCGGCGAACGTCCTGATCTGGGCGCTGTCGGGCATCGGCGGGAAGCTGACGACCGCCGCCGCGGCGCGATTGAGGCCGCGGGCGATGACGACCCCGCGGAAGGCATCGAGCACGATGTCCGGATCTCGATGATGGAGATAGGTCAGGTCCCGCAACCTGAACCCGGATGTCACCACTTCTTCCGCGAAGGCACGGCCCGTTCCTGATGTACACGCAACGATCGTATCGCCCGGGCGTAGCTCCGTCTGTGCGATCAGCGGGGATGTCCAGGAGGCAAACCCGAGCGGTTCCGGCCGGCTCACCGGTTCGACGTCGAGGGCGTAATGAGGGAACCACGATTCGAGATCCGGAATCGCGTATACGAGGCCATCCTCGACCAAAACAAGCTGTCCCGGTGGGACGTGAGCGATGGTCGCGACCTGGTTCTCGAAGATGAGGGCCGTGGCCCCGATCAACACCCGTTGGTCCGCACCCGCCAAGACAGCGCCTCGCGTCTGCTCGTGGATGGCGCCGTTCGCGGACGCGAACGCCCGCCCCAGCGCCTCGTCGGGAGCGGAGCCGTGCGTTCGACGCAATTCCCGGAGAATGATGTCACGGGCCTGGGCCGCCAGCTCGTGGGCGAGGCCGGAATGCCCGATTGGCTCGGTCGCCACAAGATAGCCCCGGCGCCCGGATGCCGGATGACCCGCCAGGTCGACGGAGATCCATTCCCGGGCGTCCGCCGGCATGCCGGCGGCCACCGCGAATGCTATGGATGAGGCAGACGACAGAACCATCAGAAAAAACCACGCTCCCCCGAACGGCAAAGGAGAACGGTGACAACGCTCACCATGCGACAAGTGGCGTCTTGATTTGCCGGGGAGGTCGAGCCTGGTGTACCCCGCCGGTGGATTGGGTCGTTCATCGTGGAAACAGCGTTAACCTGTCATTCCTTCTCGGAGAGAGACGCCCTGTGCGGCACGAACAGCTCCATCGGAAGATGGTCCAACCAGTGTCGCACCGAAGTATACCGGCCGTTCCGGAAAGGACCGATCGCGCGTTCCCGGCTCGCGTGCGGGCGTCATCCCTATCGGCGGCTCCCAAGCCAGCCAGCCGCGCGTTCCGGCATGGCGCCTAGCGGGGAAGGACCGTCGACTCGGACAGCATTTCGTCCGACAGCGGCGCGATCCACGATGCCGGAGGAATCCTGAGTTCGGGCTCTGGGCGCCGCTGGACCACCGCCGCGTCCCGTGCGGGTGAAACGCGCCGTTCCCGGGGGCGGCTGATCTGGCTCGGCTGACGACGGGCCACGGGTGCCGGATCCCCGATCAGGCCCTCGGCCCGCGCCTTGAGCCGTTCGCCGGCGGGGCCAAGCTGCGCGGCAAGCCCGATCGCGTGGCGGAGCAGCTCGCTTCCGTCGCGGCGCGCGCCCGTCGCGATCAGCCGGGCGCCGACGTTGACCAGCATCATCGTTTCACCTTGTCGATCCCCGAGCGTGCGGCTCAGGACCAGGGCATGTTCGTAGGTGTCCATCGCGGCGGGGTCCCCCGCGGCATCCTGGGCGACGGCCAGATGCTGAAGGGCCTGGCTCAGCAATGCCGGCTGGTTGACGGTTTCCGCCAGGTTGACCGCTTGGGCGAGGGCTTCGCGGGACGCTTCGTCGTCCCCCTGACGCTGTGAGAGACGGGCCAGGCGACCATAGATCCGGACCGCGGCCGCCCGCTGGTCATGTGCCGCCGCGAGTTGCAACGCTTCCTCGTACAGCGCGATCGATTCGGAGGGCTGATCCATATCCATCGCCAGCACGCCGAGCGACGACAGCGTCGCGATCTCTTCCTCAACGTGTCCCAGCTCACGGTAGAGCCCGAGCGCCTGCGTATGGTATTGGCGGGCCTTTTCACGTTCCCGAATCGAGACGTGGATCTGACCCATCAGGCTCATCATGCCTGCCTGGAGATCGACATCCTTGGCTCGCCGGGCCGCGCCAATCGCCTGGTTGATCGCCTGCACGGCGTCCTCCGGCTGATCGAACTTCCAGAGCGCCTCACCGATACTACCCAACCATTGGGCCTCATGAGCCACATCGCCGTTGGCGCGGGCGAGGTCAAGGGCGAGCATCAGGTGGTTCAGCGCATCGACCGGCTGGTTGAGCTTGGAAAGGGCGACGCCCAACCCGCCATACGCCCGCTGTTCGAGAGTTTCGTCTCCAGCCTGCCGCGCGAGCTCGACGGCGCGCGCGAACGCCTCGCGCGCCTGATCGACGCGTCCGAGCGACATCAGCGTCGAGCCATGCTGCACGGCATCCTGAGCGGCGGCCGGCTGATTGCCCAGGCACTCGTCGACCGAGACCAGGTCGCGCTCCCGGCTCGCGACATCCTGCAGGTGGCCGAGCTCCCGTTCGACATCGGAGAGCATCGTCAGGCATTGGTTCTCGAGGCTGAGATCGCCAGTCTTGCGGGCGAGGGTGAGCCCCTGTTCGAGGGCACCGACCGCATCGTCGAGCCGCCCCATTTTGACAAGGGTGTCGGCGTAGTTGACGACCACGCGGCTTCCGATCACCGTATCCCGTGCCGTGGTAGCCGCTTCAAGCGCCTCTTCCTGAAGGCTGGCCAACGTTTCGAGATCGATCCCGGATCGGGAAAGCTCGATCCGCCGGACGATCGCCTGGGCAAGGCCCCCATCGAATCCCAGCCGGCGGGACGAGTTGGCGGCTCGGGCGACCAGGTTCTGGGCACCCTGGAGATCGCCATCTCGGCGCAGGATATCGCTCAGCAGGATCGACGACTCCACTTCGTCTTCGGTATCGGCCGACTCCGGCCCGAGATCGACCTGCTGCTGAAGAAGCTGACGAGCCCGCTCGCCTTCCCCGGTGCTGAGGGCTCGCTGACCGAGCCGCGCCAGTGATCGTCTGCCACCCTGAACGTAGCCGGAACGCTGAGCGGCACGATAGGCGTCCCGCAGCAGCTTTTCCCGCTCGCGTGCCGGATCCTCCTCGGCTGGCAGCAAGGCGTCCAGCCGCAGCGCGGCGTCGACGGTTTGGCGGTCGAACCCCTTCGCGTGAGCGGCGGCGTGGGTGAGCTTGGCCAACGTCACGGCGAAATTCGTGTCCGAGTCCATCCGCTCGTCGATCAGGTGATCCAGGATCTTGAAATCGTCATCGGACAGGGCATCGAGGACAGCGGGGTGCCGCACCTCGCTGATCGCCCCTTGCAGCGATCGGCGGCGCCCAACCACCTCCCTGGCGATCTGCACGAGCACTCCGTTTCCCCCGCGTCGGCCCTTGCCGGCGAGCTTCTCCATCCAGCTACTCACCATGCATGCTCCTCGTTCATCGCTTGTTGTAACGAATCCATCGTCAGGTTGCCACCCGTGATGATGACGGCGACCTTTGCACCCGCGAGCGACTCACGCCGCTGATAGGCGCATGCCAGCCCCGCCGCGCCAGCTCCCTCGGCCAACAGGTGAGTCGTTTCCAGCAATGTCAGAATCGCCCGTTTCATCTCCGCGTCCGAAACGAGTACGATGTCGTCGACCGCATCCCAAAGAATCCTGGCTGGAAGCGCGAACGCGGTTCGCGTCGCCAACCCCTCGGCAAAGGTATCGGCGTGCTCCAGCGCCTTCAGCTCGCGCGCCTTCCAGGAGTCGTGAACCACGGGTGCGCCGGTCGCCTGGGCGCCGATGACCTTCAGGCCAGGCTTGATCCCCTTGCCAGCGATGCACGCGCCGCACAATCCGCTGCCGCCTCCAACCGGGACGATCACGGCATCGAGGTCCGGCTCCGCTTCGATGATCTCCAGGGTGTGTGTCGCCACTCCCGCGATCAGGTCCGGCTCGTTGGCGGAATGGATGAAGTGTCCTCCGGTCCGCTCGGCATGACGCTGGGCTTCGGCGAAGCACTCATCGAAATCGCTTCCGGCATGGATGATCTCGGCGCCCTGGCGGCGCATCGCCGCGACCTTGAGCGGATTGGCGCGTTCTGGCAGGAAAACAGTCGCCTTGACCCCGAACCGGCTGGCGGCGTAGGCGATCGATTGCCCGTGGTTTCCGGTCGAGGCCGCGACCACGCCATTCTGCCGCTTGTCCTCCGGCAACCGGCTCAGCAGGTAGAGACCGCCCCGGACCTTGAAGGCACCGGTGGGCTGGAGGTTTTCGCACTTGACCAGGAGGTCGAACCCGAGCCGCTCGCTCAGGGCCGGGGTGCGAAGCAACGGCGTGGGCCGCAGGAACGGTCGGAGCGCCGATCGCGCCCGGTACACGTCCGCCAGCGTGGGTACAGAGCCGCGCCACGGACCACCGGAGATCCCGTTGCGCTCCACGTTTGTTGTTGCCGCGGGGACTGTCACGGGGCTGACTCCAGACAAGCTGACCAGTCATTACGGGCGACGGGAGCCCGGTACAGGCGGCAATCCGCGAGGACTTTCGATCATCCTCGCCGTCACACGTTCGACCGCCACGAACGTTCACGCCGCATTCAACGTACGTTCAGTGTACCATCCTGCGCCAGCTTCCTGACTCGCACCGGAAAGCGTGTGCCGCTAATACAGTCGCGCTGTCTCCCGGCAACGAACGATCGAAGGACGGCGACGCCTACACGAGCGCGTACACTCTCGGAATACTCGCCGTTACTGGCACGCAAGGCCGATCGAGGAGATCCAACGTATGGCGGGAGACGGGTCATTCGACGACCGGGTCCGAGCCCGGACCGGAGCGGTCAACTCACGTGTCTGCATCGGTCTCGATCCAGTTCTCGCGCGCCTTCCCGAGCATCTGGAGCGCTCCGCCGAAGCGGTCGTCCGCTTCTGCCAGGACGTGATCGAAGCGACACATCCGTTCGCCGCCGCCTACAAGCCCAATCTGGGCTTCTTCGTCGCGCTCGGCCGCCCGGGGTTCAGCGCGCTGTGGGCCGTCCGGCATTCGATCCCTCGGGCCATCCCGGTCATCCTCGATTGCAAGACAAACGACCTGGGAGAAACGGCCGCCGCCTACGCCAAAGGCTGGTTCGACGAGTTCGGGTTCGATGCGATCACGGTCAACCCCTATCTTGGGGAAGATGCCGTCGCGCCCTACATGACCAATCCCGACAAGGGCGTGATCGTGCTCTGCAAGACCAGCAACCCCGGCAGTGGTGACCTTCAGGATATCAAGGACGAGAGAGGCGTGCCCTTGAGCCTTCGCGTCGCGGACCGCTGCCGCCTCTGGCACGAGAAGTACGCCGCGCCGGTCGGTCTCGTCGTCGGCGCCACCTTTCCGGATCAGCTCGCCGAGGTGCGACGACGCTGCCCGGATCAACTGATTCTGCTGCCCGGAATCGGCGCCCAGGGCGGTGAGGTTGAGGGTTCACTCGAAGCGGGGTTGGACCGCGCCGGTGGCGGGCTCCTCTGTTCGGCGTCGCGGTCGATCATCTATGCCGGCTCGGGCCGCGACTTCGACATCGCGGCGGGCAATGCCGCGCGTCAGCTCCGGGACCTGATCAACGACTCACCGGCGATGGAGCGAGCCAGTGCCGGACAGTGACCGCCCAAGCGTATAGTAGAGGAACGCTCCGGCGCATGATACGATCCTACGTCAGGATCGGTGGCTCCCACCCGCGCCAGTTCAGCTCCCCGCGCCTGGCCAAGTTCCCCGGAACCCGCGCACCGTCCCGCCGATGCCCCGCATAGTGACCGACGACGAGCGGAGTTGCCGATCCAAGCCATGGCACACCCTTTCAACCGACCTGTTCCGGACAGGCGAAGCCCCATGCGGGTCGTTGCATTCGCCAATCAAAAAGGCGGCGTTGGAAAGACAACGAGCGCGGTCAATACCAGCGTCATTCTCGCCAGTGGCGGGCACCGTGTCCTGCTCATTGATTTTGATCCGCAGGGCAACTCAACCTCCTCGCTGGGCGTCGTCAAGGACGAGCTGGCGATGACGACCTACGATGTCCTGATTGATGGGCAGGCGCCAATCGACGCTGTCGTTCGGGGCGTCCGCCCCAACCTCGATCTCCTCGCCAGCACGCCGGTGCTGGCGGGCGCCGAAGTCGAGCTCGTCGCCATCGCACGGCGCGAGCGACGACTCAAGGAAGCATGCGGGCGCGTCGCGGGCGATTACGACCTGACGATCATCGACTGCCCTCCATCCCTCGGGTTGCTCACCGTCAACGCCCTGACCGCGGCGGACTCGGTCGTGATTCCGATCCAGTGCGAGTTCCTGGCGCTCGAAGGGGTCAGCCAGCTGATCACGACGATCGATCTCGTCAAGCGACAGCTCAATCCCGACCTCGATCTGCTCGGCGTGCTGATGACGATGTACGACGCTCGGACGCGGCTCTCGTCCCATGTCGTCGCCGAGGTCCGGCGCCATTTCGGCGAGCGGATGTTCGAGAGTATCGTGCCGCGCTCGGTACGGCTCGCCGAAGCGCCCAGTTACGGCCAATCGATCACGGAATACGACGCCGCGTCGCGTGGTGGAGCCGCCTACACGGCGTTCGCCGCCGAGCTTGGCGAAAGGGTGGGGCTTGGCCCACGAGTCGCATTGTTGTAGCGACGCATCGATTCGGCTCCGGGCGCCGGAACGATGCGCGAAAGGAACCACCACGCATGAGCAGCGCAATCGTTCGCGACACCGATCTCGGCGAAGTCTCGTCTCCCAACGGTGTGGCGGTGCCGGCAATGCGGGACGACAAGTTTGTCGGGCTGGGGCTGACCTTCGACGACGTGCTGCTCCTGCCGGCCCGCTCGGATGTCCAGCCCGCCGACGTCTCCACCCGAACTCGGATCGCGGGCGACATCGTGCTGAACATTCCGATTCTCTCCGCCGCGATGGACACCGTGACCGAAGCCCGCCTCGCCATCGCGCTGGCCCGCGAGGGCGGGATGGGGATCGTCCACCGCAATTTCTCGATCGCGGACCAGGCCGCCGAGATCGACAAGGTCAAGCGCTCCGAATCCGGCATGATCGTCGAACCGGTCACCCTGGGACCGGACCAGCCCGTGAGTGCCGCCCAGGCGGTGATGGAGCGCTATCACATCTCGGGCGTGCCGATCACGGACGGAGTGGGCCGGCTCGTCGGCATCCTGACGAATCGCGATCTGCGCTTCATCCAGGACGCCGCGCAGCCGATCTCCGATGTAATGACCAGCGACCGCCTGATCACCGCGCCGACCGGCACCACCCTCGATCAGGCGAGCGAGATCCTGCACCGGCACAAGGTCGAGAAACTGCCGGTCGTCGATGATGAAGGCTTCCTGACGGGCCTGATCACGGTCAAGGACATCCAGAAAAAACTGCAATACCCTCACGCAAGCAAGGACGACCGGGGCCGCCTGCGCGTTGGCGCGGCGATCGGGGTGGGTGCCAACGCCGAGGAACGGGCAATGGCCCTGGTCGAGCGCGGCGTCGATCTGCTGATCGTCGACACCGCCCACGGGCATTCCGTGGCAGTGCTCGACATGGTCCGCGCGCTCAAGGAGCGGGTCCAAGTTCCGGTCATGGCCGGCAATGTCGCGACCGCGCACGCCACGATAGCCTTGATCGAGGCCGGCGCTGACGCGATCAAGGTCGGCGTCGGCCCTGGATCGATCTGCACGACGCGCATCGTCTCGGGCACCGGGGTACCTCAGGTGACCGCTATTCACTCCTGCGCGACGGCGGCCGCGCCATACGGGGTGCCGGTAATAGGGGACGGCGGGATCCAGTTTTCCGGTGATATCGCCAAGGCGATTGCGGCCGGTGCCGAGGCCGTCATGCTCGGCAGCCTCTTCGCCGGCCTGGACGAGAGCCCAGGCGAGGTGATCCTGCTCCAGGGCGAGCGGTTCAAGGAATACCGTGGAATGGGATCGCTCGGCGCGATGCACGACCGGTCGTTCTCGAAGGACCGCTACGCGCAGGAAGACATCGGCAACGTCTCCAAACTTGTCCCTGAAGGTATCGAGGGACGGGTCGCCTACAAGGGGTCGCTCGTGCCACTGGTGTACCAGCTCGTCGGCGGCCTGCGCTCGGCAATGGGGTACGCCGGAGCCGCCGACATCGAGAGCCTCAAGCGGGACAGCCAGTTCGTGCAGATCACCGCCGCCGGCCTGCGCGAGAGTCACCCTCACGACGTGGCGGTAACCAAGGAAGCGCCGAACTACCGCATGAGCTCGACCTGATCGTCGCACCCCATGCTCTCCATGCAAAGGAGAGGAAGACAATGACCGCGATCGACACATCAACCGATTTCGGAAAGCGCCTTCAGGAGCGCCTGCGCGACGAGGAGATCATCTGGCTGATGACCATCATCGGGAGCGGCGTGCCCCAGCCCAGCCCGGTCTGGTTCCACTGGCAAGATGACGAGGTTATCATCTTCTCACAGCCGGACGCCCCGAAGATCCGCAACATCGGCGTCAATTCGACCGTTGCCCTCCACCTGAACTCCTCGGCGGAGGGAGGGGACATCGCCATCCTCACTGGAACCGCCAGGGTCGTTGCGGAGGCGCCGAGGGTCCACGAGAGCGCCGAGTACGTGACGAAGTACGAACGGGGCTTCCGAAGTCTGGGGATGACCCCGGAGGAGATGGCGGCATCGTAGTCGGCGGCGATCCGGGTCACGATCGAGCACGTCCGGGGCTGGTGATCCGGCGTGTCGACGGCGACCAGAAATCGTGTTGCCCATCCGGACCGATTCGCCGATTCGTGGAGTGTTTGTGTCGCACCCAGTAGTCTGTCCAACCAAGGTTGTCCGGTTCGACTGGTGCCGGACACCCCTTTCCTCGTCATGCTGACCAACGGGAAGCATCCCCGCGCGAAGCGCTCGGCGGCGCAGCCGCCGCATTGACACTGGGTGCCATGGTGTCGGTAGCCGCAACCGGACACTTGACGTTGGACAGACGACCTAGTGGTCTGTCACGCGTCAACCGCCGGCCTTGGCGGCACAGTTTGGGGCGGACATGGAGTCCGCCCGTACGACTGGAGGTGCGGCCCGCTCGACCGTTCATGGCAGATCAGCCCTGACAGACCACTAGGATGACATCCCGACTCTTCTCAACGAGGGCTGCATGTCGGATTGCCTCCACGATACACGTAAAAAGTCGAGCTCTAAGGGTCGTCCGCGTCACGAGGGGAAGCACTGTCGACACCGCCCGCCTGCCTTGGCCGTTTTTTATCAAATGCCGTCAACAAGCGCTTGACTTCAACCTCACGCGGGCGTAACATTGAGTGGTGTTCGGGTCGAACATGCTGGCATGCTTCGGCGGTCTGTTCCCGGGACCGGAGAGAAGCATCTGGTCGCAAAAGAGTGAGCGAACATCGGAAGGGAGGGGAGCAACAATGACAACGTCACGAATGCGCATTGACGCGATGGTGTGCGATCGCCCCTCCAACTCTTGGTCGGTAGTGCCAGTCTGACGAGCGCCGTGCGCGTGACTCAAGTGAGCATGACGACCCGGGTTGGAAATCAGCCCGGGTATTTCTTTGCCTGATTGGCCCTTGCCTGGCTCGGCGATACCGAACTGAGCCTCGGCCGCGCGCCCCCGCAAACGACCTCACGCCACCCGATCGCTTTCGTGTCATCGATGTACCGTCCGCGGCGCCCTTGCCTCAGGCTGGCGAAAGCCTTGTCTTTTTATCAAAACGGAAGACGTCCCATGATTCCATTGAGCTCTCATCTTTTTGTTTCACCAACCGACTTCATCGAGGCTGACCGCCGCAAGAGTGGTCGACCGGCGAGCAGGATCGAGATCCTCAGCCGGCAACAGGAAGAGGCCAGATTGAACAGCTCGTTCTACACGCATCACCAGATTCTTCGGAGCCATTCCGAAGAGATCGACCGCCGGTTGCGAAAGCAGCAGCAGCTCTTCGAGGCGCGCCAGGCGGCGTCCAATCCCGCCGTGCGCGTCCGGCACACGATCGGCAGGGTGTTGATCGCCGCTGGTGAGCGCATCCGGCCCGAATTGACATGATCTCCACGTGCAGGCCCGGATCGCGCGCTGGCGGACCGGCCCGTACCCGAATCACCAATCGCATCAAGGCCCGGACAGGCGGGCCGTCCGGGCCTCGATGTGTCTGCCATCCTTGCGGCGCCCGCATGGTGGGTTCGGAGTGGTCATGCAACTCTGCTAGCATTGACTGACTGGAACATGCCTCGGCGAATCGTCGGAGCGGCACACGTCAATGCGGGCGGGATGAGATGACCAGGATCATCGGCTTCTTCAATCAAAAGGGCGGGACCGCCAAGACCACCAGCACGCTCAACGTGGCGGCCGCCCTCGCCGAACAGGGGAAGAGGGTTCTGACGGTCGATCTGGATCCGCAGGCAAGCCTGACGATGGCGACCGGGATCGACGTGATCTCGATCGACCTCTCGGTCTACGATCTCCTGCTCGACGATCAGGTCGGGATCGCCGAGGTCGCGCTACCGACAACGATCGCCGGAGTCGATATCGCTCCCTCCCATCCGGACCTCGCCGCCGCCGAGCTCGAGCTGCTCAATGTTCTCGAACGCGAACGTCAGCTCGACAACCGCCTTCGCGACGCGGATTTGAGCGCCTACGACTACGTGCTGATCGACTCCCCGCCCGCCCTCAACATCATCTCGATCAACATCCTCGTCGCGATCCGCGAGCTCGTGATCCCGATCGAGCCGCACCCGCTCTCGATCATGGTCCTGCGTCGCCTGTTCGAGACGGTGACCCGGATCAGGCGGCTCAACCCGGACCTCGATGTGCTCGGATTCCTGCCGACCAAGGTGCACCATTCGTCCCGTCTGGCGGCGGACATGCTGCTGCATCTCGAAGAGCAGTACCCGAACTACCCGCTGCTGCCGGCGATTCCACTTTCGGTTCGCGGCGCGGAATCGACCGCGGAGCGAATCAGCATCCTGCAATACATGCCACGCTCCACGGTCGCCGCCGCCTATCGCGATGTCGGAGCCTGGATCGAGCGGGCCGCCGCGTCGACCGAGAGCTGCAAGAACAAGGACATCGCCCATGTCTGAGCGTTCTCCTGAGCGGGCGGACCTCATGTCGGAGCCAGCACGAGCCGCGGCCAACCGGGGCAAGCGGCGGTTCACGGTCGATTCGCTGTTCAGCGACACCCGGCCCCAGGCGACGGGCGTGGCCGATCTCCCCGACGCCCGGATCATCGACCTCGACCGGATCGAGGGCGACCCGCAACAACCCCGGCGCACCTTCGACCCCGACAAGCTCGACGAGCTTTCGGCAAGCATCGCCTCCGAAGGCGTGCTCCAGCCGATCGTGGTCCGGCTCGACGCGGAGCGCAACCGCTACATCGTGGTCCACGGCGAGCGGCGGGTGCGCGCCGCGCGGATCGCCGGGATCACCGCGATCCCCGCCCTGATCCGAGACGTTCCCCAGGATCGCCGTCTCGTCCAGCAACTCATGGAAAACATCGTCCGCGACGATCTCAACGCGGTCGATCGAGCGACGGCGCTCCGCGCCCTGCGCGGACAGCTTGGCGACCCGGCCTGGGATGTCGTGGCCGAGCGGGTGGGGATCAGGCGCAGCCGCCTCTTCCAGTTGCTCGGCACCGAGAAGCTGTCGGAAGGATCGCGAGACGATATCCGGGAAGGGAACCTCAGCGAGAAGCAGAGCCGGGCGCTGCAGGGGCTGCCGCCGGCAAAACAGGATGCCCTCCGGGAGCTGATCGTCCGGGAGGCGCTGCCCTTTCCGACGGCCTCCCGTCTGGCGCGGGTCTACAAGGACTATCCGGTCTCGCCAGCGGACGACAAGGATGCCGCCATTGAGGCGCTCGATACCCTTCGCGGTTTGGTCGTTGCCGACGATCCGGAATCGCTCCGCCGCCAGACCCGGGCACTTCTGCAGGCCGTCCGGGCGGCGGTCGGCGGCGACAGGACGAGCCAGGCCCAGCTCCGCCAGCTCAAGGTCTTGCTCTCGATTCCCGCGTTCAGCCGAGACCGGTTCTCAAGGGACACCAGCACGCTTGGGAAGTCGCTCGCGGCGATCACCGACAGTCGGACCGGCATCTCACCGGAGATGCGCGCCAGCCTCGTGGACCTCCGGAGCACGATCGACGCGCTGCTCGAAAGGTAATGACTTGGGGCCGGTCTGTCCGGCCGCCGCTGGCATGGTTCCTGCCATTCAAAACGTATTCACTATCGGCGGCGGAGCGTATCCGCTAGACTGCGGGTGTGGGTGCAGGACATGTCGTCCTGCCGCTCGGATGTGTCGCACGTACTTGTATCGGAGGAAGCAACATGATCGCAGGTCGCTCAGGCAAGCTGAAATCTCTTACGTTGGGAGCCCTTCTGGTCGGAGGCTTCTCTCTGACTGGCCTCGGCGTCTCGCTCGCCCAGGATCCGGCGATTCCCTCTCATCCCGCGCATATTCATGAGGGCACGTGTGCGGACCTCAATCCGGCACCGTTGCAACCGTTATCGAACGTTTCAGTTCTCCTCAACGACAGCGATGAAGAGGGCGCCAACACCGCCGAAGGTGTACTGACGGCCAGCCGCGTTCTGCTCTCCTCCACCGAGGGCGTCGAGCTGTCGATGGAAGACATCCTTGCTGGAGCCCACTCAATTAACATCCATCTTAGCGACCCCGAGATCGACACCTACATCGCCTGCGGCGAGATTGGTGGCGTCACAGTCGAAGGCGATCTCTACGTCGGGCTTCGCGATGTCAACGGCTCCGGGTACTCCGGCGTCGCCAAGCTGACCGAGGACGATGACAAGACCAACGTTGACATCTTCCTGACCGAGCCCAGCGACGACAGCGCGGCCACCCCGGCCGCCTGAATCGGGCCAGTCTCAAACCACTAGACCTGGATCAGCTCAGGAACAGGAACGAGGGCGGAGCCGTTGCTCCGCCCTCGTTCCTGTTCCCTGCATTGGAATTATCAGCGAGCAATCCGTGCGGGGGCCAATCCTGTGTCGGCCCTGTGCATCGAAAATTCAAGTTGATCCCCCCATTGCCAGACAACGCTACCGATCAACGGTAACGCACCCGAAAGCTCCTCGTGTGAACCATCCAGGCAGATGACACTGGTGTTCACGACCAGTTGCGCGGGTTCTCCCACTCCGGCCGCGAATCCGCTCCATGGCGAAGCGCCAGAATGTCGAAAACCAGAAGCCCAAGGATCACGCTGACGAGAATCCAGACTTCCACTGGAACCTCCGTTTCCGGATGGCGGGCGAGCTGCGTCACCCACACATCCGCCACCGAGCCGGTCAAAACGCGCGACTCCCGCTCAGAGCCTGTTCGAGCTCCCACCGGGCCCGTCGGGAGAGATCTTCCCTTCGCGTCCGTTGGCTTTCCGCAAGCCGTTCGAGATCGACCGTCTCGTGCTTCTCGTTCGACTCGACGCGGAATGTCAGCACGAACCGTTTGCGTCCCAAGTGCAAGATGGTCACCCCGTCCTCGCTTTCGCACATACCGCGTGTCGATCCAAGTCCCGCACCGACCGCAAACCCTGAACCGGTGTGCGGTCGTCCCCAATAGAACGCGGGACCGCGCCCCCCGTGAGGTGAAACCGGAGGTCATTCGAGAGCGCCCCCCGTAGGGGCCGACCTTGTAAGCGGCATCGGTGTCGGCCCGGTGAAGCGAAGCTTCACGCTAGACGCGGCACTGCCGTCGAACGTCTCCGCGCGACGATGCGTTCCCTCGATCACCGACGGGGGGGGGGAGCCATTTGCTTCGCTTCGATGCCGCTTACAGGGCAGGCGCGCGCGGACTGCGTCTTTCCATGCAAAGAATTGCGCTTCCGTCCGCATTGCCGCCCCTACAAGTGGCGAAAAGGGGCCTTCGCAGACCGGCCCTCACTCCAGCCTTTGAATCGGCGTGAGTCGCCGTGCCGGCCGAGCCCCGGGATTGGGCAGGGGGAGCCAGGATCGGGCGCATGCTCACGAGATCGCGGGCTCAGTGGCGGTACGGAGCGTGCACTCTTAACGCGGATGATCCATTCTTGCGATGTAACGTCTGACGGCTCTCGCCGCCCGACATGGACAGCCCGCACCTAGTCATGGAGCCAACACCGATGAACACCAGTTCCGCGAGGACGATACCTGGACCCGCTCTCCACGGATTCGTCGCCTTGGCCCTTCTCGTCTCGCTCTTCGCCTGGGCACTCTCCCCATTCACGAGCACCGCGACCGCCCAATCGACTCCTGGCGGCGCACAGCAGCCACTCGCCGATGTGGTAGCGACGGTCAGCCCCGCCGTTGTCACGGTCTACAACCTGGCCACGGCCCAAGGGCTTCTTGGAGGCGAGGGGCAACCAACTGAGCAAGGGATCGGAACGGGATTCATCATCGACACGGCAGGCCACGTCGTCACCAACTGGCATGTGACAGTGGGCGGGGATGCGTACGCCGTCCAGTTCTCTGACGGTACATCCGTGGAAGCGGAGCTGGTTGGCGACGACCCGAGGGACGATCTCGCGGTCCTCAAGATCGCGCCCGAATCGGTCCCGGCGACCGTCTCGTTCGGCGATTCGGACGCGCTCCAACCTGGTGAACCGGTCTTCGCGATTGGCTCTCCGCTCGGGCAGTTCGCCAATACCGTCACCGAGGGCATCGTCAGCGGACTCGGCCGCGATCAACTGAACACAAGTCAAGACTTCTGCGGAGTGTATGCCAATCTCATTCAGCACGACGCGTCGATCAATCCGGGTAATTCAGGTGGTCCGCTGTTTAACGCGGCCGGTCAGGTGATTGGTGTCAACACGCTGGGGATTCCGACCGATCCGAGCGGTCTTCCCTTGCAAGGGCTGTTCTTTGCCGTACCAAGCAATCTTGTCAGCGACATTGCCCAGCAATTGATCTCGACGGGGCAGATCGCTATCCCGTACGTCGGGATTGGAAGCTACAATGTCGATCCCGCCGTTGCGGCGGAATTCGACCTCTCTGTCGATCAGGGTAATCTCGTCACCGACGTGACAGGTGGCGGTCCCGCCGAGGAGGCTGGACTCCAAAACGGGGATGTCATCACAGCGATCGACGGCCGGGAGATCACATTCGAAGAATCGCTCGGCAACATCGTTCTTGACTACGATCCGGGCGATCAGATCAGCTTGAGCGTGATCAGGGACGGCGACCAGGAGACGGTGAATCTTACGCTGGGCGAAGTACCGCAGAGTGAGTTCGAGAATTGCGAGCAACCGACGGCGTAACTCGGATTCAATCCAGTGTGGAGAGAGCCCCGGATGCAGAACGCATCCGGGGCTCTCTCATCTCCAGCAAGTTCGCATTCGTCAGGCGGTAACGGGGTATCCGTTCGCGATCCGTCCCAGCTTGGCGTCGAAGTCGCGCGAGGACTTGAACGGCTCAGACGCATCGTCTCCCGCCAACGCCTCGCTCCGGGCCAGCAGCTCGGCGCGCTCGTCCGCCGACAGGGGCATGAACTCCTGGGCGACCTTGAGATTCTTCCGGAAGACCTCCAGCGAGTCCATCCCCGAGATCACCGTCGCCACCGGCAGGCTCATCGCGTAGCGGAGCGACTCCTCCGGCGTGATCGACGTCTGCACCTTCTGCAGATGCCCGCCGGCGTTGCTCTTCATCCCCAGTACCGCGATGCCCTGTTCCTGACAGAGTGGAAGAATCTCGCGCTCGAAGCTGGAGACGTGGGCGTCGAAGACATTGAGCGGCATCTGCACCGCGTCCCACGGAAAGCCCCGCTCCAGCATCTGGCGGTGGATGCGCGGGTGCTTGTGCCCGGTGAAGCCGATGTAGCGAACCTTGCCCTGCTCCTTCGCCTTGAGCATCGCCTCGGCTGATCCGCCCGGCGCGAAGATCCGCTCCGGATCCTCGTCCCAGACGACCTCGTGAATCTGCCATAGCTCGAGATGATCCGTCTGGAGCCGCCGAAGGCTCTCTTCGAGCTTCTGCATCGAGTGGGTCGCGATCCGGTCGTGCGCGCAATCCTTCGTCATCAGGAACGCCCGATCGCGATAACCGCCCTGGGCGAGGGCGACGCCCATCCGGCGCTCGCTCTCCGTGTTGTTGTACTCCCAGGCGTTGTCCATGAAAGTCACCCCGGCGTCGATCGCCTCGTGCACGATCCGGATCGCCTCGGACTCTTCCGGACCGCCAAGATGCGCGCCCCCGACGCCGAGCAGGGAAACCTGCTCGTCGTGTCGCCCGAACGGCCGTGTCGGAACCACCATCGCGCCACTCCTCCCAACCTTGCATTTCAGTCACTCTGTACCGGCGGATTGCACCGCCCGACGCATCTTCGCACGGTTTCCCCAACCAACGCGACCAGATTCATCAAACCCGGATTATTCGGGAGCTGACATTACTCCGAGGGACACTGGTGTAGGGGCCGACCTTGTTGTATGGACCGATGAAGCGAGGCTTCACGTTGGGCCCGGCCACGCCATCAAACGCCTCCGATTGACGGCACGGGCGTGTCTGCAACACGGGAGGCCACCGAGGCCGCTTACAGGGGCCTCCCCTACGAATGACGAGAGCGTCATGTTGGCAGACTGACTCCGCGGTACATTGACGATCACCATGACCGTACCCGCAGGAAACGGGGCTCCCGTCGCGATTAAAGAGCAGGACCCTGTCGAAGGGACCGCATTCCGCGTTGGGAGCACTGATGACTACTTCTACCCCTCCATCCGCCGTTCGCCACCACCCGGACGAGGCCCTTCGTTCCGCCCTCCTGCGCGCACTGACCACCTGGTGCGAGGATCCGGTGGCCGCCGAGGATCTGACGCAGCAGACGTTACTCGCCGCCTGGACGAGCGACCGGCAGCCGGAAGCGGACGAGGATTGGCGGCGCTGGCTCTTCGGGATCGCCCGCAACATCCTGCTCCGCTGGCGGCGCGATCAGGCGCGTCACGGCCGGCGGCTCGCCCCGGCGCCGGAGAATGAGAGCCAGCTGATGGCCGCCAGTACCGACGATGTGATCGACACGCTCGCCGATCGCGCGGACATCGTGGCGATTCTCGATTGCGCGCTGGCCCGGATCCCGGCCGAGTCGCGGCGGGCACTCCTCCTTCGCTATGTCGACGACCTTCCGCAGCGGGAAGTCGCCGCGCGGCTCGGGATCGGGGAAGGGGCGCTGGAAGGCAAGCTCCATCGCGGCAAGCGCGCGATGAGCCGCATTCTCCTGACCGAGCGCGCCGACCTCGCGGTCGCGATGGGATTGCTGAGCGATCGCGATGCCTGGTTCCAGACGGGTCTGTGGTGCGAACAATGCGGTCAGCACCCATTGGAGGCGCGATGGACGCTGGATGGTGACCTCTGGGTCGATTGCCCCGCCTGCGCGGCGGCGCCGATGAACGGCGCGCGGTCGTGCGTGATCCGCACTTTCGACACGTATCAAGGCGTAAAGCCCCGGTTTGGAGATCCCCGAAGCACTCCGTTTCGCGCGGCGTATCGCGCCGTGATGGCGAGCATCTACGACGTCACCGCCGATGGGCTGGACACGAGGCGAGCCTGTCCCAGGTGCGGTGGCGACGTGCGCGTCAGCGTCGTCGACTACGATGACATGCCATCCGACCTGAAAATGCAGTGCACGCGGTGCCTCTTCATCGACTGCTGGGGCTGGTCCACCGCGACCTGCTCCTCGCATCCGCTGGTGCGCTCCTGGCTGAATGCGCAACGCCGCACCCGGATGACGACCCAGACCTTCATCACGACGGTCGATAACCGCCCCGCAACGTTGATGCGCTACGAGAGCCTGACAAGCGGATCAACGATCACCGCCTGGCGCGATCTGGGGACGATGAAGTTCGTGATGCTCGACCGCGACGGCATCTCGCTCCCGCTGACGCCGATCACTTGAGGACCGCCCCGACAATACAGAACGTCGCCGACGGCAAACCCGATCCGCTCCTCCGCGACCCAGCGGTCCCCCTTGCTCAGCGGGCGAAGAACCTCGCCTGGCTCTCCGCGCTCGTGTACCGAGCCGCTCCGCGCCACACCGCGATTTGGGCAATCGCCGGATTCGTCCAGGGCATTCTGGCTCCGCTCCAGATCTGGGCTGGTGGGCAGGTCATCGGCTCTATCGCTCAGGGCCCCGAACGAGGAAACACCTCATCACCATGGCTCTGGCTGTGGATCATCGCGCTATCGCTGGTCGGGGGCCGCTTTCTCGATGTGGGTCGGTCCTATTCCGAAGCCGTGGTCAGGGAACAAGGCGCTCCCGCCGTGCAGGCCAGAATCTATGAGCAGGCGACGCGGATCGAGCTCAGCGACTTCGAGCATCAGGGTTTCTACGATTCTGTAGCGCGGATCACGACCGAGATCGAAACACAGGCAGCTTCCATCATGCGAGAGCTCCAGGGATCGTTCCTCTCGGTTCCTCGATTGATCGGTGCGCTAATCCTCGTCTTCGGAATCGATTGGCGGATCGGCGTCATCGCTCTCCTGCCACTGATTCCAAACGTGGTCAATTTCTTTCGATCAGGCGATGCGATGTGGACGATGCTCTCAGACCAGACTCGAGACCGGCGACTTGCGGCGTACTACGCCGACACCATGACGGATCGTCAGGCAGCGAAGGAAATCCGGCTTTTCGAGTTGCAATCGCATTTGCTCGAACGATGGAGTCACCACTACCTCGCGACCAGGGACGAGCTTCGACGCAAGCGCTTCTGGCTATCAATGAGAACCTTTTCCCTGACCGCCACGACATCCGCGTCCACGCTCGCAGGTCTGATCTGGCTTCTGTTCGGTGTTGAGCTGCGGTTGACGCCACAGGAGATCACGATCCTCATGTCGAGCTTCCTGATTCTGCCGAACTGGGTATTCGATGTCGCGGGACAGGCTATGGCCCTGGGGCAGTTTTCGGGCATTGCGTCCGACACTCGCGCGTTCGCGGAACGATCCGCGCCATTCGCTATCGCCGCTTCGCCACGAGATGCCGCCGTTTCCCCCGCTGTACCGGTGAGTGAGCCGGGGACGTTGATTGCGAGAAACCTGCGGTACACCTACCCCGGTTCCATTCAAAGCACGATTGCCGACATTTCGCTCGACATCCCCTCGGGCCAGCGGGTCGCTATCGTCGGGGAGAACGGGGCCGGCAAGACAACGTTGATCAAGCTGCTTCTTGGTCTCTACCCCCCGGACTCGGGATCGGTAGAACTCGACGGCACGCGGATCAACGACATTCCGGTCGCCGAGCGGCAGCACCGCCTCTCCGCCGTCTTTCAGCAGTTCACGAGATATCCGTTGACGCTCGAAGAGAACATTCAGCTGGGCAATGTCACTGGCGACGATTCCAGACAGGTCATGAAAGCTGTCCTGACGATGGCGGGGATGTCCGAATTCGTCAGCAGCCAATCTGAAGGCACCAAGACCTTGCTATCTCCAGAGCTTGGAGGCGTCGACATTTCGGGAGGACAATGGCAACGGCTCGCGATCGCTCGGGCTGGCTATCGCCGGGCCGATGTGCTCGCGCTCGACGAGCCGACAGCCGCGCTCGATCCGATGGCGGAGGTGGAGATTTACCGGCGTTTCGCCCAGCTCGCGGCAAGTCGTACCACACTTCTCGTATCGCATCGTCTTGGGATGACCCGGCTCGCGGACCGCATCATCGTCATCGAACATGGTTGCGTCGTTGAAGACGGCACGCACGATCGGCTGGTGGCGGAGAACGGGCGTTATGCCCGGATGTGGATGGCACAGGCCCGGTGGTACGTGTGATGGCTGCCGCACGTTCCCTCGTGGTGGGGAGCCCAAACAAGAACGTCCTCAGACTGTTGAGAGAGTCCTTCGCGTCGGTTCCCTTGCCAACCACACTGATGATCGTCGCCACCCTGCTTTCGAGCGTCCGCGCGGGTTTCTATATCGCGTCGATGGGTGGTGTAACCCAGGCACTCCTCGATCAGGATCAGCGCTCCGCGGTGCGCTGGACGCTCGTCTTCGCGGCGGCTGCGTATGGCGAACACCTGTTCTATCCACTCCGGTCACATCTTGAGTCGATCATCCTCGACCGGACGATTCATCGGCTCCAAAAACGCGTTCTCGAACGCGCATCGTCCGCACCCCTCGTGGCGTTCGAGATCGGGCCGTTTTTCTCCCGTCTGGAGCGTGCTACGGACAACCTCGGTGCTCGTGTGTCATCAATCCTCAACTATTGGCTCTACACGGTACAGCTTGTCGTCATGGCGGGTTCGGTGTTGGTGCCACTCTGGTTCATCAATCAGTGGTTCGTGCCGATTCTGGTGGTCGGGATGGCGCCGGGCTTCATCGCCCAGTATCGGACCGCTACCGTGGTTCACGAGGCCCGATTGCGGAATGCGTCCGGCGATCTGTTGATGCGACGTCTGGGAGAGATTTTGACAGATCGCAACGCAGGGGCTGAGATACGCCTCTTCGGCAACGGCCCGGATCTCGTACGGCGCTGGGTGGCGGCGCGAAGCGACCGAGGCGCAGACATCATCGCGGCCGAACGCACCAGGACCCGTGCGATGACCAGTGGCGAAATGGGTGTAGCCATCGCGGTCATCGCCACGCTGGGGATCATGGTCCAGCTCCTGGTTCAAGGCCAGGCTCCGCCTGGCAGCTGGGTGACGGTGACGATCGGGATCGACTGGTACCTTGGGATGCTCTACGGACTCGCCAGCACCGCCCGCGGGTTCCGGGAAGAGAGCGTCTTTCTTGGAGACCTCTTCACCTTCGAGGCGGAGGCCGACGCAATCGTCGCGGAGCAGATCGAGCGCCGCGCGCGAACGCCGGGAACCGCCGCGCCTCCCACCACCTCGTTTCCTGGAACCACCGCGATGGAGATCGTGGCTGACAACGTGAGCTTCGCCTATCCGGACACGGAGCACGCGGTCGTCCGTGAGATTTCGCTCCGGATCCGGCCCGGCGAACGGATCGCGATCGTCGGTGAGAATGGCGCGGGCAAGAGCACGCTGGTCCGCCTCCTGACCGGGCTCTATCTTCCCGACTCCGGAACCGTGCGCATGGATGGGCTGGACAGCGCGGGCAAGGACGCGCTCGCGCTGCGTGGACAGATCGGCGCGGTCTTCCAGGATTACGTTCCATGGCAACTCACCGCCCGCGAGAACATCGGCTTCGGAAACGTATCGCGGCTTCACGACGATCCCGCCCTCCAACGGGCGGCCGAGCGCGCCGGCGTCGCGGACCTGATCGACGACCTGCCGGACGGGCTCGACACCTGGCTGGGTCGCCAGTTCGGCGAGCGCGATCTCTCCGGCGGTCAGTGGCAGCGGATCGCGCTGGCCCGCGCCTTCGTCCGCGACTCGCGCCTGCTGGTGCTCGACGAACCGACCGCCGCGCTCGACCCCCTCGCCGAACAGCGCCTCTTCGAGCGCTTTGCCTCGCTGACGGAAGGCCGCACCGCGATCATGATCTCGCATCGCCTCGGCCCCGCCCGGTACGCCGACCGCGTGATCGTGATGGACAGGGGGCAAATCGTCGAAGCCGGGCACCACGACGCCCTGCTGGAGAAGGGCGGGTTGTACGCGCGGATGTTCGCGGCGCAGGCCGAGTGGTACAACTCACCGTAGCGAACGCTCCAGGCATTCGTCTTCGCGCCTAGCCAGGGGTACCCGGTCATGCCACTCTACCGCACCTACTTTCGGCGCCTCTACGACATCATCGAACGCGTGGTCGATTCCCAGGGCCAGCAGATCGAGACCGCCGCCGGCTGGATGGCGGACTCCCTGATCGACGACGGCGTCGTCCATCTCTTCGGAAGCGGCCATTCGCACATGGTCGCTGAGGAGGCGTTTCACCGCGCCGGGAGCCTGCTCCCGCTGAACCCCATGCTCGACGCCAACCTGACGCTCTTCGGGCTTGTCAACGCCACACTCCTGGAGCGCACCGCCGGGTACGGCCAGGTGGTCGTCGGCTCGCACGACATCCGGGCTGGCGAGGTCGTTATCGTGGCCAGCAACTCCGGCGTCAACCCGGTGCCGGTGGAGGTCGCGCTCGAATGCGGGGCGAAAGGGGCGCGCACGGTCGGGATCACGAGCGCGGCGCACTACAAGGATGCTCCAGCGCGGTCGACCGATGGACGGCATCTCTCCGAGGTCGTCGATCTCACGATCGACACGTTCGTCCCGGTCGGAGATGCCCTGATCTCGATCGACGGCGTGGATGCACCCGTGGGGGGGGTGTCATCGGCGGTCGGGATCGCGATCGTCAACGCGCTGGTGGTCGAAGTCGCCGGCATCATGGTCAGGCGGGGTGTCGAGCCGCCGGTCATTCCGTCGATGAACGTGCCCGGCGGGGACGAGCGGATGGCGGCACTGGTCGAGCGATACGGCAGCCGCCTGCCCCTCCTCCGCCGGGCGTAACACATGCTCGTCACTTGCGAATGTTGTTGCGATATTTCCAGACAGCCAGCAATCGTTCAGGTGAGCTGAATAGCCTGTCCGAGGCAAATCGTCATTCAGAGCGTAGCGATGGATCCCAACAGCGTGTCGCGCGCGAAGCGCTCGGTGGCGGAGCCGACGTCGTTCCTCCAGCACCACAGTCCGACTGCGTCGGATGCGCTTCGCACGGCGACCCTTCGGTCGGCGAGTTTATCCAGCCAGCTGCATCGGAGCGAAGCATGGGACCGTCCCTCCGGATGACAGCACTATAGAAAACCAATCAGCCTTGGAGAGTACCAGGAACGACGTGGAACAACCACGGTGGATCGCTCCACCGCGGTTGTTCTCGTTTCGTCCGGCCGTTCCGGATGAACGATGCGAGCCTACTTCGCCCGGGCGCGGACTCCAACGCCCGCTGTCCCCAGGATCAGGGCACCAGCCGCCGCAAGAAGCAGCATCGGAAGCTGGCTGACGGTCGCGCTGGCACTCGTGCCGGCACCGGTGTTCGGCAGGGAGTCGGACGGTACGAGCGCGAACGCATCGCCGGACGGGGTGATGTCGAACGCGGCCCGGTTATCGAAGTCGACGCCGAGCGATCCGACCGTGTTCAGAACGCCATCATTGGGCGGATCCTGAACCGCGAGCACATCGAGCGCGGAGTCGATCACGTAGAGCTCGGTCTCTTCCGCATCAGCAACGCTGTTGGTGTAGCCAGCGGCGACGACGTTCGGAACGGCTCCACTATTGGCATCGCCCTCGGCGAAGGCGAGACGGCCATCGATCGTCGGCGCTCCGGTATCGGGGTTCGTGCCGACCTGACCGGTTTCAGGGTTGAGCCGGAGATTCTGGCCGCTGCGGACGTCAACGCGGATGCGGTCGACGGTGGGGTTGAAATCGAAACCCACGCTGCTCAGCTCGAGGGACGGCGAGAAGGAATCACCGATCGCGGTCGCTACCGCGGATTGCCGGTCCACGACGTAGAGCACGCTCGTGTCGCTGATCGCGATAATCTCACCTGTAGCGGGCCGGACATCGATGCCGACCAGCGCGGCGTCCTTGCCGAGGCCCGAAATCGCCACGCTGCTCGTGACGGTGCCGGGATCGTCCAGGGAGAATCCGACCAACTCGTTGTAGATCGTCAACGCGACGGCGGAACCATCCGGGAACACGGCGAGCCCGATCAGGGACAAGCCGTCCCCGACCATGCCGACCCTCGTGGCCGCGCCGGTATCGAGATCGACACTGACGAGATCCGTCCCACCCACGGACTGGGCGGCTGCCGACCCAATCATCGACAGACCGATCAGGACGGCGGTAAATGCTACGAATATACGATGCTTCAAGATGTCCTCCTTGTCCGGATGACGTCCGGACCACCAACACGCACGCCAGAACCTCTGACATGCACCCTTCTCTTACTGGGGATTACACCGAACCACTCCAACTGGATCACTTCATGTGCAGGTCAATCGGGACAACCGGTATCGACGCCGGTCGCCGTGCCTTGCACATGCTCTGCTGCAGCGTTCGCATGTATCGACTGCATGGACATTCTATGACTGCCGCTGGGGCAGGCCAGGCGATACGACAGCCGACTTCCGCTCCTGCACCGCGCCTGAAGGTCAGGAGCGCTCGATCCTGCGCTCGTTCTCGGCGGAGAGCGTCTGCGTGCGCTGGTAGGCGGCGTAGACGGATTTCGAGAGGACGGTCATGGCTGGGTCCCCGCCATCGACCCGCCAGCTCTCGGTAGGCTGCATCGGGGGAAACAGCGCGCTCCACCATGCGGTCCCATCCGGCCACGGCGGCGACACGTCCAGCGTGAAGCCGAAGCGCCCGCTGCCGTGCTTGTCGATGGCAACGCGCACGCCCATCCGGTGCAGCAGCTCCCGCCGCTGCATATAGGTCCAATCATCGATGTCCAGGGCATAACCGCTTGATCTCCGCCCAGACATCTTCGACCGCCTTCCCCGCCGCCTTCACGGCTTCCAGCCGGCGTACCGCCTCATCGCGCTCGGCCAGCAGCGCGGCCCGCCCCCGTCCTAGCTCCGACAAGCGGGCCATCGCCGACTCGGCGGCGAAGTCGTCCATGCGGCCCAACAGCCGGCTGATTCCGGCCCGCTCCGACTCGATATCGGCCAGCCGCCCATCGAATTGCGAGAGATCGACCGCCACGCCGGCCTCGATCTCCGGCCTGCTTCGCCGTGCCTCGTGGAGCATGACGTCGGGATCGGCTATCCAGCCCATTACCCGCTTCCACACGAACGCGTCCAGCTTGCCGGCCTCGACCGACCAGCCCCGGCATTTCGAGCCGGCTGTGTGGTAGGCGGTCTGGCAGCGATAGGCGATCTTGCCGCGCCGACGCCGGACGCTCATCCGGGCCGTGAGGTCAGCGGCGGCGGGAACGGCGGCGAGCCGGTCAGCGGCACGGGTCATGGCGGGGCTCCTGGCGCGATCGGCGGCACATCTGCTCCAGCATACCCCCCATCACCACAATGTGAACCGCACCCATCGAAACATGGCGATTTGACAAGAGAGTGGTAGCATGCTACGCTTTTGCTTCCCGTATATGACAACCTAAATAAACAGGGAGACATCGCCATGGAGGACTGGAAGAAGGACATGATGCTGTTCTTTCAGGAGTGTGATGGGGCCAAGAACCGAGCTGAGCGAGCCGGAAGAGATCAACGCCAAGAGGCTAAAGGCTGGGTACTGTCGGTGGTTACGCCCGCGTTCGACGCGGTTCTGCCGACGCTGACTTACGGGGGCCGGTCCGCCCAACCCATGACGTATCCAGACGCGACACCCGAACCGCACGCGGTCTTCCCGGTTAAGCAGAATCACAAAGACGAGTTCGAGTACCGCGTTCAAACTGTGGTAGACGCCGATGGCCTCGAAGCGAACGTCATAACGTCGCCGTCTGTCGAATCCAGATATTCCGAGCCGACCAGCGTTTCCGATATCACCGTCGAAGGCCTTCGCGACGACCTCATCCAAACCTACAAGGCAAGCCTCCTCCCAGTTCCAGCGGTGATGTAGGACGGGTGCAAGATGTCGGCAGACGGCGGAGCGCGTGATTCCAGCTGAGCTGGTTGGACCGCCACTGCGTTAACCAAGGGGACGCGCTCCGATCGGCCCAAAGTCCTCCCGACCTCGCCTCGAAGATAGAGATGCCGCCTCTCCAGTGCAACGGCAGTACCACGAAGGACTCGGGAGAGGTATGACGTCTAGTCGGCAGCCAGACCCCTCTGATGCGATCGATGGGATTGCCATCATCGACAAACGGGAATGACTGCCTCGCCGTTGAGCCATGACTTGGTGTAGCGACGTATAACCTTCCGAATCATCTCGGACCAATGGTGGTCTGTGGATAGCGAACGACGGCGCACAAGGATCAGGACCCATGCCGCAGCGTATCAACTACCGATCAGTCGCGCCGCACGTCGACGACGCGATGACGCACCTCGGTACAAGGTCGAACCTTGAGGCGCAACTGATCGAGCTTGTATACATTCGCGCCTCGCAGATCAACCGGTGTGCTTTTTGCCTCTCGGTGCACATCCCCAACGGACGCAAGACAGGGATGACAGCTGAGCAAATCGACCTCATATCTGTCTGGCGCGAAGCGGGTGATATCTTCTCCCTGCGTGAACGCGCTGCATTGGCCTGGACGGAGTCCCTGACCCTTCTGCCGCAATGCCAGGCGCCAGACGACCTCTACGAGGAGGTGCGCGTGCACTTTAGCGAGCAGGAGACCGTGGAGTTGACGTGGGCGATCGTGACCATCAACGTGTGGAACCGGATGGCTGTGTCCATGGGTACACCGCCGCGACGTGCACGCTGAAGAAGTCACCTGCTGCATCGATTGTGAATGAAGCTCGAAGAGCGCCTTGATGTGATACTCGGACTTAATGGTGCCCGGATATGTATCCAAGGGGAGGCACAGCGGCTTGGTGACCCATAGCCGGCATCTCCCGTGACGTCGACATTGCCCATACCGCGGTGTCCTTCGCAACGTGCCCAGCGTCCACACCGTGCAGCCACACCATCAGGCGAGACCATTTGACCACGAGCGCTCATCCTCGGTGTTCAGGTAGGTTTGGGGAGTTGTGTTGACGGTCAGGGTGAAGACATCGGGACGACCATAGTGACCGACGGCATCGAAGGTCAGGTGCTCGGCCGGGATGCGGGCAAGGTCCAGATCGGCATAGAGGATGGTCTCCTCAGGACCAGCCGGGCCGACCAGATACTCACCATCGGGACCTATGATCGCGCTGCCACCGGCAAGGAGATGTGTCTCGGGCTCGATCCCGTCGCCCTGGAAGATTGCCAGATCCTCCGGCACCTGGTCCCGACGGAGCACCGAGCCGGCGGCAAGCACGAAGCAGCGCCCCTCGAAGGCGTAGTGGCGCGACGCAACGAGGTGGATGTCGTTGACCGTGGGCCAGAGGGCGGCGTGGATCT
>JAABUN010001218.1_pt1 | contig 59429 bp, 55 predicted proteins | sample 5559311 | NCBI WGS metagenome assembly JAABUN01 (sample SAMN10711877, study PRJNA513370) | rock metagenome | isolation source: Antarctica rocks | place: Antarctica: Victoria Land, Siegfried Peak sud
GGCTTACGCCCTCTTCCAATCTTTGGGCGAAGAGAAAACCCCGATTGGAAGAGGGCGTAAGCCCCGCCCATTGAGCGAGTCAGAGCAAAAATCACGCTCAAAACGACTTATGCAAGAGGTCTATTGAATAAAGCGTCATTTAAATCTGCGGTCTCTGCTGCTAAATCTGCGGTCTCTGCTGACGCTCATTTTTTGCGCGCGATTTTCTCGCGTGAAACGACAAATCTCGACTCTATTGCCAGCGACAATCAACATACTTTCTTTTCCCCACAATTCTACGTTTGAAGAGGAGCCGAACCGGGTATAATCAAATTACACCTCTTGCTACAACGCGTCGTAAGCATCCGTTAGTTTCCTCGCTCTGGAAACCAAAAATCACTTTTTCTCGCGCAGTTTGGCGAGGCGACCTGATTTGTGTTCCGCCTTTTGAACCGCGCTTTTTCCTTGAAACCGCGCTTTTTAGATCGCTCATAAGCAGAGCAAACAAAGCCCTTTCTCATGAAAAATCAGATCCCCACCCTTTCCGCTACCAAAAAGCGGGCCGCGTTCACGCTTATCGAGCTCCTCGTCGTGATCGCCATCATCGCCATCCTCGCGGCGATTCTGTTCCCCGTCTTCGCCCGTGCCCGCGAAAACGCCCGTCGTTCGTCCTGCTCCAGCAACATCAAGCAGATCGGCCTCGGCTTCCAGCAATACATCCAGGATTACGACGAGAAATATCCTCTCGTTGCTGGCGGTGCCACGACAACTGCCGCCAGTGGAATCGTGTCGCAAGGCTGGGCCATTCAAATGCAGCCTTACCTGAAGAGCAGCCAAATCTTCCAGTGCCCCAGCGAAACCAACGCTCCCGCTGCTGGTGTTACCACTGTGGGAAATACAAGCTACGGAACAGCCAACTATAGCGACTACTGGTATAATTCTCGTCTCGCGGGTTCGAGCCAGGCGCAAGTCGATCAAGTTTCGTCCACAGTCATCAATGGCGATGGCGAAAACGGTTCTGCCGCTTACGCCTTCAACGGAGAGAACATCACCAACGACGCCAGCATCCCCGCTGTCACAACCCCCCTTGTCACAACGCCTGTGAGAGTAACTTTGGCTGGCACAACGGCACAAGATTTCGGACTGCGCCATCTGGATGGTCTCAACTACGGTTTCGCCGATGGTCACGTTAAGTGGCTCAAGAGCGGCACCAAGACCGTATTAAACAAGGTCTATCAGGGAACTTCGACCTACCAATACACCAATAACGACGCGACTTTCTACGCTGGTGGTTAATTCCACAACCCGCACCAAAACGCCCCGACATCCATCGTCGGGGCGTTTTCGTTTGTCCGCCACACCAGCAGCAAACAGGAGTCATCCCGAACTTTGGTAAGCGACGAAGTCTGGCGGATGTTTTCGAAAGAGTTCGCTCAGAACGCTGCGCAGTCTGTAAAGCGGAGTCGGGGGTTTCCGATTCCGCTTCTTCCGTTTCCCTGCGCGGTGGCAGTCCTGACGTAATATGAATTCGAGCCACTCGCGCGGCAAATGCAACAACTCCAGCAATAGAGCGTAGATAAGCGTCACGATCATCATCAGCTTGAGACGCCGCGCCCAACTCCACAAGCGTGGGCTTTCCGACGCCAACTCGCTCGTGATGTAGCGAAGCTGGTCTCGATCTGTCACTGTCCTCATGCGACAAAAGGGGGAGCTGTTGCCATTACTTTTGGAACAAAAGATAGAAGAGTTTGCGAATCTCGACTATTCGATGTTTGAAAAATTTGAAGATTGGGTATAATAGAGAGACACCACTTGCTATAATGCAACTTTCAAGCTGTGCATCAATATGAACCGACGCAGATTTTCTCGTTGAATTTCACTGCTCGATAGCTGACGAACACAGCGAGTTGGACGATTTGTTATGAAACACCATATCCCTGATTGACCGTCTCGACCAAAACGTCGGACGACTCGTCGCCGATCTGGAAAAGCGCGGGCAATTGGATAATACGCTCATCGTGTTCGCCTCGGATAACGGCGCCGATTACGAGGGCATAACCGCCCTGCCCGGCACGATTCCCTGGGACAGAACGACGACCAGCCCGCGCGCGCATCTGACCGGCAGCAACGGTTGGGCCTACGCTAACACCACGCCATTTCGCCTGTATAAACATTCGGGCACCGAAGGCGGCATCGCCTCGCCGCTCATCGTGCATTGGCCCAAAGGCATTACGGTTCCCCCTGGCACGATGCTCGATCAGGACGTGCGATTGTGGGATATTTACCCGACGATGCTCGACGCGGCGGGCGTGACCTAAAACCCGAACAACGAAGCCAAAGTCCGTCCGCTCATGGGCGAAACCCTGACGCCGATCTTCGCCGACGCGAAAGCGCCCGGAGGGGATTATTTCGTTTCGAGCTACGAATTTACGCGCGGCTTGGTTAGCGGCCAATGGAAACTGTTTAGCTTCGAGGACAGCCCGTGGGAGCTTTACAATTTGCGTAACGACCGCGCCGAAACTACGGATTTGGCGAAGCAGCAGCCTAAAGTTCTGGCCGACTTAATCGCCAAATGGGACGCCTACGTCGCCGAGGCGGGCAACGTCGCGCCCAGTTGGAATCCGCCGGTCACCGATGAACGTAAGTTCTGGCTCGACCAACGCAAAAGCGACTTAATCGCCGAGGCGACGCCCAAGTTCAGCGATCCCGCTGTGGCGACCGATACGGTTATCACGCTCAAATTCGCGGGCGACATTGATTTCACCGATGCCAAAGGCACCGGCATGAACGGAAAGCTGTATTTGATGAAATACGGGCAGGACAAACCGGTCTGGGAAATCGATCCGACGCCGGGCAACCTGGTGGATAAGCGCACTTTGCGCCTGAAGAACCCGAAGTTGCACCCCAACACCGACTATTACATCCTGTGGGATCCAAATCTGGTTCGCGTGAAGACGGGCGCCAACACGCAGCCTCTACCGCCGATGGCGAACGGGCCGTTCGCCTATCGGTTCTCGACGGGCGCGAAGTAAATCTGGATTATGTAAAACGCCGCGTTCTTTAAGAGCGCGGCGGTTTTCTATTCAGCACGCAAAGCGCGATTGATGGCGTGCCAGAGGCTCAGAGCGAATAAGGCGCGCACCAAGATAAAGTTGGCGATTTGAAGCCAATCGGGATTAATCCACAAGTAGAAAAAGAGGACAAAAAAGTAGAGACTCAACCACATTAAGACACACGAAAGTGCCCAGACTTTAAGAGCATGAACAAAGACGGCACGAAGGAACGCAGATTTCAGTCCGTTTTGTGGCTCACTTGCTGGAGCGAAAAAAGCGGTCACGGCTCCAGCAAACGCGCCAAAAATCGCCGCTGATGCCGCGTGGGAAGCGCTAGTGTGAGCGATTTTAAGCGTCAATTCTCTCAAACTCATTTCGACAGACGGTAATTGCGCCCAAAGACTGAGACCGGCTCCTAAAATCAGGAATGTCGCCGCACCTGCGACAAGCGCCACGAGAGCGCCCCAACACAAAGCGCGCCGCAGCAACGGCAACCACCAAATCGGTTCGCGATTCCTTATACATTAACTTTAATCCGCCCGCCGCCAACTTTCAAGCGCGCTTCTCACAAAACCACGTCTTCATCGGCTACACTGTATTCTCAGCAAACCCTCAAATCATGGCGAAACTCAAGACTCAGTATCAGTGTCAGGCGTGCGGCTACCAATCGGCGAAATGGATGGGCCGTTGCCCCGATTGTCAGGCGTTTTCGACGTTTTCCGAGGAGACCGTCGTCAGCCAGTCCAAGTCGAAATCGGCGGCGCCCTCGCGATTGGTCGGCGGCGGGACGGGTGCCAAACCGCAACCGCTCAGCGAAGTTCAAAACGTGCGCGTGACGCGACTTTCGACCGGAATGCCCGAACTCGACCGCGTGTTGGGCGGCGGCGTCGTGCCGGGCAGTCTGGTTTTGATTGGCGGCGATCCGGGTATCGGCAAATCGACATTGTTAATTGAGGCCGCCGTGCGCTTGGCCAGCACTTACGGTTCGGGCTTGTATGCGTCGGGCGAGGAATCGGCGGCGCAGATTGGCGCGCGCGCAGCGCGGTTGCATCTGGCGGGCGAGGAACTGTTGTTGGCCAGCGAAACCGATTTGCTGCAAATCGAGAATCATATTCGCGAGGCGAAACCGGCGGTCGTGGTGATCGACTCGATTCAGACGGTTCATCATCCGCTTCTGGATTCGTCGCCCGGCACCATCACGCAGGTGCGCGAGGGCGCGACGGTTTTGCAGAAGCTCGCCAAAGAGTTGGATATTCCGATATTTCTGGTCGGTCACGTCACCAAAGAGGGCAATCTGGCGGGGCCACGCGTTTTGGAACACATCGTTGATACCGTCTTGCAGCTCGAAGGCGACGAGCATAACCAATTTCGCATTTTGCGCGCGGTCAAGAATCGCTTTGGTAGCACCAACGAACTGGGCGTTTTTGAGATGACCGAAGAGGGCATGATTAGCGTCGAAAACCCGTCACAACTGTTTCTGAGTCAGCGTCAGGAAAGCGCGCCCGGCAGCGCGGTCGCGGCGACCGTCGAAGGTTCGCGGCCATTGCTCGTCGAGGTGCAGGCGTTGTGTGCGCCCAGTTATTTCGCCGCGCCGCGTAGGGTGGTGACGGGCGCCGATTACAATCGCGTGCTGGTTGTTTTGGCGGTCATCGAGAAACGGCTGGGCCTGCGCTTGGGCGATATGGACGTTTACATCAACGTCGCGGGCGGCATCAAGGTGACGGAACCGGCGCTCGATTTGGCGATGGCGCTGGCGATTGTTTCGAGCGTGCGCGACGCGCCTTTGCCGAAAACTTTATGCGCGTGGGGCGAAATCGGGTTGGGCGGCGAAGTGCGCGGCGTCGCGAGTTCGGAGCGGCGTGCGGTCGAGGCGTCGCGGTTGGGTTTCAGCGATTGCGCTTTGCCGCGCGCGGGCATCGAACGGTTGGGCAATTTGAAGGGCGATGTCAACTTGCGCGGCGTGGCGAATTTGCGCGAGGCCGTCGAGACGTGGCTGCCGGGCGCATTGCGTGGTGGCGGCGATAACGCCGCCGAGCGTCCGCGTCGCGAAAGCGGCAAAGGCGGCAAACGTGGCAGTATGAAGGAATCGCAGGATCGCGTTGCGCAGATTCGGGCGCGCGGCGGGCGCGACGAAGATAGCGATGGCGAAGAAGCGTTCGAGCCGGAAATGTGAGGATTGTGGGTTATGGGCTTAGGAGTCAGCGCTCTCTGCGTGACTCCTAAGCCCACAACCCGCAACGGCGGCACCGCGCTTGCATCTCTGACCAGCATCCCCAAACAGGAGATTCAAATACTATGGATATTTCACAAATCGAAGAGAAAATCGAAGAGCACATGGAAGTCATCGGTAGCGATGGCAAGCACGTCGGCATCGTTGACCATTTGCAGGATGGCAAACTCAAGCTGACCAAGCACGATTCCAACGCCGATGGCGTCCATCATTTCATCGAGCTTTCGACCATCAGCAGCATCGACAACTTCGTCACGCTCAATGTGACCTCGTCCGATGCGCAGAAGAACTGGGAAGTCGGCGAAGAGTAAACGGCAACAAATCTAAACGGGACGAGTCCAAACGGACTCGTCCCGTTTTTTCGTTTGCGCCTCGAAACTTTGCGATATTTCGCCTTCGATTGGGCGTGGCGCGTTAAAATACATTCTCTTCCATGAACAATCTCAAGCGTCTGTTGCCTTATGTGAGGCCGCATCGCAGTATGGTCATTTTGGCGGTCGTTTTGACCGCGCTTTCGGGCGCGATGGCGGCGGGCTTCATCTTTCTGGTGCAGAAGGTCGTGCAGCCGATCATCGAAAACGCCGATGTTCCCGCCGAACAACGGTTGAGCGACCTCAACTTTTGGGTCGTCGTCATTTTGCTGTTTACCGCGACCAAAGTTGGGGTCGGCTTCGGGCAGCAATATCTGACGCAACGGACGGGCCAGCGCGTTCTGTTCAAGCTGCGCGAAGATTTGTTCGCGCATTTCCAATCTTTGTCGGTCGCGTTTTTCGAGCGCAAACGCACCGGCGAAATCATGAGCCGCCTCACCAACGATGTGGCGTCGTTGCAGTCCATCTTGACGAGTGCGGTGACAACCGTCGCGGGCGGGCCCATCGCCCTCGTCGGTTACATCAGCGCGATGGCCTATCTCAACTGGCGTTTGTCGCTGTTCGTGTTGGTAGTTTTGCCGCCCGTCGCCTGGCTAATCGGGCGCGGCGGGCGCCGCATCCGCGAGGCGACGCGCAAGTTGCAAGCGCAAAACGCGGTCTTGACCAATTATCTGCAAGAGAAAATCGCGGCGATCCGGCTGATTCAAACTTTCGGCACGCAAAATTACGAAAACCAACTGTTTCGCGCCACCAACGATGAGGCTTATCGCGCGACGATGACACCGGTTCGAGTGCAGGCGACGCTGGCGCCGACCATCGAATTCATCGGCATGGCGGGCGTGGTGGCTTCCTTATGGTTCGGCGGGCACGATGTCATCGCCGGACGCATGGAAGGCGGCGCTTTGGTGGCATTCGTGGTGGCGATGAACGGTGCGGCGACGCAGGCCAAATCGCTGGGCAACCTCAATCTCACGCTCAAAAGCGCCGAAGCCGCCGCCGCGCGTTTGTGGGAAGTTTTCGATGCCAAACCCGAAATCGTCAACGCGCCCGGTGCCGTCGTTTTGGCCAAACCCGAAGTTTCGGGGCACATCCAATTCAATAAAGTGCGCTTTGCCTACGAAGACGGGCCCGAAGTTTTGCACGGCGTTTCGTTCGAGATTAAGCCCGGCCAAATGCTGGCGCTGGCTGGCCTGAGCGGTTGCGGAAAAACCACCATCTCGGCGCTGTTGCCCAGATTATACGATCCGACTGGCGGCAGCATCACGCTCGATGGCCGCAATTTGCGCGATGTGGACGTTCAATCGTTGCGCGATTTGATCGGTGCGGTGCCACAGGAAGTGACCTTATTTCACGGCACGGTGCGCGAAAATATCGCCTATGGAAGTCCCGATGCGACGCTGGAGCAGATCGTCGAGGCCGCGCGGCGCGCCAACGCCGACGAATTCATCCGCGCCAACGGCGGCTACGATGCCTTAATTCGCGAAGGGGGCGTCGGCTATTCGGGCGGACAGCGCCAACGTCTGGCGATTGCGCGCGCGCTTTTGCGTGACCCGAAACTGCTGATTCTGGACGAAGCGACATCGGCGCTCGACCCCGAAAGCGAGGGCGCCGTCCAGGACGCGCTCGCCGAACTGATGAAAGGCCGCACGACTCTCGTTATCGCCCACCGCTTCTCGACGATTGTGGACGCCGACCAGATTTTGGTGATGGATCAGGGCAACGTCATCGAGCGCGGCACGCACGCCGGATTAATCGCGCAAAAAGGGCAGTATTGGAAGCTGTATCAGATGCAGGCGTTCCAGGCCAAGCGCGGCGAAATCGAGGCGCAGGAAGCCAAAGATTCGATCCGCGATGTCGAAGTTTCGGTGGCGTAAACAATGGTTCAGGTCAGGGCAAACGCACTCCAATCGAGCGTGAAATGTAGAGACATGGCATGCCATGTCCAAAACGTAGCAATTGCGCAGACGTGGCGCCGGTTCAACACACCGGACATGGCATGCCATGTCTCTACATTTCACGCTCGATTGGAGTGCGTTTGCCCTGTGGTTCAGGTGCCGAACTGAACGCCCCAGTAGTTCATCTTATTAGCGCCCAATCGCCATGCGCCGCCATTGTCTGTGATGCCAAGGTCGGGATAACCGATGGGGCGGTAAGACCACACCACAGAACCCGCGTAACCTTTATCGCGCGCCTGCGTGATGTAAGAGCTGATGGCCGCGCCCTTGATGTCTTCGCTCTGGTTGGTCGAGTTGCTGGCGTTGAATTCGCCCAGCAGCATCGGTTTATCCACCGTATATCCGCTCGAACGAAAATCGCGGAGATTGGGCGAGTTGCTATATTCGTGGTAAGCGTAGTAATCGAGACCAACTCCGCCCAGACGACTCCAATGATTCTCGCTCCGAAACTCCTCTTCGCTTCCGTCGCAACCGACCTGAATCGAACCTTCGAGGCTATGAATGCGTCGCGCGACGTTGTAGAGAAAATCGTGCATCTGCGACCAGCTACAGACCGGCGGCTTGCCGCTATAAGGTCTGACCGCCCATTGAGGCTCGTTCACGATGTCGATGCCGAAAAGCGAGGATTTGACGCCGCCGTTTGACCACGTCAGGCACTCTTTGATAATAGGGTTGACCGCGTTGTCCAAAAACGCCTGCTGCGCGCTGGCATCGGTGACGAAATTGCGAATAGGCGCCCCACCGGTCACTCCACTGCCGTCGCCCCTGACCGGTTGGCCGAACTGCTCGTTGAGGTCGTGGCTCACCAGACACAACTGCACCGCGACGTTTTCCTGAATCGCCGCATACATCAGCGAATTCAGGTTACTCTTGAACCCGATGTCCACGCCCGACACCTTGCCGTAGCTGTCGAGTTTCAGGCCTTCCATGCCTTCAAACAGCCAGACGCGAGCCACGTTGCAGTGCATCTTCTTGATGTCAGCGAAGTAGGCTCTGACTTCGTCTTTGTTGAAATTGGCGTTATAGCCAGAGACATAGTTGTAGCCCAGGTCATGGCCGTAGTTCGAGCCTTGACTGTTTTGGATCCACGCGATGTTCACGCCATGAACATACTTGGTCTGTCCGAAAACCTTCAGTTGCGCCGTTTGCGCCTGCGCGCTGGGCACCGTAAAACCCAGCGTCGCACACAAAGCGACGGCGGTTAAAGCCGCGCCCCACACTTTGCGGCGCACGACGCCGATTTTGCCACTCTGCGCGGCTTGCCGTTGATTACGAGTTGTTTTCATAGTCTTAGAACTCAAACCCTGACAGGGGACGGAACTCCGTCCGGTCGAGACAAAACTCTGGCCCGTAGACCCAGTTTTGCCAGCGAACAACGCACACATCGATTTATGTGTTGACGCAAAATGGAACGCTTCCCCTCTGCTAAATGCATTTAGCAAAAGGAGCAAACGGCTCCGACTGGAGCGATAAAACCACGCGATGAGGCTTAATTACAGTTGTATCGAAGAGTGAGGAGCCTGTTGATTATACCCCGATTTTTTCTTTTTCAAACATACAACCCCAATTATTTTGGATACTTTCTGATTGCCTCTCGCATTTACGGCGCGATTAACATGCATTTCAGGCGCGTAATCGCCAAAGGTTCAATGACACGCCCGTTACCGTCGGCTTGATTTGACTTTCATTGGGTTGGTCTGCGGCATCTGCGATAAATTGTAACCGCTCGTCCATGTTTCCGCTCTTCAACATTCTGCTCGCTCCCCTGCTGCCCGCGCTGTGGCTTTACACGCTGCACCGGCGCTTCGTCAAAGGCAAATCGGCGGCGTCTTACGCCGGACAGTGGGGCCAGATTACGGCACAGATGCGCGCGTTTGGGCGTCACAATGGCCCGAAAATTTGGCTGCACGCCGTTTCGGTGGGCGAAACGATGGCGGCGCGACCTCTGGCGCGCGCTTTAAAAGAACGAATGCCCGACGCGAAAATCGTGCTTTCCAGCACGACCGATACCGGCCACGAAGTCGCCTTAGCCGCCGTCCGCGCGGGCGAAGCCGAACTGGCGATTTATTTCCCGCTCGATTTGCCGTTCGTTTTGAGGCGCGTTTTCAACGCGTTGCGGCCCGATGCCATCGGGTTTGTCGAAACCGAATTGTGGCCGAATCTGCTGCATTTGGCGCGGCGACGCGGTATCGCGACGTTTCAGCTCAACGGGCGCGTCAGCGATAACTTGTTAAAGTCGGCGCCGCGTCTGGGGCCGTTGTGGAAATGGATGAGCGGCAACGTCGGGCAGTTTCAGATGCGCGGCGCCGATGATGCCGCGCGTTTGCGTTCGCTGGGTGTTGACGAAAGTAAAGTCGTGATCGTGGGCGACGTGAAGTTGGAGGCGCCGCCGATTTCGAGCGCCGAGTTGCGGGTCAAATGGCGGGCGGAATTGGGCCTGAGCGACGCGGAGAAATTGTTGATTTGCGGTTCAACGCATCCGGGTGAAGAAGCGATGATTGCCGATGCCGCCGACGCCTTGCCGAGCGGTTGGCTCATTGCAATTGCGCCGCGTCATGTGGAGCGCGCCGATGAAGTCGCGGCATTGATTGAGGCACGCGGATGGAAAGTCGCGCGGCGTTCACGCGGCGAGAGTTTCGGGTCACAGGGAACGGTTTACCTACTCGATACCGTCGGCGAATTGGCCGATTTTTATGCGGCGGGCGACGCGGCTTTCGTCGGCGGAAGTTTGATTCCACGCGGCGGACACAACGTTCTGGAGCCGGTGTTGCGTGGCGCTCCGGTTTTGTTTGGGCCGCACATGATGAATTTTCGCGCCGCCGCCGAGTTGGTTTGCGCCAATGAATTAGGCGCGCAAATCGAGAATGGCGACGCGTTGATAACGGTAGTTGAACAATGGTTTGCGACCGGCAATCGCGAAGAGTTCGCGGCGCGCGTTGAGGCGGCGTTATCATCGCATCGCGGCGCGGCGGCGCGGGCGGCGGAGTTGGTGTGGCGCGATATAAAATCGCAGCCAACGTAATAGTCGGCCTTCGTCGACACAGAAATCATTTGAGTGTCGGCGAAGGCCGACTATTACGTTGGCTGCGATTTTATATCGCATCTACAAAGGAAACTCGCGCCGTTTCGCGCGTCCAATTCTCTCCGTGAATCCGCTTTTGCTGCCCGCCGAACCGCTTTACCGTCGCGCCATGCGACGGCGGCGCGCCGCCAATTTACGCCTGCGCGAGCGTGCTCTGGCGCCCTGCCCCATTGTTTCGGTCGGCAATCTCACGACCGGCGGGACGGGCAAAACGCCGACGACGCAATGGTTGGCGCGCGCGCTGCAAAATCGTGGTCTGCGCGTTGGCGTCGCACTGCGCGGTTATGGTGGCAACTTGAGCGATGGCGGCGCTCTGGTTTCCGATGGGCAGCAGACGTTTCTGGGGCCGCAGGTCGTGGGCGACGAAGCCGCACTGCACGCGCGCAATTTGCCCGGCGTTGTCGTGGCCGTCGCCAAAGATCGGCAGCGCGCGACGCAGTTGGCGCTGCAATATGGCGCGCAAATCGTCATTCTCGATGACGGCTTTCAGTTTTGGAGTCTGCCGCGCGCTTTCGATTTGGTGTTACTCGATGCCAAACGGCCCTGGGGCAACGGTCATCTGTTGCCGGTGGGCCGCTTGCGCGAAGAGAAAACCGAATTGGGACGCGCCGACGCCGTGTTGCTGACGCGCGTCGAGCGGCCAACACTGGAAGAATTGGCGCGCACCCACGCCGAGATTCGCGAACTGACTGATGCGCCAGTCTTCGAGTCATGGCACAAACCGCTGGACTTGCGCGTCGAGAAAACCGGCGAGATTTTGCCGCTTGGCGTGCTCAAAGGCGAACTGATAAAAGCGTTCGCGGGATTGGCCGATAACGGGCAATTCTATCGAATGCTGCGCTCGCTGGGCGTGCCATTTATCAATACTCCCATCCGCGAACGCGGCGACCATCATGCTTGGAAGCGGCGCGACTTCAACTGGACGGTGCCCGACATGACGGTGATGGGCGCGCTCAACGAACGCTCCTTCAAGGCGACCATCACGACAGAGAAGGATGCCGTCAAGGTGGACGCCGATTGGTTTAGCAATCCGTTGTGGAGTCTGCGTATCGCGCTGCAACTGCGCGACGACGAAGCGGCGTTGGAAGAGTTAATCTGGAAGTCGCTGGAATTATGATGTTTTATTTACCACAGAGGCGCAGAGAAGACAAAGCAAATAAAACTTTACTGCACGAGCAGTTACGCTTAAATTTCTTTGTTCTCTCTGCGCTTCTGTGTCTCTGTGGTAAATAAAAACGTTAGAGAACTATGAATCGGAATTTTATCGAAACCGCCGCCATGAGCGGCATCGGTCGCGCCTGCGAAGCGCTTTCGTTCGACGCCTGTCGCTATGTCGGAGCGTGGCTGGGATTGGGCATTTACGCGGCATTGGGCAAGCGGCGCGGCATCGCGATTAACAATGTGCGGTTGGCGCTGGGCGTCTCTCCGGCGCGCGCCAATCAAATCTCGCGGCGCGCGGTGATGAACTTCGGCATGACGCTGACCGAGTTCATGCACCTGCGCGTGGCCTCGCGCGCCGAGGTTCGGGCTTACTCGTGGATCGAGGGATTGGAGCATGTCGAGAGCGGCTTTGAGGCGGGCCGTGGCGTAATTTTGCTGACCGGACATTTGGGCAACTGGGAAGTGATGGGCGCGCGCGCGGCGCAAGAGTTTCCGCTCACCGTCGTAGCGCGCCCGACGGGAAACGCGGGCGTGCAACGGCACATCGACGCCGTGCGCGCGGCGGGCGGATTGGGCGTGATTTCCAAATATGATAACGGACGCGCTTCGCTACGCGTGTTGAAGCACAACGAATCGCTGGGCATTTTGCCAGACCAACACGCCGGAAGCGAGGGCGAACTGTTGCCGATGTTCGGCCAACCGACGCGCGTCTGGGGCGCGATTGCGCGCCTGGCGATGCTTTCGGGCGCGCGCGTGGTGCCCGCGTTTGGCGTGCGGCGAACGCCATTTCTGGCCGATGGCCGCATCGTCGCGACCGTGAGCGAGGGCTGGAACGTCGCGAAAACCGGCGATAAAAGTGCGGCGGTTCTCGAAGGCACGCGGCGCACCGTTGGCGAGTTGGAGAAGATTATCAGCGCGCATCCTGACCAATGGTTGTGGCTGCACCGGCGCTGGCGCGAAGCCGATGGCGCCGTCTTGCCGCGATGAACCGCCGCAAGCGGGCGACAGGCGGGCGAATTGCAGTAGAGAATTGAGCGCTTTCTCACCCCTCGCTCGCCGCGCGCGGCAGCAGATCGGCGACGGCGAACTCGACTTCGGATTGCCACAGCGTCGCCGCGCGCCCGCTTTCGGGCACGATTAAACGAACGCTGTAACCCCAACCAAACGGCATGGCCGAATCGCGTTGCGGGCCGCGATGAATTTCGAGTTGGCGTTCGGTAATGTTGACGATCCAATATTCGACGATTTCGGCGCGCGCGTAAGCCGAGGCTTTGGTGCGACGGTCGAAAGAAAGCGTCGAATCCGAAACTTCCAGAACTAACAGGAGATCGGCGGGCACGGGATGATCGGGGTAATCTTCCTCAACTCCACGCGCCAAGACCAAATCTGGTTCGGGGCGGGAACTCTCATTCAATTTAATTGCAGACTGGCCTCTGATAGCAGCCTGACCATCAAAAGCTCTGCGAAAAGTGCGGTCAATTCTACTAACCGCCAGCGCGTGTGGGCCAAGCATTGCTGCCATTTTATCGTAAATTACTCCTTCGATTAATTCGACGCGGCGCTCCTGAAAAGCTCCACCTTCGGTTAAAAGTTGATACTCGTGCCACGTCAAGGGATGAGCGCGTGGCTCCTCCACTTGTGGCGAGAATGCGCCCTGACTGGGCGCGGTTTGTGGACGTTCTAACGTTTGCATTTTAGTTCTCCTCCGCGAACGGAATCGCTCTCACCGTCACTTTCTGCCCGTCTTCGCCCGCGACGCGCAGTTCCGTGCCGGGTGCGTTCCACTCGTTGCGAACGTAAGCCAGGCCAATCGTGCCGAAGCGCGGGCTTTCCACACAAGTCGTCAGGTATCCGGCGTTTTTGTCCTCGAACATCAACTGTTGGCGCGGCGGACATTTGCATTCCAACTGCACGCCGACCAACTTTTGCTTGACCTTCTTATAAGTATTCAGGCGCGCCAGAATTTCCTGCCCGTTGTAACAACCTTTGTCCAGTGCAACCGTGAAATCCATGCCAGCTTCCCACGGATTATATTCCTCGACCAACTCGGCGCCCGCGACCGGGATGCCGTCTTCGACGCGCAGCACGTTGAAGGTTTCGGTATCACAATCGAGCGCGCCCTCGGACGGATCGAACGACAGGAAGCCGCCGCCGGGCAAACGTCGCGTCGGCCAACGCGGGCCGACGACATCAATAGCGCGCGGGCCGAACAAGCCCCATAAAGTATCGTCGCCCGCCACATCGTCAATGGTAACGACCTGCCGGAACAACACATAACGCAGCGCGTGAGACTTGAACGACTGCTTGCGGTTGGGCGAAGTAATCACCCAGAAATCGGAGGTGTGGCGGCGCAGAATCGTCAGCCAATCCAACACGCGCGCCTGCGAAGTGACCAGGGCGGCTTCGCGCACATCGCCGGGGCGCATCGTGTTCACGTCTTGCGTGGTGAGGTGATGCAATAGGTTGGCGGCGTCCTTGCCCCACACGCGGTAGCGGCCAAAGTGACTCATATCGCGCCGCACCAGTCCAGTGCGGGCAGCTTCGTAGGCTTCTAAATCCATAGTTAAAAAGGGCGCACCAGAGGCGCCAGCGTCGCGGCCATCAGCAGCGTTTGCACGGCCTGAAGCGCCAACAACATCGCCCAGGTTTTCCAATTTACCGCGTCGTTCGCCACCGCCAACGCGCAGACTGGCGCCAGGGCAAACAGCCACAATCGTTCGACTTCGCCGCGCACGTTGCCGCTCAAACACAGCAGCACCAAAACGCCCAGAGTCGCGACGCCAAGGCAAATTCCACTTGCAGCGATTGGGGTTTCTTTATAAAGTTTGACGCCTCGCGCCAAAAGCGCAACTGTGGGCCAACCGATAAACAACATCCAGAACGCCAGATTGAGCCAGACCCAGGGCCAATAACCGCGCGTTTCCAGCGTCGCGAAACGGTGGGCGCGCGCGGCGTTGAGCGCGATTTCGAGCGGGTTGAACCCGCCCCACAACGCAAGCAAAGCCCACACGATAACGAACGCGCCGCCGCCCAGCAATAGCGCGCGCGCGCCACCACGCGGGCGATAAAGCAAAAGCGCGCCGATGAGAATCGCGCCGACAGCGAGCGCGCCGATGGAAAGAAACGTGGTCAGCGCCAACGTGATGCCGCTCGCCAACCAGTAAAAGTTTGAAGAAGCGGAAGCTGTGCGGAACGGGGTGATCGCCCCCACAGCTTCCGTTCCCGACGCCATCCGATTCCACGCCAGCGCCGCGAAGTAAAGCGCCCACGCCGCACCGCTCGCGACCAGAGCATCGAGCGTGAAGGCGAACAGGTTTGTCGTCGGCGCCAGAATCCACAGGCCCGCCGCCAGCAAACCGCGCTGTTCGGCGCGGTCACCGCCGCCCAGCGCGGCCAATCCGTAAACCGCCGGAAGCGCGACGACGAGCGACAGGCCCAGCAATATCGCGGCAAGTAACGCCGCGCCAACCGCCCCCGCCGGAAGCGGCGATGGCGTCGCGGTGTTGAACCAGCGCGCCGAAGTCTCGCGCGTCAGGCGCGCGGCGGTCGCGAGTTCGTCGGCGGTTTGGCCGGTCACGGTTTGCGCCAGAGTCATCAAGCCGCTCTGCAAAACAGGTGAGCTCTCGTAGGTTTTGCGAACACCGTAGAACCACAAAACCGCGCCCGGCGGATGCGTCGCGACATGGGCCTGCACGCGCAACTTCGGGTCTTGCTGCGTCGCGGCGTAACTGCGCGTGTAGGCGCGCGCGTCGTCGAAGCTGTAGGCGGCGCTGAAGTATTCGGTCGCCACATCGCTCCACAGCGCGGCGATGATGTTGAAGCGGCCTTCCAAAGTTACTTTGTCGGCGCGACTTTGCACGGCGCCCGGCCCCAGCAACGCCCAGGGCCACAGCATCCCGATAACCGCCAGACAGACCAGCGCCGTCACCGTCGAGTTAGTTTGTTCTTTACGACTTTTGGCGCGCTTGAAGCGATCATAAACCGACAGCGCCGCCGCGCCGCCGAAGATGACGACCACGCCAAGGGGCAACAGCCACGCGCCGGCGGGCCAGGCGGCATCGTTGGGCGTGAGATGCCATTGCGGGGTGCCAAACGGCGCGCGCCAGACGAAAAGCCAGAGCGCCGTCAGCGCAACGGCGACGGAGGCGAAAATAACGCGGAACATTCGAGGGCAAGTTTACGCGACAGTCGCTATAGTTTCGGAATTGGCGCTGGCCACTGCTTAAATTTCAGGTTTTGCCCGAATTTAACTTTGGATATATTTATTGGCTCAAGCTGAAACGCCAACGGCCAACGCTCGTCGGCGCTGATGCGCCCGTGCAAATCGCCGAAAGTTTTGGGCGGCGTGGGCGTTGGCCCGCTCAAAACCCATCTCGCCGTGCGGCGCAGCGGATGTTTCGGGTCAACTGTGGCGTCGGCATCATAACTCGCCCCATAAGTCGTGTTCTTGAACGACACAGTTCCCGATAGATCGAAGTCCACCGGCGTTTGCGCGTTCATGTCGGCGCCCAGCAAATCGAAGGTCGTTTCGTCCTGAAGATAGCCGGGCCGCGCCGAAATGACTTTGGCCGAGCGCACCCGAACTAACGGAAGGCGTGACATCGCTTTGAAGTCGAAGGGCGCGAACTGCGCGCGATCAACGGGCCATTTGCCCTCAAGCGGCGGCATCGGCGTGGCTGCGGGCGCGCCGGGTTTGGGACTAGTCAAGACGGGCTGCGTCTTTATACCAAAATCGAGTTTGCCAGCGGGCATGGACATCGCGTTCACCGTCAAACGCAAAACGTTTTGGCGATAAAATTGGCCTTTCCAAACTTTGCCCCACAGACTCGTAGTCACCCAACTTTGGCTCGACCCGCGCTGTGTGCCCTGAGCCGTCTGCAATTCCAAAAAGGAATCGGTTTTCGCGATGTCCATCTCCACGTTTTTTGCGTCATCGCCTCGAATTTGCGCCAATAGAACCGTATCGGCGCCCTCAAATGCTTCGAGCGTCGTCGGCTTTTCAACGCGAAAATCTAAGCTCAAAGGTTCGGGCGCGGGACGCGTCGAAACCCACAAACCCGCGCCCGCAATAAGAGCTACGGGCACGCACAAAAACGCGAACTCGCGCGCAGAAAAACGGCTCATGGTTGGGTTCGACCTTACTTCTCATACATCGTCTCGCCGGGCGGATAGCAAATCAACTCGACCGAGTTGCCCGCCGGATCACGGACATAAATGCCTTTGGTGCCGTCGCGATGCTCGTCAACCGGCACGCCCGCTTTATCGGCGGCGATGCCCAACGCGGTTTCGTCCACGCGAAGCGCGATGTGCGGCGGATGTTGCGACGGCGTGACGAGGGCTAACTTGCCCGGCCCCATTTGCAGAAAGGCCCAGGTATCGTCTTGGTAAAGCACCTTCGCGCCGAAGTTTTCGATGTAAAAGGTAACGCCCTGCGCGATGTCAGGGGTGGGGACGGCAACGTGATCGAGTTCAAACATTTTGGTAAGGTGGCAGTTTTCAGGGATCAGGTGGCAGGGATCAGGTTTCAGGGGATTGAGGCGAGCGGAATTTCGCGGTATCGCTGCGATTTACTGAGGCGGGCTTAAAAACTTTCGCACGCCGCAACATCCCGACACCTGCCCCCTGAAACCTGCCACCTGCCACCCGAAATAATGGAAACCGTGACATCGGAGGAGCGCTCACCAGCGATACTCTTTGGCAGATGCCCGATTCTTCGCGTCTCAGTTCGCAAACTCCTCGCCGTGAGGGGGAAAATCCGTCGAAACCGAAATTTTTCTGGCGCCGCGTCGCCGTTCTCGTCGTGATCGCGGCCATAATTTATGGCATCGGCTGGGCGGCGTGGGGCGCCTATCCCCGCGCGCGCACTGTCGTCGTGGCCCAACTCGCGCCCGCTCCGACGTCCGCTCCCACGCCGCCGCCAGTTGATGTGCTGGTTGTGGGCGGCACGCCTTCGGGCGTGGCGGCGGCGTTGGGCGCGGCGCGTCACGGCGCCACAGTAACCCTCGTCGCCGAGCGGCCCAGGTTGGGCGGCGATATTATTTACGCCTACCTCAATATGTTCGACGTGCCGCTCACCGATATGAACTCGGAAAGTTCGCCGGTGGCCTATGGCATTTTCGGCAGTTTTTTCCAAGAGCTGGGCACCGCCTTCGACGTTCAGGCCGCCGAAAGTTGGCTGGAGCGCGCCGTCGCCAAACAACCCAACGTGAAAGTGTTATCCGACGTGAAAGTCGAGCGAGTCCTGCTGCGCGACGGGCGCGTGAGCGGCGTGCAAGTCGCGCTGAAAAACGGCAGCATGAGGACAATTGACGCGCGCGCCGTTGTGGATACCACCAACGATGCCGACATCGCCGCGCGCGCGGGCGCCGGTTATTTTCTGGGGCGCGAGCAGGTCAACCCCGACCGCAAAATGCAGGCGGCGGGCTTGCTGTTCTCGGTCAAGGGCGTGGACTGGCAGGAATTACGCGCTTACGTCCGCAGTCTTAAAACGATCTCGCTGCGCCGCGCGCGGCGCTTGAAAAACGGCAACGCCGAGGGCGTGGACATCCGCGTGCAGGGCAATCGCGCGACGGTGCGCATGGGCGGCATTCACGGTGACTACGCCTGGGAGCGCGGCGAAATCATCCGCGACTATGTCCCACGCGGCCCCAATGTAGACGTTATTTCCATCAACTTCGGGCGGCAAAGCGATGGCTCGGTGATTCTCAACACGCTCAACATCGTCGGCGTCAACGGCCTCGACGAAGCCTCGCGCAAGCGCGCTCATCAAGAAGGCGCCGCCGAGATTCCGTTATTAATCGCGTATCTGCGCCGCAAGATGCCCGGCTTTGCCAACGCGGAGTTGGGCAACATCGCGCCCGAACTTTATATTCGCGAGACGCGCCACATTCGCGGCTTCACCACTTTAACCGTCGAAGATGTGAAGCAGGGCACGCCCTTTCCCGACCGCGTGGCGCTGGCGTCGTATGCGCTCGATTTGCATCCGTATAACAAAGGCGACTTGAACCCGTTTGGCCCCAGCCGTCACGTTTATGCGTTGCCGTTAAAAGCCCTCGTGCCGATCAACGTGGACGGCTTGTTCGTGGCGTCGCGCAGCCTGAGCGCGACCTATTCGGCGGCGGGGTCGGCGCGCGTAATCCCCATAACGATGGCGGCGGGCGAAGCCGTCGGCACGGCGGCGGCGCAGTGCGCGAAGGGGCGTTATTCGCCGCACGAGCTGGTGAAATCTGAGGCGCGCATCAAGCAGTTACAGGCCGAACTGCGCAAATCGGGCATGGATATCGGCGACCGTCTGGCGAATTCCGGATAACGGAGTTTCGGATGGGTTTACGGAAAATGGTTGTTTGCGGCACTTGCATAAGTTTGCCCCCACCCCAACCCTCTCCCGGCACGGGTGGTCGCCTGGCGGAGCCAAGGCAGTGCTGGGGAGGGGGCCAAACCTGCGCAATTGCCGCAAACCTATCCGAAATCCGAAATCTGCTATCTGAATATCCGAAACTTACTTCGGCATCTGCAACACGCCGACATCCACGATAGCCACGCCGGGCGCATCGGAGGCGACCCAGATTTCGATCTGCGAACCCGCCACAATCGGCTCGACAATCGCGAACGGCGCATGAGCGGTATCGTTGGCGGCGACTGGAATCAAGCGGTGCGGCACACCATTGACGACGGTCGAGATCACCGTCATCTTCTCGCACATCACGCCGACGCGCACATAGCGCACGCCCGCGACGTGGCCAGGCGGAACGGTATAGGTCAGCTTGGGCGACAGCAAATCGGGCGTTTTGATGCCGGTCGCGGGGAAATCGAAGGTGCCCTGCAACAGCACCGGGCGCCCGGCGCCGACGCCGATCAAATCGGGACGTTTTTCATCTTTGGCCATAACGGATAGGGAATTCCAGAACTCGCGAAACGGTGTCACTTCCACCGCGCGCCGCGCGTTACTTGGTTTAACGGCGGCTTTGTCGGTGAGCGCGGCGTCTTCAGCCGCGCCCGTTTCGGGGCGCGCGCGCCCGGTGCGCGTGCCCTCTTCGGTCGAGCCGAAATAAGCGCGCATCTTCACTAATGCCGCCTCCAGCCGATTGCGCACCGCCGAGCGCGACAGGCCCAACTCGCGCGCCATCTGCACTTCGGTTTTGCCCAAAACGCAACAGCCCCACACCACCACGCGCTGTGCAGATGGCAAATCTTCCAGGGCCGCGCGCAACCCGACGACGCGTTCGACATCGCGCGCTTCGTCGCCGGGCGAGACCGGCATCATGTCTTCGAGGTCGGCGCCATCTTCGCTCGCCAAACCCAACTGCGAGAACGGCGTCGCCTGTCCGCGCCGTTGCGAGCGCAGCCAGGTGCGCGCGTCCCACTCCAACATCCGCTCGATGTAGTGCGGGAAAAACACGCCCTTGCCGGCATCGAATCCGTGCAGACGCGTCAGGAAAATCAGCGTCATCTGCGATTCGATGTCGGCCCATTCCAGCGTGGATAACTCTTCGCGCACGCCAATCCACAACGCGTGAATGCGCGAACGCAAAAGCGGTTAAAATTGTTCGAGCAATGCTTCGGTGGCGACGCCATCGCCGCATTGCGCGGCGGCGACGCGCGCTTCGAGCGAAAAGTCATGCGGCGCCTGAGATGACGACTGTTCCATCGGCAGGGCACGCGGGCGCGGCGGAGCGAGAGTAGTCACGCCCCTTAGATTACGCGCCGCGCGTGACGGGCGAGTGAAGCGGCGGTTACGGTTGGGTTTCGGGCGAGCGAAGATTTGTGATGGCTGTGGGCGGAGGGTTTGTGGAAAGCGGTGAGGTTTTTCCCTCACCCCGCCTTCGTGGAACTCAGGCACCCCTCTCCCGGAGGGAGAAGGGAAGGCACGCGCAGTTTTGGTTCGGAGCTGACTTGTAACCTGTAAGTCAGTTCTGCCGCGTAACTGCGCGCGTCTTCCCTTCTCCCTCCGGGAGAGGGGTGCCTGAGTTCCACGAAGGCGGGGTGAGGGAAGAACCTCAGCGCTTTCCGAACAACGCTCAACCGTCCGCTTTGCACCGCCCCCATTTATCCTTTATCCTTCCTCCTTTAGCCTTCCCCCATGCCGTATCTCTCCCACATTCTCGGCCAACGCGTCGTGGACTCGGTGGATGCCACCGTCGGGCGCATCGTTGACCTGGCCATCACCATCGAAGAGCCGTTTGGCGGCGAGTTCCCGCCCGTTACCCTGCTCGTCATCCGCGCCGGCTCGACTAACCTACGTTTGCGCAGCGAATCCATCGCCGATTGGTCGGCCATCGAACGCGGCAACGCCGTGTTGCTCGATTCGCCGCGCGCGCGCCTCACCGTCGGCGCCGAGAAGACCGGCGAGGTTTATCTGCGCCGCGATATTCTCGACAAACAAATTCTGGCGCTTTCTCAGGCGCGATTGGTGCGCGTCAATGATGTCTTCCTCACCGAAGACGGCCCCATCCTGCGCGCGGCGGGCGTGGACGTTTCGCTGCGCGGATTGCTGCGGCGGATTCGGCTCGAAACTCCGGCCTCCAAGGTTGCACGGCGCTTTCATATTCCCCTGCCGCGCCAGAGCATTCCGTGGAATCAGGTCGAGGTGATGCGCGGCGAAGACGGCGGCTCCATCGTGTCGAAGGTGCCAACCGATAAATTATCCAAGCTGCATCCGACCGATTTGGCCGCCATCGTCACGCAGATGACGCCGCACGAACGCGCCGAACTCATCGAGAACCTGGACGACGAAACGCTGGCGCAAACGCTCGAAGAAACCGACGACGAGTTAGCCGCCGATATCATCGAGGAGATGGACATCGAGCGCGCGGCGGACGTAATCGAGGAGATGGATCCCGACGAAGCCGCCGACGTGCTGGGCGAAATGGACGACCAAAGCGCGGCCAACGCGATTCTGGAGAAATTCGAGGACGCCGAAGATGCCGCCGACATCAAACATCTGCTCTCGTTCGAGGAAGGCACGGCGGGCGCGCTGATGAACTCCGACGTGATAACGCTGGCCCAGGCCATGACCTGCGCGCAGGGCATCCAACGTCTGCGCGACGAAGAGGCGACGCCGCACACGGCGTTCAACCTGTATCTCGAAGACGCAAACGCGCGCATCGTGGGCGTGGTGTCGCTGCCCGAAGCGGTCTTGGCGGCGCCTGAAACGCCGTTGATGGAACTGGTCGAAGACGAGTTAATCACCGTCGAACCCGACGCCGACGCCTCGGAATGCGCGCGTTTGATCGCCAAATACGATTTGTTATCGTTGCCGGTCTTGGACGAAAACGGCGCGATGCTGGGCTTGATTACGGTTGACGATATTTTGGACGAAGTCGTGCCGGAAGAGTGGTTGTCGGGACGATTGGAGAAGCGGCGGGACTGAAGAAAATGTTCGGTCTTCTGATGTTCTGTAGGGTGCGAAACTTGTGTTCGCCCTGACGTAAGTAAAACCATTAGGTCAAAGCTGACTCAGGTGGGGCGAACACAAGGTTCGCACCCTGCAAAACACCGGATGCTTTATTAATTCTCGCGCTGCAACATATACGCGCCGAATAAACCGCCCGCCATCATGCCCGGATGGGCTTGCAGACGAACCGTCACTTTCTCTTTGCCCTGCGTCATTTCCGGCGTCAGCGGATAGGTCACGTCGAAGAACTCGCCCGGTTGATTGTTGAGTAGCGTTTGCGTGGCGATGACTTTTCCGTCCACCGAAATATCGAAAACGCGGTCGCTGGATTCGCCGCCCCAGTAGGTTAAGACCAACTCCTGCGGCTTGTCGCCATCGGTTTTCAGGTCGAACGAAAAACCGCCGCCGTCTCTGGCGTCGCGCCATTTGCGGCCCGATGCTTCGCCCACGTTGCTCTTCTCCGATTGAAGATTGTGGTCGCGTTCGGGCTGCATTTCGCCGGGCTGGAAGAAGTCCACCGTGCGCAACTCCATTGCTTTGCGACGTGCTTCCTCGGCGCGATATTTCGCCTGACGCGCGTCCCATTGCACGGGCGTGAACAGGTCGAAATAAACCGAATATCGCTCATCGTGCGTTTGGTAGAACGGGATGAAGGTCACTTCCTGCGGGCGCCCGGCGCCCACACTTTCAAACGTCAGCGGCTTGCCCTCGACCGGTTTAATCCACTGTGAAAGCGACTGATTGTCTTTGACAAAGATCGGAATTGTCGGTTTAGCTTCTTTCTCCGAACCGAGAGTTCCCGCCAGCACAATCGGCCCATATAACAGCGCGACGCGCTTGTCGTTGTCGGGCATCGGCTCCTGACGTAACGTCATTGGCACCTCGACTTCCACGACATCGCCATCGTTCCAAACGCGTTCGATGGCGACGTAACTGCCTGGCCCGCTCTCTACTTTTTGCGCCTCACCATTGACTTTAACGGCAAACGCACCTTCGGCAACCCAGCCTGGATAGCGCACGCGCAGCGTCATTTTCGTTGGTTCGTCCGCCGTAATCGTCAATTTGGTGGCGCCAACTTTTGGAAATTGCGTTTCCTGTTTAATGGTGAGACCTTTCTCTCTCCAATTCAAAACCGAGGGAATGAACAAATTGACCCACAGCGAATCGGCATTATGAAAATAAATATCGGCGTTGTATTTGACGTGATTTTCCATCCCCGTGCCGACGCAACAGGTGAACGAATCGAAGAGCGACATATACTTTTTATAGCCGCCCTGCTCCAGCGAAACGTAGTAACAAACCGTGCCAGTCGTCGGGTTTTGCGAGGCCAGAATATGGTTATAGAGCGCGCGCTCGGCGAAATCCATATAGGTCGCATTGGCGTCCCACTCGAACAGATGGCCGGTCAGCTTGATCATGTTGTAGGTGTTGCAGGTCTCGCAAGTGCTTTCGGTCAGGCGGTCGCTGAGCTTGTCGGGTTGGCCGAAATGTTCGCCCGCGCTGTTGCCGCCGATGGCGTAAGAATGATCGTGAACGACGGCATTCCAAAAAGTTGTGGCGGTGGTTTTGTCGGCGGCATCGCCGGTCAGTTCGTATTGGCGAGCGACGCCGATAACTTTGGGAATTTGCGTGTTGGCGTGCTGGCCCGGCAAAACCGAGGCGTCGCCTTTTGACAAAGGATCGAGAATCGCGCGATGATGAAACTTCTCGCTGATTTCGAGATATTTCTGCTCGCCCGTCCACGCATAAATCTGCGCCAACGATTCGTTCATGCCGCCGTGTTCGCACTGTAACATCTTCTGCCATTTGGCCTCGTCCAGATTATTAGTGACAGAAATCGCCCAGTCCGCCGTTTTCAATGCGGCGGTTTTGGCCGCCTCGTTGCCGGTCTGTTCGTAAGCATCAATGAAGCCGGCCAGAACCTTATGTTGCGGATACCACGGCACCCAGCCGCCGTTGAGATCGAAGCCGTCCGAGCGCACGTCGCCCGCCGCGACTTCGCGCCAGACGCGCAGGTTTTCGGGAAACGCGCCGATATAATTATCATCGCGTTTGGATTGGCACAGCGCCAGTTCGCTCACGATATAGTCGGCGCGCTCTTTGAAACGTTCGTCGTTCGTGGTCGCATAGGCCATCGAACAGGCCGACAAATAGTGGCCCAGCGTCTGACCAGCCACGCCGTCCGACTCCCAGCCGCCATACTTGGGCGCTTTGGGTTCGAGACCAGCGACGGTGCGAAAACCGCTCAAAAACCGGTCGGGTTCGAGCCTTAACAGATAATCCAAATCGCGCTGCATCGCGTCTTTAAAAGGGCTATAAGGGCTATCGAGCAGACGCACATCGCGCAGTTCAAACGGCACGGCCTGGAGCGAAGCTTTGTTGGCGACGGCCAATTGGGGAGTTTTAGTCATTTGAGTGGTGCCATTCGCCGGTTTCGCGGCTTTTTGCGCGCGACAGGCGGGCACAAAGAGCGCGCCCGCGCAAACGGCAACGACAAAGGGAACAAAGCGCAGTGAATGAGGCATAACGGCGGCAAGTATAGCGACGGTTTGGTCGGTAATTAAACAGTGGCTATCAAATGTCCCGGCACTTAAATCGCGACATAACAAAATAATGCAATTTCCCAAACTCACCGCGATGACGTTCAATTTGCTTTACACTTCGGGCTCCGACCCCGCCGCCGATTCGGAGCCGGGCACCTGGCCGCAACGCCGTCCGCTCATGCGGCGCGTCATCGAAACGCACGCGCCCGATGTCATCGGATTTCAGGAAGTCGAAAGCGAACAGTTGGTGGATTTAAAATACGACCTCGATCAATATGAGTGTAGCGAAGGCCCGCGCAACGGCACCGACCGTTCGCCCAAATGGGCGAAGCTCAACGCGCCGCCCCTTTTGGCGTTGGCGGCACTGGGCCTTTCGCAGACCGATAAAAAATGGCGCGCGGCGGGCGCCCTTAGCGGCCTATTGGGATTGGCGCCGATAATCCTGATGATTATGCAAAAGAAGGCCAAAGGCGCGGCGGTTGACGAAGGCGGATATTGTCCGATTTTCTGGAACAAAGAACGGTTTAGTTTGAAGAACGAGGGCACGTTCTGGGTCTCGCACCGGCCCGACAAATCTGGCAGCGTGATGCCTGGCGCGTGGTTGCCGCGCATCTGTCATTGGGTCGAGCTGCGCGATAACGAGAACGGCGAGACGATGCAGGCGTTCAACGTGCATCTCGATTGGTGGCTGCTGGCGCGCGCGCGTGGCGGGCAAATCGTGGCGAAACAGATGAACGAAAAGTGGAAGGGTTCGCCGCAATTATTGCTGGGCGACTTCAACGCGCCACGACAGTCAGCGACCTGGAATCATCTGCTGGACGAAGCAACCAAAGGCCACAACTTGCCCTTGCACGACGCCTGGAGCAATGCCGACGAGCAGATCGGGCCGAAGGAGACTTTTCACGGCGGCGACGGCACGCCTCAGTTCCCCGGTCGCGTAGACCATATTTTGATTCGGCCCGCCGCGCCGATTAAGAAGATTATCACTGAAGAGTTGCATGACGAGAAGATTTACCCGTCGGATCACTTTCCTCTGGTGGCGCAAATCGGCGAGTAATTAAACGGCGGTTAACGCTCTAACTCTGCGACGACCGCTAACACTTTGGGCACCCAATCCATATCGTTCGAGGCAACCGTCAGCCAGCGAAAACCGAAGCGTTCGCCCCACTGCGCGCGCTGTTCGTCGTCAACGTGCAGGGCGATGTTGAAGTGCGCGGGCAATTTGGAGCATTCGCGCGCGTCAGCGCTGCAAATGCGACCGTGCCTGTCGGCGTTGACGACCGACGAAACTGGCATTCCGTAGAAACGCAGCCAACGCGCAACATCGCGCGGATGGCGATGGGATGTCGTGTAAATCCAGATTTCGTGACCGCGCTGTCTCAGCTCGCGATGCAGCGCGACGGCACCCAAACGGAGCGGCTCATGATACTTCCATTTCCACCATGCGGGCACACGATCCGGCTCGCGCGGAATTGCCGGGTTAGTGCAAATCAGCGTATCGTCAAGGTCAAAGGAGATGCGCATTTTGGTTCGCGACGTAACAGAAATCGCTGACGTTATTCCCTCACCCGCCTTCGTTCCTCAGGCACCCTCTCCCGAAGGGAGAAGGAAGTTCGCAAGCGTAATCACAAAGAGCTTTCTTCTAAAGTCATGGCGCCTGACATCCTTCTCCCTTCGGAAGAGGGTGCCTGAGGAACGAAGGCGGGTGAGGGAATAACGTCAGCGATTTCTACCTACTTGCGGCTCGCCATCCATTCTTTCACCGCGCCTTCCTGCGCCGGGAGCGGCTTGAAGATCGCGCGTTTGCCCTTCAGATTGCGAAACGCCGCGTCATACGAAATGCCCTCGCGCGCGATCCAAAACGCCAGCGCTATCGCCGCCGTGCGCTCCATTCCGGCGCGGCAATGCAAAAAAACTTTGGCGTTCGATTGCGCGAGGGCTTTCTCGATCCACGCGTTGGCGCGGTCGAAATCCGAGGGCTGCGGCGCGCCCATATCTTCGATGGGCAGGTGCATCCGATTGATGCCCAGACGCGCCATCGCTTCGACGGCTTCGTTGCCGAAGCGGGGCGCCGCCCACTCGGATTCTTCGCGCAAATCCAAAACGTGCGTGATGCCCGCCGCGCGCAAATTGGCCACATCGCGCACCGACAACGGGTTGCGCCCGGCGGCGATGCGGCGGTCGAGCCATTCCATCTCGAAGCCGGGCAAACCCGGCGTCGTATAAATCTCCACATGACCGCGCAGTTCCAACAACGCGTCGGCGATATTTGAGATTAACTCGCGCTCGAACAAGGGTTCGAGCCAGCGCGCGGGAATCGCCTCTTCGCCCCACAGCGCGCCCGCCGCGCCGCCCGCGACCGCCGCCATCGTGTCCGATTCGCCCGCCAGATTGACGCACTGCACCAGCGCGTCTTCGTAGGATTCGCAGTTCAAAACGCACCAAACCGCCGCTTCCAGGCACTCGACGGCATAACCAGCGTAACCCGTCGGTTGCAGTTCTTCGTAAGAGAGCGACGGAGCATTCGCCAGACGCTTCCAGAAATCGGTCGGGAGCGGCGACGGCCCAGGCGTTTCGAAGCCGAAGTAGGGCAACGCCCGCGCATGACGCAGCGCCAATTCCCAGGCATCCTGGGCGGGCATTTCGGCGAGCAGATAGGCGATCCAGAAATTGTAGATGCCACAGCAAACTTCGGCCTGCGTGTCCCAGTGCGTCATCGCCGACAGGCGCGCGCTCTGACGCAGCATCTCTTCGCCCAGGGGATAGCCCAAAGCGACCGGCAGAGTGCGCATCAAACTGCCGTTGCCCGCCGCCTTGCCATCGCGGGCCTGGGGCGTGCCGCGCGAGGCCATGATCCAGTCGTCGTCGCGCTTAAAACCGGAAATCGCCGCGCGAATCGTGCTGCCGACATCTTTGGCGTTACCTTCCCAGCGCACCCACAACCGACCGGTTTCGGGACACGGGTCGGCGGGATTTTTCAGGATGCCGCGCGCAATCGCCAGAGCCATCGCGGTATCGTCCGTCCATTCGCCGGGCGCCCAGGTCGAGTTACCGACCATTTCGGTGAGATGACCGAACCGCGATTTGGCGACTTCGGGCGACAAAAACTCAAGCGGCGCGCCCAACGCGTCGCCAGTCGCCAGACCAAGTAATGCGCCACGCACGCGGGAAGAAAAGGGAATCATGCTTGGTATAAGGATAGAAGATGAAGGCGAAAGGATAAAGGTTTGTGCCAGAACGCAACTCACATCGCGTGTCCGCGAAGGCGGACAGTTGCGGCGAAGCCAATCCCAGACCCACATTTCAATGTGGGGAAACGCGGCAGAAAGACGCGCAATCATTCACCCACCGTCACCCACAGTAAGATATGGGTCTGGGCCCGCATTCCGCGCGCAACTGTCCGCCTTCGCGGACACACGGCACATCACCCACCATTCACTCAAAATCAAAGCGACTTTGCGCGCGCCCGACGCGTCTTTGGCACACTTAACTTCATGGCCTCACTCGAAGAACAGTTCGCCGTCCTGAAAGATCAGCACGGAAAAATCCTCTACATTGGCAAACAAATCTTAGGTAATCGAAAAAAGACGGTTTAGGCATTTTGTAGAAGCCTATCTTGAAAGCGATTTGAAAAAAGCGAATCGGTTGAGCATAATCGCCCAACTCAACGTGGATTTGATAAACGACAGGTAGGGGTATGCACGAGGATATGGCAAGGACAACTGATTTAGGGTAAATTACGTTCGCTATGGCCGCTACTTTTCTTCGTCTGGGTATCTATCGCCTTTCTCCTTCTACTGCTCAACGGGTTCGCCAGTTTGGAGGAACAGGCCCAAGAAAGCCGCTCGGCGAGCAAATTTATTCTTGGTCAACGAAGGAAGATATTTATACAAGTATTGCAGAGACAGGGGAAAGAGATAAAATTAGAGAGCAGATTCTCTCGTTCAATGATGGTGAGTCAGACACGGAATTATCTATGGAGCGGCTTTGTAGCTTGACCGAAGAATTGGAAAAAATAAGCCAGAAAGAAACTTGGGCACCTGCTAAGTTCATCCATCCTCAAGGTGAATTTGGCGGCGATACACGCTCTTCGCCCACTCTGGCATTCGCTCATCATCTGCGTTGGGTTTGCGAGACCTTTATGGATACGCCTAATTTGATGGTGATATTTGAATGATACTCTCTCAACTACCAATGTTAAATACCGAAAACGCGATGCGTAACGAAATGTTATGCACACATGAACAAGCGGTTCTATTGTTAGCAAAAGCCACGAGCTTTGGGACGCGTTTTCGCCTCGAAGTCTATGAAGACAAGTGCTTCGAGGACGAGCATTGGCTAAAATGGGGGACGGTAGAACTTTTTGCATCACCTGCGGAAGAGCCTGATGAAGAACAAGAATTGCGATGCCAGGCAATTGCCAATGGCTCGTGGTTGTGGACGACGCCAACTGCGTCGGAATTAGAGGAGTCACTCAACCGGAATCTGCCTGGACTCAAGGAGAAAACTTCTTCTCTCATTCAAGCTCTGACGGAGACGATGCAGGATATAGCGCGACGTTTGGGACTTCTATTTCCTACTTTCTCTCCCGACGTGATGCAAAATTGGCCTTACCAGCGTTCGGCAACCTGGGTTATGGACACTTCCGCGCTCAGACAGGGAGCGGCAGATTTCGCGCGCCTCTTTCTGTTTCCCATGGTGCGCCTTCGCGTCCCAAGCATAGCGAGCATTGAAATTCTCAACTGGTGCGATAACTTTTTCACCAAGCGGCGCAAACCTCCCTTAACTGCCGGACAGAAAGCGAACTGCTTGAAAGATCATATCGCGGGTCAGGGCACTCAAAGGGTTCTTTTGCGCTTGGAGTGGCAATCGGATGTCGAGATAGAGCGCGCCGGAATTGGTGGCGATCCACTTCGTTTTGTGTTTCAAAACGATAGTGATAAAGAGTTCAAGGATTTGAATCTATCCAGAGTTCAAAGATCAATGGCGGATCGCCTTATTTTCGAGACGGCAAAAGAACATAAGAGTCGCCTTAATGCGGGGCAATCTGTCCACATCGTCACCAGTGACCAGGGTATGGCTCGTATGGCCTTGAGTGAAGGAATGAGTCCAGTATTTTTTGAAGCAAGACGCACTCCGCAAGTTTTGCAGCGACGATTAGGAGGCACGGTGCATCACCCGTTCTTGCCCAACCTCCATTGTGTTTCTCTGGTTGAGTTACTCTGGGAAACCGCGACCTGCTTTGGCGCGGCGCGTTTAATCGTGGAAGATCAAGAAGAGGTTTTCGTTGAAGCGGTAGCCCTTTCTGAAGATGTCGTATGGTCGCCAGATCACACCAAAGAGAACCTTTTCTTTTGCCGATGGAATTTTCCTGCTGTCGAACAAACAACAGTGGACAGAGACGACACTTCGGAAGCAACGGAAGCGCCAGAAGAAACGGAAGCGCCAGAAGAAACGGAAGCGCCAGAAGAAACGGAAGCGCCAGAAGAAACGCTTCCTGTGAATCAGACAGTAGTCGAAACAGAAAAGAAAACCAACTTTCCTCAAGTTTCGACGGGAGCTTATCTATTCACGGTTGAAAAGTTGCTGTTGTTGATCACGGAGTTAGCTCAGAAACAGATTCTCACCGGCAAGCAAGCCGCTGATTTTTTGGATGTGAAGCCGAGTAGCCTGGTGGAGTATCGTAAATTTCTTCAGCCGTCCGGGCTTCTCACAGTCGAAGATGGTAATTACGTTTCAACCGATTCTCTGGGTAAATTGTCCGAGGCTCTCCAACAAGCTCAACTGGAAGTTCTACAAAACCTCTTCGCCGAAGTTCCCTCTTACCATGGCTTTTTGCGGTTTGTCGAATCAGAGGGGCGTCAAGGCGATTGGCGTAAGAACTATCCGCTTCGCAAAGGCTCTGCGCCGGGCTACCGTAATTTAGCCGAAGTTTGTGGGCAGGTCTTGACGATTCCCCAACGTGGCATTTGCAGAACTCCAAATGTGCCTTCATCGCAAGAGTTCGCAAGAGCCGCACTCGAAAGCTATCAAGCACTGGCAATGCAGGAGTTGGTAGAGACAGGGCGTTGGTTGGAAGAACTGGCATGGAACGAAGGCATTCATCCTGTTGTCGCGCGCGCGAAATTGGAAGATGCTTATGAGGAGGGATTGCTTCGCCGTTTCTACGAAGGTTCTACTCCCGACACAAGCCTGGACGACCATGTTCTCCACGTTCTCGAATCGGAAGCGGGGCTTCCTGTAGTGAAGAAATACTATCTCTATAGAGGCGATTTTCTGTGGAGCGAACGGGCAAGTGTTCGTCTGAAGATTGAAGTTACTGGAGCATAATTATGGTTAGTCTACGCGATAAATTGGGAGTATCATCTAACACCGGCGAGGGGCGACAAAAGCGCCTCTACGAAAAATACGGTGTTTTAGAAAATCCATTCCCGCCTTCTCATAAAACGGCGGGCAATCCTCGTCAGCCACTGGCGGCGGATGAACTCATAGACGATCACGTCGTGAGATTCATGGATGACGGCAATAGCCAGGTGCTTGTCGTCACGGGAACTCAGGGGCTGGGCAAGACCAACCTACTGGAATACTACGAAAAAATGCTGCCGCCCATTTTGCAAGAGCGCGGTAATTTTTATATCGTTCGTTACTACACAGATCCCGAACCCAATTTTGGGGCTGTCGTGCGTCGCATTTTTCAAGAACTGGGGGTTGATCATCTCAAACGTGTCGCGCAAGAAGCGAACAAACTTGCACCCGAAGTGAGAGCCGCAAAATTGAGCATGGTAAACAACCGCGAACTCCGCTTCGCGTTTACAGAGCTTTTTCGCTACGAAAGCAACGAACTCAAAATGATGGAGTTTTCCAAGCTCCTCCTTGATTACCTCATGGGGCTGCGCGTCTACAAAAAGCACGAAGAGTTGGGACTTCAGCATCGGTTAGAGACAACGGAAGCGAAAACTCAGGCTTTGCGAGACGTCATTTACCTGAGTCACGAAGTCGGAGCATTAAGCGGTTTATTCCTGTTCCTTGATGAGTTGGAAAAAATCGGACTCTACTCCAAACAAGTCGTCACAACTTTTCTTTCGTCAATTCGCGCACTCATTGACGCTCTTCCTCAGCATCTCTTTTTGGCGCTGGCGATGACTCCTGAAGCACGGGAGCGATATACGCGCGATTTCCCTGCGTTACAGGGAAGGCTGCAACAAATAGTCGAGCTTCATCCGCTAAAAACCGAAGAGGAAGCCCTGACGCTCTATCATTTCTATTTAACGGAAATGCGCAAACGAGCTTTCAAGAGTTCTGTTGCCGAGAGTTGGCAACAGGGCGATCATCCTCCCCTGAGCGAAACTCGTGTCAAGAGTCTTTTTGATGCTCTGCTTCAAGAGGCACCAAGACTTGGTATTGACGGTGTTATTCAACGCCGTTTTTTAGATCGTTTGCATAGAGACACCGAAATGATATTCTCCGATGTGACATGAGAAACAAAGATCATAATGCTCGTTCAAGTGCGAATTAGCAAGCATTACCGTCTTTGTCAAAATTGAATGTAGACGCAGAACCAATTTTCTCCTCAGACTTAACTTCATGGCCTCACTCGAAGAACAGCTCGCCGCCCTGTCCGACGCGCCCGGCGTTTACATCCACAAAGATCAGCACGGCAAAATCCTCTACATCGGCAAGGCGCGCTCGCTCAAGAGCCGCGTGCGCTCCTACTTCAACAAAGACGGCGGCCACTCGCCGCTCACGCGCAAGTTATCCAAGCTCGTCACCGACATCGAAACCATCATTACCGCGTCCGAAAAGGATGCTTTGATCCTGGAAAATAATCTGGTGAAGATGCACAAGCCGCCTTATAACATCCGGCTCAAAGATGATAAGCGTTACCCGTATCTCAAGCTGACGCTCAACGAAGAGTTTCCCGCTCTGCTCGAAGTGCGGGCGCCCGCCAACGATAAGGCGACCTATTTTGGCCCCTATGCCGGAGCGGGCAAAATGCGGCAGACGGTATCGCTGGCCAAGCGCGTGTTCAAGGTGCGCACGGGCGCCATTATTGGCGGCGCGCGACGCGGCGGCTGTCCGTGGCGCGATACTTCGCAATTATTGGATAAGCCGTGTCTGGAATATCACATCAACCGTTGCACCGCGCCGTGCATCGCGGCGGTTTCACCGGAAAATTATGCGTTTCAGGCGCGCGAACTGAAAGATTTCTTGGAAGGTCGCGGCGGCGATGTTTTAAAATCGCTCGAATCGGCGATGGGCGAGGCCGCCGAAAACATGGAGTTCGAGCAGGCCGCGACTTACCGCGATACCATCGAAGCGGTCAACTCGGTGTTGGAAAAGCAGCAGGTCGTCTCGGCCACAAACGAAGAGTTCGACGCCATCGGTTTGACCATCGAAGCGGGCATCGCTTCGGTGACGACGCTGATAATTCGCAACGGCAAACTGATTGGCGACCAGCATTTCTTTCTGCAAAACATCGAGGGCCGCGAAGATGCGGAAGTGATTTCGGTCTTTCTGCGCCAGCATTACGAAGGGCCGGTCGCCATTCCGCGCGAAGTTCTGGTGCCCGCCCAAATGGAAGACGAAGCCGCGATTGCGGAATGGCTCTCAGAAAAAGCCGGACGCATCGTGGATGTGCGTCGTCCGCAGCGCGGCGATAAAGTGCGCTCGGTGGAACTCGCGCAGACCAACGCGGCGCAGGCGCTCAAAGAGCATCTGTCGTATAACGCGACGGTGACGCAGGTCAACCAATCGTTGCTGGAAGATCTAAAACAGCAGTTGAAGTTGGATGTCTTGCCCGAGCGCATCGAGTGTTTCGATATTTCGACGATTCAGGGCTCGAACTCGGTCGGCTCGATGGTGGTGGCGACCGGCGGCAAAACCGACAAGAAAAATTACCGGCATTTCACCATCAAGCACGCCCTTGCGGTGACCGGCGGAACCGAACCCAACGATTTCGAGATGATGCGCGAAGTGTTGCGTCGCCGTTTTCAGCGCGCCTTGGATGGCGACGAGAAGTTTCTGCCCCTGCCCGATTTGCTGTTGATTGACGGCGGCAAAGGGCAGTTGGGCGTGGCGGTTGATGTTTTGCGCGAAAAGAATTTGCAGGATATTCCGGTTGCGGGTCTGGCCAAGCAGTTCGAGTTATTGTTCGTGCCCGGCCAGAAAGAACCGATTGCTTTGCCGCGCAACGCTCCGGCGCTTCATCTGTTGCAGCGCATCCGCGACGAGGCACACCGCTTTGCCATCACGCATCATCGCAAGCGGCGCGGCAAGGACGCGACCAAATCTATTCTGGACGACGTGCCCGGCATCGGCGAAGCGCGGCGCAATGCGCTACTCAAACATTTCGGCAGTTTGCAGAAGATTCGTGCGGCTTCGGTCGAAGAAATCGCCCTCGCGCCCGGCATGAATAAGGCGGCGGCGGAGAAGTTACAGACCTATCTGGAACTATTGACGCGCCGCGAGTAACTTCATCTGCCGAGCGCGCTTTTGCGAGGCGAACAATGTCAAACTTGCCCAATGCTTCGCTTTCGCTCGCTTTTGTTGCTGCTACTCGCCGTTTTCGCTTTGACATCCCAATCCGCGCGCGGCAATGAATATCCCAAAGTTACGCCGCGCCCGCTCTTGCTCGCACATTATATGCCCTGGTTTAGCGCGCCGCCGCAAAGCCAAAATTATGGCTGGCACTGGACGATGAACGCCTTTGATCCGACTCAAATCATCAACGGTAAAAGGAGCATCGCCTCGCATTATTATCCGCTCATCGGGCCTTACGATTCGAGCGAGATGGCAGTCGTTGAGTATCATCTGCGCACGATGAAGTTGGCCGGAATTGATGGAGTAATCGTGGATTGGTATGGCCGCACCGATCATTTCGATTACGCGCAAATCCATCGCAACTGCGAACTGGTTTTGCAAACGGCGGCGCGTCTGGGCTTAAAATTCGCCGTCTGCTACGAAGATCAGACGATCCCAATTCTGGTGAAAGGCGGAAAAATTCGCGCCGAAGCTCGCGTTCAGCACGCCGCCGAGGAAGTGCGTTGGCTGGAAGAGAACTGGTTTAACAATCCGGCTTATCTGCGGCTCGATGGCAAACCGGTGTGGCTCTCGTTTGGCAATGACGGCCTGACCGGTGCCGAGTGGGAGCAGGTTTTGATTGGGCGCGCCATGCCGTCGCTTTACCTGAGCGAGCACCGGCGACGCGTGGGCGCCGATGGCGCTTTCGATTGGCCGATTCCCTCGCAGGGTTTGCAGGCCACAGAAAGTTTCGCCGCGCGAAGCCACGATTGGCCGGTCGCCATGCCGGTGGCTTTCCCGCGTTTCCACGACATTTACGGCCAGGCCAAAGTCCATGATTCCTATGGAATTATCCCCGAAGACGGCGGGCAAACTTTGATCCATTCGCTGCGAAACGCGCTAAAAAGCAACCCGCCTTTGGTGCAAATCGCGACCTGGAACGACTGGGGCGAAGGCACGCAAATCGAGCCATCAGACGAGCCATCAGAGTGGCACGATCTGAATACTATTTTGCGCTGGCGACGCGAGGCCGACCCCGACTTCCCCTTCACCGAACATGATTTGGGGTTGCCCTATCGTTTGTTGCAGTTGAGCCGTGAGACAGATTCGCCGTCGTATCGGGCCAAAATTGGCGCCGTCGCCCGCGCGTTGGATGCGGGCGACTTAGCGGCGGCACGCGCCGCGTTGCGCGCCATTGAGCATGCCGAACTCGCCAAATGATTTCTGATGGGCACCGAAAATTGCGATACGCTTCTAGTCAGCGACGATAGCGGGCGCGTGCAACTTAAACTTGCGACCGGACGCATAGTAACATTGGCGCAGGACATCGAATCGCCGACAGGCATCGCGGCGGGCGCCGACAAGAACTTTTATGTGTGCGACGATTCGGGCGGCGGACGCCTGTGGAAAGTTGAGCCCGATGGCATCCAAACGCTGGTCATCGCTGGTCATCGGCGATTTGGGACAGCCCTACGATATCGTATTTACCAACGATTCGACGGCTTTAGTTTCGGATAAGCGCGGCACGATCTGGAAAATCGCGCTGGCGGGCGCATCTTTTTAGACAGGATGAACAGGATTTGCCGGATGAAACAGGATGGGATTCGGAGAGGCTTTAAGTTGTGAAACTCAAACCAAAAGATTTAGTGTTTGTGCTTGGACTTTTGGCCCTCTCGAACCCCATCCTGTTTCATCCGGCAAATCCTGTTCATCCTGTCTAAGAATTAATTCAAATCGGGATTGCGAACCGGAATTTTCGCTTCCACACTTTCGCGCCACTCGCGCAACCGCGTTTGCAACCGCGCCGCGATTTCGGGATTATCAGCCGCGACGTTGTGCTCTTCCTCTAATATCGTCGCGCAGATTATACAGCTCGATTCTGCCGTCCTCGAAGAACTCGATCAGCTTCCAATCGCCCGCCCGAATCGAACTGCCCGGCGTGCCGCCCTGATTGCCGTAATGCGGATAATGCCAGAAGATCGCCTCGCGCTTCAACGCCTGCGCTTCGCCCGTAAATAGCGGCAACAGACTTTCGCCTTCGACGCCATCGGGCACTTCCGCTCCCGCGATTTGCGCCAATGTTGGGAAGAAATCGGGGCTACTAACGGGCACTTCACAACGACTGCCCGCCGCAACGTGACCGGGCCAACGCACGATGAGCGGCTCGCGCGTGCCGCCTTCATACATCCAGCCTTTGCCTTCGTTGAGCGGCGCGTTCGAGGTCGGCGAACCTTCCGCCGTCGCCAACCCACCGTTGTCCGAGGTGAAAATTACGAGGGTGTCTTTGGCTTTGCCACTGGTTTCGAGCGCGTGCAAAAAACGCGGGCGGCGACTGAATCGGCGTGTGAACCGCGTAATGCCACAGATTCAGGAAGAACGGCTTATCGTCGTCTTGCTCGATCAACGCAATCGCTTCGTCGGTCAAACGGTCGGTGAGATATTCGCCGTCCGGCCCATCGGCCAAATTCTCGATGCGATACGGACTAAAATACGACGGTGGATGCCCCAGATGACAGCCGCCGACGTTGACATCGAAGCCGTGATGGAGAGGATAAAACGGCTCTTGCCCCAGATGCCATTTGCCGATGTGCCACGTCCGATAACCCGCGTCGCGCAAGGCGCTGGCGATGCTGATTTCTTCGAGCGGCAACTGATGAAGATAAGGCGCATCGAGCAGTTTGCCTTTGGCATCGCCGCCGATAAAGTTGGTAACGCCGACGGTCGCCGGAGTTTTGCCGGTTATTATCGAGGCGCGCGTCGGCGAGCAGACCGGACAGGCGGCATAAGCATCGGTGAACAGCATGCCGTCGGCGGCCAACCGGTCGATGTTGGGCGTCTCGTAGAACGAACTGCCATAGCAACCCAAATCGCGCCAACCCATGTCATCAATCAGAATAAATATGATATTTGGTTTCACAGAAACACGCAATTTAAAACACTCGGCGCTCAACTTGCCCCAACGCGCGCGATGAAATTGCAATATCTTCTGACTCTGGCCACCGTTACCGTCGGCCTGACCGCGACGGCTCAAGCCAAGATGATCACCAAAACTATTGATTACCAACAGGGCGGCGACACCTTACAAGGCTACCTCGCCTACGACGACAAATTCACCGGCAAACGTCCGGGCGTTCTGGTCGCGCATCAATGGAAAGGCCTGGGCGACTACGAACGGGAGCGCGCGCGCATGCTCGCCGAAATGGGTTACGTCGCTTTCGCGTTCGATGTGTATGGCAAAGGCATACGTCCCAAAAACCGCGAAGAGGCTGGCAAATTGTCTGGCCAATACAAAGCCAACCGCCCGCTTCTGCGCAACCGCGCCCGCGCCGCCGTGATTACCCTGCGCAAGCAGCCCAACGTGGACGTGAACCGATTGGCGATTATTGGTTACTGCTTTGGCGGCGGCACGGCTTTGGAACTTGCGCGGAGCGGCGCCGACCTCAAAGGTTTCGTTAGCTTTCACGGTTCGCTCGATACGCCGACGCCCGCCGATGCCAAGAATATCAAAGGCAAAGTATTGATTCTGCACGGCGCCGACGACCCGTATTCGCCGATGAAAGACGTGGTGGCGTTAAGCGACGAATTGAGCGCGGCCAACGTCAATTACGAGATCGATTTATATGGCGGCGCCGTCCATTCGTTCACCGAGAAAGCGGCGGGCAACGATGTATCGAGCGGCGCGGCTTACAACGCGCAGGCCGACGCGCGTTCGTGGGCGCGCATGAAGGCGTTCTTCGCCGAGATATTTTAAGTTGATTGGCGGAAGCAAAAACGCGCGCGGCTTGAATGTCGCGCGCGTTTTGGTTTAACTGTCGAATTGGAGACCATACGAACACAATGACAAAGCGCACATATCTAGTGGACGACGAATTGCTGGTGCAATTCGAGAAGTTGGTGCCGCAGGGCAAGCGCGGCGCCTGGGTGAACGAGGCTATCGCTCGTCGCCTGGAAGAAGAGCGCGTCGCCGAAATTCGCGCACGCATGGAGGAGTTTTTCGACGACGAAGAGAGTTTGGAACTTTACGCCGAAATCGACCGCGAATGGGCGCCGCTTTCGGACGAGGTTTGGAGTGCCATTGACGATGATTGGTCTAAAATGAGCGCCGAAGAGATGGATCGGGAGTTCCGTTGTGGCTGAATCACAACGTCTCTATTTGCGCGGCGATATTGTGCAAGCTCGCTTCGATCCAACCGAAGGCTCCGAACAGAGCGGCGTGCGCCCGGCCATCGTGTTATCGCCAACGGTCGTCAACCGCCGCTCCCCAATGTTGATTTTGGCCCCGCTCACCACTCGCAATACTGAACGCGTTTACCCGCACGAAGCTCGCATCATTGCGGGTGATGTCGTGCCGCGCACGTCCAAAGTTTTGCTCGGCCAACTGCGCTCCCTATCAAAATCGCGCGTCCTCTCTTACTACGGCCATGTTTCCGACACGACTATGCTCGCTGTCGATGCCGCGCTCAAAATCGCTGTTGGCCTCGACAAAATATAAACTGCGCCGATGCCCACCCATCCCCTGGCCGCCGACGATTTCGACGACACCGACCCGTTCGAGGGCGAGGCCGACCACGAAGAAACCGAGCGCCGCATGAACATCAATCGCCTCAAAAACGAGGCGAACGAATTAACCGGTGGCCAGATGACTTCTTCCGAAGAGAGCGAAGCGCCTTCGGAGATATTGGAGCAGTTTTGGGAAAACGTCGTCGCCTTCGAGCGCGCTCCACTAACCACGTTGCACCAAAAGTTAGGCGATGCCGGATTAACTATGCCCGCCGATGGCGAGTTGGATGATGCACAGTTGAACGCAAAGTTGTGGGAAATCATCCGTTGGAGCGCCGAAAACGGCGCGGTCTACGAAAACACCAACCACTTGAGCGACCGCGAGTTATATGTCTGGTTGCGCGACGATTATTTCCATCAACGCGAAAACTACGCGCCCGGCATGGTCTGGCACGCCTCGCCCATTGGCAGTTACGGCAAGGAAGAGATGGTCATCTATCATCGCTATTACGCCGATGAAGCATCGCGCGCCGACTGGGCCGAGCAGTTTCCCGAAGACGAGATGCCGCCGCGCGAAGAACCGCCGTATAATCGCGATAAGTCGTTGCCCTGGTAAATTTGTCAACTGATACAAACCAGCTCTGAAAAGGAACTTACCAGCGCATATTCACTTTTTGGCGTAATGAACTTAGGAGAGATGATACTCAACGGCCCAGTCGTCGATGCCCCACGAGGCGCGCCGTGCGGCGCGTTCGGCCAAACGGTGAAGCTTATTCGCGTCGAGATTAGTCTCCATATACCAACCGTTGTTGAGCGCGCGCGCAACACGCAATTCCGAAGCATCAAGGCTCAAGTAAGCCGGATATAATCTGGCGACTTCCTCGAAACTTTCGGGAGAGAGTTCAGCCACCGTTTCCAGCGTCAGTTGCGCCACTTCACGCCAGCTTGCGACGGGAAATGATTGCTCCATCATCTGCACCGCGATGGGAACGGTATTACTGACACCACGCGCCGCAGAAGCAGCACCAGCGTCGCCCAGAGCTGGCCAAATCTTCAGACAACGCTCGGCCAATCTCTCGCCGCGCTTTGCTATGGTCGAAGACTCCCAGCGCGCGTTTTCGGCAACCCTGCGGTTAAGTTCCAAATGACTCTGGCGCAACTCGGCTTGTTTTTGAGTCCAGGGCGCGTTAGATAATTCGGAATTGTAAGCCGTGAGCGTCAAATTGCCCAGAGTGTGCAACCAAATTTCGTGAGTGCTTTGCCAATCCGCCCCCAAATCCTCTTGCCACTGCTCAGTGAGAGTTTGGGGCATTAAATGTTCAATACTTAACGTCTCCAAAGGAACGCTTTCTTTGTGTTCGTAAGAAGATTCTAAGCGTTCGAGAATGACGTGAATTTTTTGCAAACGGTCGCCTGAACCGTAGAGAGGGCTGTTGACCAAATTATCTTGAAACTCGTCGTCGCCAGGGCATTTTTTGGCAGCCAGAATATGGCGCAATCCTTCGTTCAGGTGTTTCAAGTCGCCACCCACAGCCTCGGTGCATTCGCGCCAAAGCGGAGGAAATATCTTGTTGAGACCAAAAGTTGGCACGCTGCACACCCAACGGCGCAAAATGAAACTCTCCACGATTTCCAGGCTTTCGCGCACCGCCACGATGTCAATTTGTCCCGACTGGCGCGCGGCGAAGATTTGCAGTAGAAACGGATAACACACTGAAGTTTGAATGCGTCGCAGGCGATCTAAACTGGCGCGCACTTGAGCATCGGGTTCGCGTTGCGGCTGGAGGAAACGCGCGTAAAAATCGGCATAGCTCGCGATGTCCCGCAGGTAACCTTCCACGTCGGACTCCGTTTTCAAGCCCTGCACGACCTCACGCACTTGATAATAGACGTCGCCCTTATTGACTAAGTCGCCATCTTGGCTCAGAAAGTGACGCACGAAATCGGAGATTTTCTCGCCCAACGCGCTCTGCATCGGTTGCCAGAGTTGGGCGTAAAGCGCCTCTTGCGTCTGGGGCGCAACACGCATCAAAAAATAGTTGCGGATTAAATCGGCTTCGGCCAGACGTTCTCCTTTGGCGTTGAGGCTCTCGAAAATGCGGTAGGGATCATCGTCAGCGCCCAACTGAACGGCGACAATTTCAAATCGCTTGAGCAATGCCTCTTTGATTTCCTCAAGCGAGGGCGCGCCTGGCCGCATCATTTTGCGGCGAAAATAGACGAGCGTCACAACAATCGGATGACTACCCGCGACAGCGTTGCCTTTGGCATTGGTCGGAGTCGCTTGTCCGCGCATCACGGCCTCAAAAGCACTGCGATCATCGCGAGTCGGCCAGAGTTTGAAGTAATCATCGCCTTTCTTGCGGTGATTAAAAAGCAGCTCCTGCTCGATGTCGTCGGCCATTTCGTCGTTGCCCTGCGCACGCGCCTGATCGCGCAGAGCACACAACATAATAAAAACCGTCGTCAAACGTTGTTGCCCATCTATGAGCAAATACCGCGTCACGCTCGATTGAGGCAGCGTTTCCGATTTAGAAACGATGGCACCGAAGAAGTGCTTGCGCCCGGTCGAGGAGGCAACGGTTTCAATGACATCGTTCCATAACTCGCTCCAGTTGCGCTCCTTCCACGAGTAGGCACGCTGAAACAAAGGAACATGATACTGCCGCACACCATCCAAAGCGGCTTCGAGAGAAATTTCTCCAGCTTTCATAGGCTTACATTTTCAGCCATAACAGCCGCAGTGGCAAGGGCGTTTTTTGTTCAAGTGATTCAAACCAACGCCGCCGCCAATGCTTCGACGCTCGCTTCGGCGGACTCGACATCCGGATCCAAGCCGTAATCGCGCGCGCTTTTGGCGGTAATCGGGCCGATGACCGCGACGCGAAACTTGTCGCGATTGGCCTTCACGAAACCGGCGCCCAACGCTTCGACGAAATTACGCACCGTTGAAGAAGAGGTAAACGAAACCCAGTTCACTTCGCCGTTTTCGATGGCCTCACGCGTCGTCTCGACGTTGGATAAATCGGGCAGCGTGCGGTAAACCGGCGCGACTTCGACATCGGCGCCCGCTTCGCGCAGTTTGGTCTCGATGACTTCGCGGCTTTCTTGGGCACGCACAATCAGCACTTTGCCTTTGGCGGCGCCGTGTTCGATTAAGCCTTGCGCGACGCTTTCCGAGATCGAACTTTCGGGCACGAAATCGGGGTTGATGCCGCGCGTTTTCAGCGCCTCAACCGTCGCCGGGCCAATCGCGGCGATCATCGCCGGGCCAAAGGCGCGCGCGTCAGTGCGCAACTCTTCGAGCTTGCGCCAGAACATTTCGACGCCGTTAGTCGAAGTAAAAACGACCCACTCTTTTTTCCACAACGTCGCGATTTGCGCGTCCAATTCGGGCGACGACGGCAACGGCTCGACGCGAATCGTCGGGCACTGCAACACGCGCGCGCCCATCTGCTCCAGGTTCTCGACCAGACTCGACGCCTGTTCGCGCGACCGCGTGACGACGACGGTTTGGCCCCACAACGAACGATTGTCGAACCACTTTAACTTCTCGCGCAGGTTCACCACGTCGCCAACGACGATTAAGGCGGGCGATTTCAGACCGGCTTTTTCGACTTCCTCTTCAATTGTTTCTAAGGTGCCGACGACGGTTTGCTGCCCAGTTGTCGTGCCCCAACGCACCAGAGCGACCGGTTTATCGTCGCTTTCGCCGCGTTGTTTTAACCGCGCCACGATTTGCCCCAGCGCGCGCACGCCCATCAGAAACACCAGCGTATCGGCGACCGGAAATCGTTCGGGCGGCGCATCATCGCTCGCGGTATGGCCGGTTACCACGGCGAACGACGACGCGATGTCGCGATGAGTGACGGGAATTCCGGCATAGGCGGGCGCGGCGATGGACGAGGTGACGCCAGGAATAATCTCGAACGGAACGGCGTGTTCGCGGCAATAAAGCGCTTCTTCGCCGCCGCGCCCGAAGACGAACGGATCGCCGCCTTTGAGACGGCACACGGTTTTGCCGTCGCGCGCGTGCTGCACGATGACACCGTTAATTTCGTCCTGCGTCATCGAGTGGTGCCCGGCGCGTTTGCCGACGTAAATTAGTTCGGCATCGGCGCGCGCCAGAGTCGGCAGTTCGGCGCCTACGAGCGCATCGTAGACCAGAACATCGCAAGTTTGAAGGCGCTGCAAACCGCGCCGCGTGAGCAGGCCAGGATCGCCGGGGCCGGCGCCGACGAGAGAAACGAGAGAAGACATGGGGAAATTTGTTTGCGAACCGCGAGCGTCAGCGACCGGCCAAGTCATAGCTTCCGTGCTCCAAAACTTAGCCGGTCGCTGACGCTCACGGTTCGCAGTTTAGACCAGCAATTCCAGCGCGCCCTTATCGAGCAACGAACGCGCCGCGCGTCCGCCGATGACTTCGGGCGCGCCACTGCCCTGAACGTGAACCGAAATTCGTCGCGTCCCATCGGGCGAGAGCACGGCGGCGTTGATCGAAATCGCGTCGCCGTAAGCGCGCGCGAGGGCGCCCAGAGGCGTGGAACATCCGGCGTTAAGCGCCGAGACAATCGCGCGTTCGGCTTCGATGGCGGCGCGCGTTGGCGCATCTTCCAGGCCCAGCAAAATCGCGCGCGTGTTTACGTCGTCAATGCGACTCTGAATCGCCAGCGCGCCCTGTCCGGGCGCCGGAATAAACCAGCTTTCGGGCAAATTGCGCGCGTCTATGCCCTCGACTTCCAGGCGCCGCAAACCGGCGCGCGCCAAAACAATCGCGTGAAAGCCCTGCGTTTCGAGCTTCATCAAGCGCGTCTCGACGTTGCCGCGCACGCTTTCGACGACTAAGTCGGGCCGAATATGGCGCAACATCGCGGCGCGACGCAGGCTCGATGTGCCGACCTTCGCGCCCATCGGCAGTTCGGGCATCTCGGCGTTGACGGCTGCCCAACTGTCGCTGTCGCTGCGCAAAATCAGCGCGTCGGCGGGGCTTTCGCGGAGGGGCACGCAGGCCAGAACGAGACCATCAGGCATGAGCGGCGGCAAATCTTTGAGCGAGTGAACCGCGAAATCAATCTCGCCCTTCAATAAAGCATCTTCTATTTCCAGAGTAAAAACGCCTTTGCCGCCGATTTCGGGTAAAGGTTGGCCCTGCTGCTTATCGCCCGTCGTGCGAATGATGCGTTCTTCGACGGTTAAATCGGGATGAATCGCTTCTAAATCGCGCGCGAATTGGCGCGCCTGAGCCAGAGCCAGAGCGCTACCGCGCGTGCCCATCGTTAAAGTTTTCATTAAATTAAATATATTAGTCGAGGCAAGCATAATGTTTCAGCTTCCCGGCATCAAATGCGGCACGCCGAAAAACGAGACCGCCAGCACCACGAAGCCGCAAACCACGACCAGATTAGAGCGCCGTCCGTGCCAGCCCAGCCACCAACGCGCGCCCAGGTAAGCCGCGAAGATCGCCCAGGTCGCGCTCGAAAATAGCACTTTGGGATCGGACAACGGCTGATAGCCGGTAATCTGCGCGCTCGAAAACGCCACGCCGGTGACCAAGCCCAGCGTCAACAGCGCGACGCCAAACGCCGTCGCGCGGAAAATCCATTCGTCGGCGGCGCCCAGCGACGGCAGCTTTTGCCACAATCCGCGCAGCTTTTTGCGCTTGAGCAAATCTTCCTGCGCGAAGTAGAGCAGCGACGCCATAAACGCGAACGATAAGGCGACGTAACCGGCGATGATCAGGAAAACGTGCGTCGCCAGCCAGAATTTCTCCAGATTATTATCGGGCGCCCACGTCTGATGAACCGGCGCCGCCAGCGAGTAAAGCGTCGCACAAAGCGCCACCGGCGCCACAATCGAGCCGCTTCCGGCGCCCAGTCGTTTGCCGCCAATCAGGTAGGAAACGATGAGAAACCAACCGAACAATCCGGCGACTCCGGCGCGTTGCAGAAACAGCATCGGGCCTTGTCCGGCCAGCGAAATCAGATGAGTCAGCGCGCCAAACCACAACAATGCGCGGCCCCAGTCGGCGGGCGTGCGACGCGATGTTTCGTCGGCGCGCGGCAACAGAAAAAGCTGCGTCCACAACAGCAACATGGCGACCAGATAAGCCGCACAACTCGCGATTAAAAGCGGCGCTTCGGCGCGCGCGAGAAAGGGCATTTCAGGCTTCACCTCCGCTTTGCGGAAATCCGTTATCTAAACCAAAAGCGCGCGCAATCGCCGGAGCATCGCCCTCGCCGCCGTTGCGCAGATGGCTGAGCGGCGCATGAACGATCTTCTGCGAAATCGCGCGCGCCAACGCCTCGACGAGGGCGCGATCTTTGTCGCTCAAATGCGACAGTTTCGCCAGCGTCACTTCCAGTTCGCTTTCGCGCACCTGCGCGGCTTTGCGCGCCAGAGCCGCCATGACGGGGCGCGCGTCGTGCGCGCGCGTCCAACCGTTCCACGCCCCGATTTCCTGCGCGATAATCGTTTCGACCGCCGCCACTTCTTCGGCACGACCGCCACGATTATTTTCGACGACATCTTGCAAATCATCGATGTCGAAGCAAAACACGTCATCGAGTTCATTGCATTTCGGGTCAACATCGCGTGGCACGGCGATGTCAATCAGTAAAAGCGAGCGGCGCCGACGGCGCGCGACGGCGGCGATTTGTTCGCGCGTGACGACGTAATGCGGCGCGCGCGTCGAGGCGATGACGATATCGGCGTTGGCGAGTTGGGCGGGAAATTCGTCCCACGTCACCGCCTGCGAAGGCGCGTTGGCGTCGCTGAATTGTTGGGCGAGTTCCTGCGCGCGCTCGAAGGTGCGATTGGCAACCAACACGCGATGGGCGCCGCTCGAAACCAGACACTGCGCCACGCGCGCCGACATCTTGCCGGCGCCCAGAATCAAGACAGTGCGCCCGCACAAATCGCCGAAAATTTGGCGCGCCAACTCGACCGCCGCCGCACCCACGCTCAGCCCACCGCGCGAAATCGCCGTCTCGCTGCGCGCACGTTTGCCGCAACCGATGGCGCGCCGAAACAGTTCGTCCAAAGCGGGGCCACCACTGCCGTTGATGCGCGCATTTTCGAGCGCGACTTTGACTTGGCCGAGAATTTCGGCCTCGCCCAACACCAGCGAATCCAAACCGCTCGCGACGCGAAACAGATGGCTGGCGGCATCGTCGTCGGTGCGCGCGTAGAAAATCTCGTCGCCCGCGCCCTGCCCGAACGCGTGATAATCGTGCATCGAAGCGCGCAGTTTGGTGCCCGCGCTGGCGTCGCCCCATGCGTAAATCTCGACACGATTGCAGGTAGACAATATCGCCGCCTCGCTGATGCCCGCCACGCCCTTGACATAGCCCAACGCGTGCCCGATCTGTTTGGGGGCAGAAAGGGCAAACCGCTCGCGCACTTCGACGGGCGCGGTTTTGTGGTTGAGGCCGAGCAGATGCAGCATTGTAAGTTGGCAGGTGTCAGTCGTCAGGGGGAAACAGGGTGATATTTCCTGACTCCTGATCCCTGGCAACTGAACCCTCTTCACGCTTGCGCGAACAGTTCTCCCAGCAGAACTCGCGCGCGCGCGGTTTCTCCGGCGCGCAGCAAGTGAAGCACATCGCTATCCAACACCGCGCGCCAGAACGCCGCGCGTTGCGGCAGAGGCACGTCCAATTCGCGGGTGAGTTCTTGCAGCAATTGGTATTCCGGCCCGACGACCGATTCGACGCGCTCGCGCAGATGGCGCGCAAGCATTGGGCTCAACCGTTCGGTCGAAATGCCGATGGCGATTTGGTCGCGACGCACGACGCTCTGAGTATGAAAATCGGACGATTGGGGATCGTCGGCGATGTTGCACCAAATCTTGTTACTGCGCGCATCCGCCGCGACGAGGGCGTTGACTTCACGCTTATCGGTCGCCGCGAAAACTAAGTCGCAACCTTTGCCATCGCCGCTCTGGTAAAAACGCGCGATGTGTTCGACAAGCGTCGGAAAACTCTCGATGAGAGTCGGCGCCACGACGGTCACATGAGCGCCCGCTTCCAGGCAAGCCGCCGCCTTGCGCGCGGCGACGGCGCCGCCGCCGACGACGAGAACGCGGCGGTCGCGAAGATTAAGGGCGATGGGAAGCATGGAGAAATTGGGCAAACTTGGATTTGCTTTTTGCGAACCGCGAGCGTAAGCGACCGGCTAAAGTCAAAGTTTCAGGTGATTATAACTTTAGCCGGTCGCTTACGCTCGCGGTTCGCAAAAGACAAGCAGCTTTTACAACTCAATCTCGCGCTTTACCCCAACGTCTTCCTCGCGATACTTCAACTCGCGCTCCAACTTCTTCGCCAGCCCATCCACGCGCAGCAGATACACGAACACGCCCGCCCACGTTATCAACGTGACGGCCAAAACAAACATTTCTTTGTTGCCCATAATTTAAACCTCGACGGTCTCCCATGCCATCTCGCGCAATCGGTTGGTAATACGTTCCAGTTTGGCACGCAGGAAAGCGATGCGACTCATCAGAATGAAGAAGCCGAAGATGTTGAAAGTAAACACGAACTTATAAATCTCCGACGAAGTTTTCAAGGTGCCGTTGGGATGCAGGCTCGCGTTGGGCGGCACGATGCGACTATAAATATAGCCGCCAAAGCACGCCACCAGAACGCCAAACAAACTGTAAACCGCCCAGAAATTGCGCTTTTTGCGGTCGTCGTCAATGGCACTGCGCAGCGAAAGCATGGCGGCGTAAAGCATCAGCGTGCCCAGAACGCCGACCTGTTGCGGGTCGCCCGTCCAAAACGCGCCCCAGTTGGCTCCGGCGAAAACCAGGCCGGTCAAGAACGTGATGCAACCGGCGGCAAAACCGACTTCGCCCCACGCCAGCGACCAGGCATCCCATTTTTCCTGGCGCGTCGCCAGCCAACCGATGCCCGAACCTGCCGCCGCGAAGAAGCAACCGAACATGGTGATGGCCATCGGCACATGAAAGAACGCGATGGGCGTCGCCTGGAGTTCTTGCACTTCGGGCACGAAGAACGCCGCGACGATGGAAATCGTGATCCAGATTCCGATTAAGACATTCATGGGGTTGATGTAGTTTGGACGCATCAGGCGCGCTTTGGCTGTCGGGTTTTGCGTATGGAAGAAAATGAACCGCAGGGGAAAGGGGAAGAGGATAAAAATTTCTTCAGTCCCCTTTTTATCCTTCTATCCGTAACTACTCAGCTTGTCATTCTGAGCGTAGAGAGGCACGAACGAAGTCGAAGAATCCATGACGTAACGATCTTCGCAAACTTGCGCAGTAACTTCAACGCACTGGATTCTTCGACTTCGTTCGTGCCTCTCTACGCTCAGAATGACAAGCTGAGTAGTTACCTTATCCTTCAGCCTTCATCCTTTCCCCTATTCCCAGACGAAATCGAATAATATCCACGACGCCGCCAGAATCGCCACATCGAACGCGATGATGACTTTGAGTGCGGGCCAAACGTCGCCGATGGCGCCGAACGCGAAGCCTGTCGCCACCGATAACGTCGCGAGCAATGGCAATAGTAGCGGCGCCGCCAGAGCCGGGAAGAGGGCGCCGCGCGCGCGTGCCTGCGCTGCCATCGCGCCGACGATGCACGACGAAACCGCCAGCCCGATGTCGCCGCCGACTAATATCGCCAAGAGGGAAAACGGCTGCGACACGCGGGCGTTGAAGAGCAGCAAAAATAGCGGCACCGCCGCAATTTGCGTCGAGAGCAGCAATACCAACTGGCCCAAAACTTTGCCCCACAAAACCGCTTGCGCCGAGTAATGCAGCCGCAGTAGCGCCGCCGTGCCGCTCTCTTCTTCTTTGACGAAGGCGCGCGGTAGGCCAACCATCGCGGCGAAAAACAGCGTCGTCCACAGCAAGCCGCCCAGCGTTTCGGGTTCGAGCTTGAGATTGGTGAGGGCATATCCCAACGCGACGGGCGCGGCGAGGGAGAACAAGGCGATGGCGTTGAAGGCGGCGCGCGACCGCCATTCGGAGCGGAAATCTTTGACGAAGACCGCCCACGCCGCCTTCGATTGCGAAACGCGGATGGGGGATGGCGGATTGGCGGGCACGAAAGAAGTTTAATGCGTTGGCAGCAATACAATCGAAGCCGTCAGATAAACGCGAAAACGCGGGAATTTTCAGCGCGACGGCAGCCTTCAAGCGCGCTCGAAAAAAAAATTTGCGTAATCCGGTTTAGAAACCCGCAAATTTGGGTATAATAAATGGGACGTAACCCGCATTACGTCTTTTCCGATGTCTGTTTTGCAAGCCCCCAAATCCCGCGCGCGTTCGGCGGAATCGTCACCGATGGTGACGATGCGTCAGGTCGCGGCAGAAGCGGGGGTCTCCTACACCACGGTTTCATTTGTCATCAACGGCAACGATACGGCACGGGGTATTGGGGCGGTGACGCGCGAGCGCGTTTTGGAGACGGCCAAACGTTTGGGCTATCGGCACAACCGTTTGGCGCGCGCGGTTTCGACGGGCAAAAGTAAGGTTCTGGCGGTCGCCGTTCAGACGTTATCGGTAGAGTTTCGGGCGCGCATTCTGTCGGGCGTGCTGGAAGCGGCGGAGGAGGCGGGCTACTTCGTCAAAGTTGTGGAGCTCGCCGAGTGGGACATTCCGCGCGAGAAGATCGAGCAGTTGGTCGAGTCGCGCGTCGCTGGCGTGATCGCCGTCAACCTCGAACCCGAATCTCTGAAGCGCTTGCGTCAAGAGGTCGGACGTTACGGAGGTTTGGTGGCGGCGGTGGATGACATAAATCCGCAGGATTGTGGCATCTGCATCTCGTCGGACAACGCCGGAGGAATGCAGGCCGCGTTCGAACATTTGCGCGCACTGGGCCATCAAAAGATCGCTCTTTTGAGTGGACCGGAAAACTCTGCGCTGGTCAGAGAACGCTATCAGGCTTTCGTCGAACTGATGAAGCGCGACGGATTACTGGGATTTCCGGCAGTGGAAACCGAAGAATCCTGGAACTTAACGGAGGAAAAAGAAGCGCAAATCTGCGCAATTTTAAACAGTCACGACCGTCCGACCGCATTTCTATGCATGGGCGATCTGCTGGCGATGCGCGTTCTCAGAATCGCGCGTAGCCTCGGTTTAGAGGTGCCACGCGATCTCTCTCTGGTGGGCTATGGCGACTTCGCCATCGCCGAAGTGGCCGTGCCTTCGATCTCTACGATCAGCCAGCCGTTTCACCAGATGGGACTCGTGAGCACCCTTCAACTACTGCGCGCGCTTGAGGCTCAATCTCAGGCCGCGTCCGACTCCGAAGTGGCGGACGATGCGCTCGCCAACTTCACCGAAATTTTGCCAGTTCATCTCATCGCTCGCGAATCGAGTGGCCCGGCACCAACCCAAGTGCGCCTCTGAGCGCACATAATTTTCAAGTATCATGAAAAACTTCATCACAACTCCACCAAAAACGCGCTCGGCGTTCACGCTTATCGAGCTCCTCGTCGTGATAGCGATCATCGCCATTCTCGCGGCGATTCTGTTCCCCGTCTTCGCCCGCGCCCGCGAAAATGCGCGCCGTTCGTCGTGTTCCAGCAACCTCAAGCAGATTTCGCTCGGCATCATCCAATACACACAGGATTACGATGAGAAGTATCCGGGCTTCTTCTACAACGCAGACAGCTACTGGTCCTCACAAGTCCAGCCCTACCTCAAGAGCGATCAGATTTACCAGTGCCCCAGCGAACCTACCACTCAAGGAGACAAAAACTCGGCTTCTTACGTTGACTACTTCTTCAACAAGGCTTTGTGTAGCTACGATCCAGCTTTTAATGCCAGCTTAGGGTTAAATCAAGCCGCCCTTCCAAACGTCTCTCTCACCCTGATGATGGGCGATTTCATCTCCACCGGTCGATACGACACTCTGCCGAAATACTTCAGTAACAGCGAAAACGGCGACAACTGTGCTGGCATTTTGGGTAGCGTACCTGTCCCCGACGGAAGCGGCCCCTGCTCAGACCAAGCAGCCCTCCCTCGTAAAACTGCTGCTATTCGCCACCTTGAGGGGGCAAACTATGCGTTTGCGGATGGACACGTCAAGTTCTACAGACCCAACAGCCTTTATGGTGCAGCGACTCCATTTAGCGCTTCCGGCAGTTCGCCCACATTTCATGCCAAGGACTAATCTGGCAAGTTAGTCTAAAGCTTTAAAATCCTCGTCTTTCTGCGCTCTAAAGCGCAGAGATGGCGAGGATTTTGTTTTATCGTGCCTTGCTTCCAGCGTTCAACTCACGCGCACTTGCGCGTCGCACCACGCCAAATCGCGCGCATCGTTGGTCGCCAGCAAAGTCACGCCGCGCGCGCGTTGCGCTTCGATGAGCGTAGCGACTAATTCGCGCCCGCTTTCGTCCAAATTCGCCGAAGGTTCGTCCAGCAATAATATCGGATGCTCGAACCAACTGGCGACGGCCAAGCCCAATCGCGCGCGCAAACCCGACGACAGTTCGCCCGCCAAATCGTCGGCGCGCTTGTCCAAATTCCACGCAGATAAATGTTCGCGCAACGATTCATCGTCGGCGCCGCCACTGAAAAACTTGAGGTTTTCCAGACAGCTCAACTCGCGATAAACCGGCGCATCGGGCGCCGCCAACGCGCACAAACCGCGCGTCGAGCCATCGTTCCACAACACTTCGCCGCGCGACGGCGCGATTAATCCGGCGACGACGCGCAAGAGCGTGGATTTGCCCGCACCGTTGGGCCCCAATACGGCGACGCAACTGCCGGGCGCGATTTCAAAGCTGAGGTCGCGTAACACCAACCGCGATTCGTAGCGTTTAAAAAGACGGCGCGCGGTGAGCATTGGATATCGGATGGGGTTTGCAGAAAGCGCTGAGGTTTGTGCAAAACCCATTCGACCTCTACTTCTCCCGCGACAGCACGTAATCGGCAATATCGTTGAGCATTGATTTGGCGTCGCTATCGGGGAATATGTCCAACTGCGCTTTGGCTTTGTCGGTGTAATCGCGCGCCAATTTCATCGAGCGCGTGATGGCGTCGCCCGCGCGCATAATCTCCAGCGCGCGCATGACTTGAGCATCGTCTTTTTCTTCGCTCGCCAAAATATCGCGCAGTTCGTCGGCGTCGGGCGAATGCTTGAGCGTCCACAACATTGGAAGCGTAATCGCGCCTTCGCGCAAATCGTTGCCGACGGGTTTACCGATCTCTTCCGAAGTCGAAATTACGTCGAACACATCGTCAATAATCTGGAACGCCACGCCGATGAAGCGCCCGAAATTGCCCAGCGCCTCGACTTTAGCTTCTGGGGCGTCAATCGCCAGAGCGCCCATGCGACAGGCGCACTCGGTCAAAGAACCGGTTTTCAGAGCGACGATTTCGAGATATTGGGTATCGCTCATCTCCCAGAAACCGCGCATCTGCGTTTCCAACAGTTCGCCCGCACACATCTGCGCCGTGGCGTGGGCCAGAGGGTGCATCAGTTCGGCGATGCCACGCCGCGAGGCCGTCACGAACACCTGCGCGAACAGGTAATCGCCGACCAGAACGCTGGTTTCGTTGCCCCACACCAGATTGGCGGCGGGCTTGCCGCGCCGCGTCGTCGCGCCGTCAACGACGTCGTCGTGCAACAGCGTCGTGGTGTGCGTCAGTTCGACCAGACAGGCGCAGGTCACGGCGCGCGGCGCCGGGTTGTCGCCGTCGTCACCGCAGATTTGCGCGGCCAATAATGTCAGCGCCGGACGCAAACGTTTGCCACCGGCGCCCAAAACGTGTCCGGCGATGTCGGCGACCAATTTCACCGGCGTGGTGATCATGCGTTCGATTTCGCGTTCGACCGACTTCATGCGCGGCGCCAGAGGCGCCAGCGATTCCATGATGTCAACCGAACGGATGCCTTCGAGCGCTTCGGCGGGCAGTTCGTTCGAGTGCGGAATCGGCGTGGCGAACTCAGCTTCGCGGGGTTTGCCACCGGGTTTGTTACCGTTGGAAGCGGGCGTTTTGGTGTTGGCCTTGACGACGCTCGACAGGGCGGTGCCGCGCCGCGCCGAAATCTCGATGGCCTCTTCGAGCGCGCGATGCAAATCGGGGCGCGGCTCCAAAAGCGTCGCGATTTCGCTCGCATCTGCCGCGATTTCGGTCGGCCTTCCGTTTCCGTTGGTGTAATGATTCATTGTAACCCTGGGCCGTAGCCCCCATCTGACGCCTGTTTGCGGCAAAGGCCGCGCCTTACTCTGCGCTTTCGCGGCCGAGCGCCTTATCACGCCCTTAAGTAATACGAAAGAATCTCCATCTGCGATGTCAAATCAACGTTACGCACAGTAATTCCATCGGGCACACTCACTGCGACCGGCGCGAAATTTAAGATTGCCCGCACGCCCGCCGCCACCAGTTCGTCCACCGCGACTTGCGCCGCCGCCGTCGGAACCGCCACGATGCCCACCTCGGCCTTCAAGCGCGCGTTGACCGTCTTCAACTCATTCAGCGCGTAAACCGGACACTCACCCAATGCGGCGCCGATTTTGGCTTCGTCCACGTCGAACGCCGCCACGATGCGGAATCCGCGCCGCCCAAATCCGGTATAGCTCGACAGCGCCCGCCCCAGATTGCCCGCGCCCACCAGCAATACGTCGCGCTCCTCGTCCAGCCCCATGATGCGCGCCAGATGCGCTTCTAAAGCCGCCAGATCGTAACCCAACCCAGGCTTGCCGAACTCGCCGAAGTAGGACAGGTCTTTGCGCAACTGCGCCGCATGAATGCCCGTGCGCCGCGCGATTTCGGCGCTCGGCGCCGAGGGCCGACCGTCCGCGCGCAACGTCCGAACGCATTGTAAATAGGCGCTCAAACGTTCGATGGTCGGTTCGGGAATGCGCGTCAATCCCTCCGGCGTTTTGGGTTCCATGTGGCGAGCGGGTGTGGAGTTAGAAGTTGGGAGCGACGCATAGCGCGCCAGTTCAATGGTATTAAGTTTTGGCGGTCGTTACGTTCTGACGCCCTCTGTCGTTCCGATCCGCCCAAAGGGCACCCGCCCCCTTCGTAAAGGGGAGAGGCGGCGTTATAATCGGCACTACTGCGAGAAAACTGGCAATTTACGCAGAGGGTAACGCCGCCTCTCCCCTTTACGAAGGGGGCGGGTGCCCTTTGGGCGGATCGGAACGACAGAGGGGGTTAGAACGTAACGACCGCCAAAACTTAATACCATTGGGCTGACAGACACTAACCAGCGACGGCTCAACTTTCCTAACTGCCGACTTCCAAAAAAATCCGCTCACATTCTATTTTACAACCGTTGCGACGGACTTTGGGAAAAATTTCACAAACACAGAAATTGACCTCGATTTGAGCGTGCTTTATAAAGACCAATCTGAACTTTTCTGACGGCCTCTATTTATGCCGCAACGGTTGGGTTAAGCTATTATCCAAAGCAAGAAGATCGCCAAGCTCTATCTCGCCAACTCCCATGAAAATCACTCGCCTTTCCACGCTTCCCTTGTTACTCGCCGGACTCGCATTTTGCGGCGCGAGTCAGCCGCAACCGGCCTTCGCCCAGCCCGAAGCGCCTGCCAAACCCAGAAAGCCCAGAGCCGCCAAAGCCGAAAAGCCCGCCGCCAAACCGAGGGCCGGAAAACCGATGGCTGGAAAACCGATGGCTGGAAAACCACGCGCCAAGAACCTGACGCCGCGCATGGTCACCGCCACCGAAGCCGCGATGGGCAAACCGCTCACGCCCGAATTGAAATCGCAACTCACGACGGCACTGCGCGCGCGCGAGGCTGCCATCCAGGCCGCTAACACCGTTTACTACGCCGCCTTCGCTCAGGCAAGCGGCCTCACGCCCGAACAGGCCAAAGAAATTGACAAGCCCACGCGCGGCGGCGTCAAAGCGCCGACAGAGCCCAAAGTCGAGGGCACGACCAACATGGACGCGCTCACCGACAACAATGACGTCGAAGTTGCGCCCGTCACACCGAAATAAAGTTTCAGATGTCGGATTTCAGATTTCAGATGAGAATCAAGAGGGATTGCATTTAAACCACGCTGCGACAATCCGGTATCCGGCATCTGACACACCTACGATAAATTCGACTTGCCATAGCGCGTCATTTCACTTGTTCAGCCATTAAAGAATTTCCCCCGAATTTCACTTGACATCATGCAACCCGACGGACGAAAAGACAGTCCAAAGTTGCTGGCGTCGTCCGGGGATCTCTCCTCATCGGGCGGCGCTTTTTTTTGCTGTGGTGCGCTGGCTCTTTCCGATTGATGCCCCCACAGAACATTTGGTGGGCGCCTGCGATAGTTACACCGAGATCGCCCATGAAACGTTCCTCTCTTTTGCTCCCCCTCGCGTTGCTGGGCGCCGCCACGTTTTCGAGTGGCGCCGTCCTCGCCGCGCCCGTTAAGCCCACCGCGCCCGTTAAGCCCGCCGCGATGCCTGCCGCCATGGAAGGCGCCGATGTCGCCTGGCAAAAGCCGTTGCAGGGCGATGAAAAAATTCTCAACGCGCTCAATCGTTTGACGTTTGGGCCGCGCCCCGGCGATGTGGCGGCGGTCAAGAAGCAGGGCTTCAATCGTTGGCTCAACGCGCAGTTGGCGCCCGATTCGATTGACGACGGAGCCCTTGACAAAGAGCTAAAAACGCTCTCGATGTTGGAGGCGACGCCCGACACTTTGATGCTGGCGTATAGGGTGCAAAACGGCAACATTCGGCGCGTGCTGATGCAAATGCAGGCGACGAAAGAGGGCAAGACGCCCAAGGGCAATGATGCCAGAGAAGTCAAGTTGAACGCGCGCGATCAACAGAAAGTCAAAGAGTTTCAGGAAAGTGGCATGGATCCGGGCGCATCGTATCAGGCGTTGGGCGAACTGACGGCGGCGAAATTGGCGCGCGCCGTGGATTCCAATCGGCAGTTGCAGGAAGTTCTGGTGGATTTCTGGGGCAATCACTTCAACCTTGACGTCAACAAAGGGCCGGTTCAGGTGCTCAAAGTGTTGGACGACCGCGACGTAATTCGGCCCAACGTCATGGGCAGTTTTCGCCAACTGCTGGGCGCCAGTGCGCACAGTCCGGCGATGCTGTGGTATCTGGATAACGCCAAGTCAACCGTCGAATATACCAACAAGCGCAACAACAAGAAAAGCGGCGGACTCAATGAGAATTACGCTCGCGAGATCATGGAGCTGCACACGCTGGGCGTGGACGGCGGCTACACGCAAAAGGACGTGACCGAAGTCGCGCGCTGCTTTACCGGCTGGAGCATCGCGCGCGGCGCCGAGGGCGACGAAAGTTCGTTTCGCTTTAATCCGCGCGCCCACGATAACGGCGAAAAGATCGTTTTAGGCCAGGTAATCCCCGCTGGCGGTGGCCAGAAAGATGGCGAAATGGTGCTCGATATTCTGGCCTCCAATCCGGCGACGGCCAAACATATCGCCTTCAAGCTGTGCCAGCGTTTCATCGCCGATGCGCCGCCGCAATCCGCCGTTGACGCCGTCGCGACAGCGTTTAGCCAATCGAAGGGCGACCTGACAAAGACCTATCGCGCCGTGTTCGCCACGCCCGAATTTAATTCGCAGGGCGCCTACCGCGCCAAGATTAAATCGCCATTGGAATTCGCGGTTTCTGCGGTGCGCGCTCTGGATGGCACGTTTTCGCTGCCCGACCCCGATAATCCGCGCCAACAGCAATGGCTGATTTTGATCGGGCGCAGCGCGCGCGAGCGCAACAACAATCGCGGCAACCTGCCGCGCCGCCCCCTCGCAACCGAAATCGCGACGATGGGCCAGCCGTTGTGGGGCTATCAGGCGCCGACGGGTTATCCCGAAAACTCGCAGGAATGGGTGTCGTCGAGCGCGCTAATTTCGCGGCTTAACTTCGCGCTTTCGCTGACGACGGGACGCATCGGCGACATCGCGATTGACGCAGATACTTTCCGCAATACCTCGGTCGCACAGGTCGCCCAGAATTTGTTGAGCGAACCGTTAAGCGCGCAATCGCTGGCGACGATCCAGGACGAAATCAAAGTCACGCCCGCCGACGGCGCCAAACTGCGCGCGCTCATTCTGGGCTCGCCCGAATTTCAACGACGATAGTTTCGGGTTATTGAGGAACGTATTGAGTTTGCAGCGAGTATTACGTCTCACCCCCTCTGGGCTTCGCCACTACCTTGGCTCCGCCAGGTGCCACCCCCTTCGCAAAGGGGAGAGACGCATTTACCCTCGACATCGCCAAAAGTTAGAAGGCGGTCAACGCAATGAATAACGCAGAGGGTAAATGCGTCTCTCCCCTTTGCGAAGGGGGTGGCACCTGGCGGAGCCAAGGTAGTGGCGAAGCCCAGAGGGGGTGAGACGTATTACTCGCTGCAACCTCGATACGTTCTTCAGTAATCCAACCATCCGCAATCCGAAATGAACACTTCACGACGCGTATTCCTCAAGTCCGGCGCTCTGGCGCTGGCATCGGTGGGCCTCATGCCTGGTCTTGGCCCCGACTTTCTGCGTGGGACGGCGTTTGCCGCCGATAACCAACGTAACGCGCGCAAGGCGGGCGGCAAAAAAGTGATGGTCTGCATCTTTTTGCGCGGCGCCGTTGACGGCTTATCGGTCGTCGTGCCGCACGGCGACCCCGATTATTACAAGTTGCGCGAACTCAACAACAACGGTATCGCCCTGGCGCGGGCGGGCGAAAACGGCGTCATTGACCTCGACGGCACCTTTGGGCTCAATCCGGCCCTCGCGGCGCTCAAGCCGCTTTATGATGCCGGGCATCTGGCGCCGATTCAGGCGGTCGGCTCGCCCAATTCGACGCGCTCGCACTTCGACGCACAGGATTACATGGAGTCGGCGGTGCCCGGCAATAAGTCAATTAATACCGGCTGGCTGGCGCGCGTTTCGGCGCAGTGTCCCGAAGACACCGGCAAGGGCAAGCAAATCAAGACCGTCGCCATGACCGCGCGTTTGCCGCGCTCGCTCGACGGCGATCCCGATGCCCTGGCGATTGCCGATTTAGCCTCGTTTGGCATCGGTCGCGGCGTGGGCGGTGGTGGCGGTAAACGCGCTGTGGCCGCGATGGGCGGCGGTGGCAACGGCGGCGGGTTCGAGGCGCTCTACGATGGCGCGGTCGGCGACGTTTTGCATGGCACCGGGCAGGAGACGTTCGAGGCGATTAAAATTCTGTCGAGTCTCGACCCGAACAAATACGCGCCCGATGGCAAGGCGAACTATGGCAACTCGCAGTTGGGGCGTTCGCTCAAACAGATCGCGCAGTTAATTAAGGCCGATGTCGGAACCGAAATCGCCTTCGCCGAAACCGGCGGATGGGATACTCACGCCAATCAGGGCGGCGCGGGTGGCCAACTGTCGCGCAGATTGGGCGATGTCGGGCAGGCGTTGGCGGCGTTCTGGGCCGACATGGGCGACCGCATGGCCGACGTGACGGTGTTGACGATGAGCGAATTCGGTCGCACCGCGCGGCAAAACGGCAACGGCGGCACCGATCACGGTCACGGCACCTGTTTTCTGGCGCTGGGCGGCGCCGTCGCGGGCGGTAAAGTGCGCGGACAATGGCCAGGATTGGCGCCCGATAAATTGTATGAGAACCGCGACCTGGCGGTGACGACCGATTTCCGCAGCGTCTTCGCCGAAATCGCCGATAAACACATGGGCATTGCGGATATTCGCGCCGTTTTCCCCGGCTTCGCGGCGGATGCCAAAGATTATCGCGGCGTGATTAGGGCATGAGTTATGGGTGGTGAGTTGTGGGTGAGGAGTTGCGGAGTGCGAGTCACTCATCACCCACAACTCACCATCCATAACCCGTAGATGGCTAAAACTTTTCAATACAGGCCAGTGAAGTCCCTGTGACCTCGCCAGCCATGTCTTACTCCACTCTCACCGCCTCACCCAACGAAACACTGGAGGCCGTCGTCGAAACTTTGATGACGGCCATCGAAGCCCGCGACATGAAGTTGCGCCGTCACTCCGAACGCGTCGCCGACTTCGCCGACCAAATTGCCGTCAAGCTGGATTTAGACGACGAAGCCCGCCAAACTTTGCGTTGGGGTTGTCTGCTCCACGACATCGGCAACATCGGCATTCCCGATTCGATTCTGCTCAAGCCGACCGGCCTGACCGCCTGGGAATTCGACGAGATGAAGCTGCACACCATCATCGGCGAGCAGATTTGTCGGCCCATCGAAGCCCTTGCCGGAGCGCTCCCGCTAATTCGCTCGCATCACGCCAAGTTGGACGGTTCGGGTTATCCCGACGAACTGAGCGGCGACGAAATTTCGCTCGCCATCCGTATCTTGAGCGTCTGCGATGTTTACGATACTCTGCGCATTGAGCGCGTTTATCGCGACGCGTTTACGCACGAACAGGCGCTGGAAATTTTGCGCAAAGAAGTCGGACGCGGCTGGTGGGATGGCGAAGTCGTCGATCATCTGGCGACCATCGCGGCCAACGAAAATAGCTTCGCGATGGTCTGATTCACCCGTAGAGACGACGATTTATCGCGTCTAAAATAGGAGTTACGCAGTTGGATCGGCGGTAGCGGCGGACTGCGTCATACCAAGTCCGGCTTCTGAGTTCATGAACCGCGCGCGTAAGCAAGCGGGCCATAACGCTCAGGGCAACGTTGAACTGTTCTCGCAATTACAACGGCCCGCTTGCTTACGCGC
>JAABUN010001220.1_pt1 | contig 59384 bp, 64 predicted proteins | sample 5559311 | NCBI WGS metagenome assembly JAABUN01 (sample SAMN10711877, study PRJNA513370) | rock metagenome | isolation source: Antarctica rocks | place: Antarctica: Victoria Land, Siegfried Peak sud
GCTGCGCGGTGTCGACTATCTCCTTGGCCGCGGCCTCGATGGCCGAGGCGTCGTAGGCCTTGAGCCGGATGCGGATCTTATTTTGAGTCAGTGATGCCATGGGATGAAGATGAGTGGCCTTGGACGTGCCAAGGGCGGGCCCGTACCGCGGCCCGCCCTGGGGAGATCGCCTCTAGGACGTCTACTCGATTACTTCAGTCACCACCCCGGAGCCGACGGTGCGGCCACCTTCGCGAATGGCGAAGCGCAGACCCTGGTCCATGGCGATCGACTGGATCAGCTCGATCGACATCTGCACGTTGTCGCCGGGCATGACCATCTCCGTGCCCTCGGGCAGGTTGGCCACGCCGGTCACGTCGGTGGTGCGGAAGTAGAACTGTGGCCGGTAGCCGTTGAAGAACGGCGTGTGACGGCCACCCTCCTCCTTCTTGAGGCAGTACACCTCGGCCTTGAACTTGGTGTGCGGCGTGATCGAACCCGGCTTGCACAGCACCTGGCCGCGCTGGATCTCCTCACGCTTGGTGCCGCGGAGCAGGCAGCCGACGTTGTCCCCCGCGCGCCCCTCGTCGAGGATCTTGCGGAACATCTCGACTCCGGTGACCACCGTGTTGGAGGTGGCCTCGGTGATCCCGACGATCTCGACGGTCTCGCTCGTCTTGATGATGCCCTGCTCGATGCGGCCTGTGGCCACCGTGCCGCGGCCGGTGATCGAGAACACGTCCTCGACCGGCATCAGGAACGGCTTGTCGAGGTCGCGCTCGGGCTCGGGGATGTAGCTGTCGAGCGCTGCGGCGAGCTCGATGATCTTCGCCTTGTACTCCTCGTCACCCTCGAGCGCCTTGAGCGCCGAGCCGGTGACGAACGGGGTGTCGTCGCCCGGGAAGCCGTACTCGTCGAGCAGCTCGCGGACCTCGACCTCGACCAGCTCGAGCAGCTCCTCGTCGTCGACCATGTCGGCCTTGTTGAGGAAGACCACGATGTAGGGAACCCCGACCTGGCGGGCAAGCAGGATGTGCTCACGGGTCTGCGGCATCGGACCGTCGGCGGCTGAGACCACGAGGATCGCGCCGTCCATCTGCGCGGCACCCGTGATCATGTTCTTCACGTAGTCGGCGTGCCCGGGGCAGTCGACGTGCGCGTAGTGCCGGTTCTCGGTCTGGTACTCGACGTGGGAGGTCGCGATCGTGATGCCGCGCTCCTTCTCCTCCGGCGCGTTGTCGATCTCTGCGAACGACTTGGCCTCTCCGCCCCCGTGCTCTGCAAGGACCGAGGTGATGGCCGCGGTGAGCGTCGTCTTCCCATGATCGATGTGACCGATGGTGCCGACGTTCACATGCGGCTTGTCGCGCTCGAACTTTTCCTTCGCCACGTCAGTTGCTCCTTTCTACGTCTCTACCCGGCAGGCCGCCGCCGGCTGGTAGCCGCAGGCAGGACCGGAGAACATACTCGCTATTGGTAGAACCAGGCTATGCGCCGGCCGCGACCGGCTCGCCCGTGCGCTGCTCGACGATGTCGCTCGCGATGTTGCCCGGCACTTCTTCGTACCGGTCGAACTGCATCGAGTAATTGGCCCGCCCCTGGGTGTTGGAGCGCAGGTCGGTCGCGTAGCCGAACATCTCGGACAGCGGGACGCTCGCCTGTACGACGAGTGCGTTGCCGCGCGGCTCCTGCGTCTCGACCCGCCCACGGCGCTTCGAGAGGTCCCCGATCACCGTGCCGAGGAAGTCCTCGGGCGTGACCACCTCCACCGCCATGATCGGCTCGAGCAGCACCGGCTTGGCCCGCTTGGCCGCCTCCTTGAGGGCGAACGATCCGGCGATCTTGAAGGCGATCTCCGACGAGTCCGTGTCGTGGTACTTGCCGTCGGTGAGCGTCGCGCGGACGTCCACCATCGGATACCCGGCCTTGACGCCGTTCTCGAGAGCCTCCTCGATGCCCTTGGCCACCGCCGGGATGAACTCGGAGGGCACCGAGCCGCCCTTGATCTTGTTGACGAAGGAAAAGCCCTCACCGGGCGCCGGCTCCAGGTCTATGTAGACCACGCCGTACTGGCCCGAGCCGCCGGTCTGGCGGATGAACTTGCCCTCGACCTTCTTGGCAGTGTCGCGAACCGTCTCGCGGTAGGCCACCTGTGGCCGGCCGACGCCGGCCTCGACGCCGAACTCGCGCCGCATGCGGTCGACGATGACCTCGAGGTGCAACTCGCCCATTCCGGAGATGACGGTCTGGCCCGTCTCCTCGTCGCTTCTGACCGTGAAGGTCGGATCCTCCTCGGCCAGGCGCTGGAGGGCCACGCCCATCTTCTCCTGGTCGGACTTGGTCTTGGGCTCGATCGACACGTGCACGACCGGCTCGGGGAACGTGATGTTCTCGAGCGCGATCGGGGCGTCGGGTGCGCAAAGCGTGTCGCCGGTGGAGGTCTGCTTGAGGCCGACCGCAGCGGCGATGTCGCCCGCGTAGACCTCGTCCTGATCCTCGCGATCGTTGGCGTGCATGATCAGGATGCGCCCTATTCGCTCGGTGCGGCCGCTGGCCTGGTTCAGAACGCGGGCGCTCCCGGCGAGCGTGCCGGAGTAGACGCGGAAGTAGGTGAGCTTGCCGACGAACGGGTCGGACATGACCTTGAAGGCAAGCGCCGCAAAGGGCTGATCGTCGGCCGCCAGGCGGTTGGCCGGGCGCGGCTCGTCCTCGCCCCTGATCGGCTCGAGGCCCTCGACGGGGGGCACGTCGAGCGGGCTCGGCAGGTAGTCGAGCACCGCGTCGAGGAGGGGCTGCACGCCCTTGTTCTTGAACGAGGAGCCGCACAGCACCGGCGTCATCGAGATGTCGAGCGTGGCCTGGCGGATCGCGGCCTTCAGGCGATCGACCGGGATCTCCTGCTCTTCGAGGATGAGGTCGGTGAGCCCGTCGTCGTACTTCGAGACCTCGTTCAAGAGGTGCTCGCGCGCCGCCGCGGCCTGATCGGCCAGGTGGGCCGGAATCTCTTCGACCGAGACCTCCTGGCCGAGGTCATCCTTGTAGACGGTCGCGTTCATCTCGACCAGGTCGACAATGCCGCGGAAGTCTCCTTCCGCGCCGATGGGAAGCTGGATCGGCACCGGATGGGCGCCGAGGCGGTCGATCATGGTGCGCACGCCCATGTCGAAGTCGGCGCCGATGCGGTCCATCTTGTTGATGTAGGCGATGCGCGGAACGCGGTACTTGTCGGCCTGGCGCCACACGGTCTCCGACTGCGGCTCGACGCCCGCCACCGAGTCGAACAGCGCGATCGCACCGTCGAGCACGCGCAGCGAGCGCTCGACCTCGACGGTGAAGTCGACGTGGCCGGGCGTGTCGATGATGTTGATGCGGTGCTCGCGCCAGTAAGCGGTGGTGGCCGCCGAGGTGATCGTGATGCCGCGCTCCTGCTCCTGCTCCATCCAGTCCATCTGCGCCGCGCCCTCGTGCACCTCGCCCATCTTGTGGGTGCGTCCCGTGTAGAAGAGGATGCGCTCGGTCGTCGTCGTCTTGCCGGCGTCGATGTGCGCCATGATTCCGATGTTGCGCGTGTTCTCCAGTGAAACTTTTCGCGGCATGTGGTCTCGTCCTAGATGTTCTGCGGGCAGAAAAAAGGCCCTTCCGGGCCCGCCACTGCTTGAGCGTCTGCCGGGGGCGTCGTCTTATGTGATGAAGGTCTTCATCGCCGGGGCGATCGATTGACCCGGCGAGCGAGTGGAAGGCCTGCCGGACCCGTGGCGGGCGAAGATGCTGCGCCCGAACCGACGGCCAAGACTAGCAGAGGATTGGGGCGGTTCTCGGCCCCCCTGCGGGCCGCCGGACCCCTCGAGCTGGGGATCCTCGCGCTCGGGATCGTGGCCGCCGTGCTGCTGGTGCTGACCGAGTTCTCCACGTTGTTCGCGGTCGACGTGGGCAGCGGCCCGTCGTGCGAGGATCTCGCCAGCCCGGCGCTCGCCGACACGTGCACGACCACCGGCGGCGAGCAGCATTCCTATGCGCTCGTGCTGCTCGCCCTGCTTGCCGCGGGCATGGCGGTCGGCGCCACCCTGGCCCGCAGCCCGGCGGCCGCTGCGGCGCTCCTCGTCGTGGGTCTCGTGGTGCTCGGCATCACCCTGATCGGCGATCTGCCGGACACGAGCCGCGAGGGTGCCATCGGCGAGCGCTTCACCCAGGCTGAGGCGCTGGCGGGCGCGGGGTTCTTCTACGAGCTCGCCGCGGGGTTGCTGACGACCCTGGCCGGGGGGCTGGCCATGGCGCGACGGCGCGGCTGAGCGCCGGCAGGCGGTACCTAGGCGGGAGCTAACCGTCCCCGCACAGCGTCGAAGATCACACCCGTGGCCTCGGCCTGTACGAGCTTGTCGACGATGTCGATCGCGGTTCCCCCGAAGGTCCACTCCAACGGCTTGTAGACCCCGAGGGCCGTGGCGAGGAGCACGTCACCCGAATACATCGCGCCGAAGACCGCCCCCACGGCCGGCTGGCCGCGCAGCCCGGCATGCGCAGCCACCCCGTAGGCGGCGCCCCAGCCCGTACCCAGAGCGAAGTGCATCACGTAGTTGAGGCGACGCCGCTGCCGCTTGCCCATCCGACCTATCGGAAGGACGCGCTCGATGAGCTCAGCCGGCGCGTAGCTTTCCTTGCGCCGGGTGAGCGGCATCTCGACGAACTTCTGGAACGCGGTCATGACCCCGGTTCCGGCGAGCCCACAGACCACACCCAATCCGACATCCGATGCCATGGAATGTGGAGTAGCCGACACAGGGCCGAGGTTACCCGCTGGAGGCTTACCGGCGCGTTACGAGCCCGCCGATTCCGGAGGCTCCGAAAAGCAAGCTAGGCGGGGGAAGCAGGGAGGAGACAATGCCGGAGGCATGGCTCCGACCGATGACCCCGCAGTGACTTGGGGTAGTTGGGGCGGAGCCCCAAGTTGCAGGGGCCGATTACCAGCGGTAGTGGGCGAAGGCCTTGTTAGCCTGAGCCATGCGGTAAATGTCTTCCTTGCGCTTGAACGCACCGCCCTGCTCGGACTGGGCGTCGAGGAGCTCACCGGCAAGGCGCTCGGCCATGGTCTTCTCACGCCGCGAGCGAGAGAAGTCGATCAGCCAACGCACCGCCAGCGTACGCGCCCGACGCTGGGGCACCTCTACCGGAACCTGGTAGGTGGCCCCACCGACCCGCCGCGAGCGCACTTCGAGCACCGGAGTGAGGCTCTTGAGCGAGGCCTCGAGCGACTCGACCGGCTCCTTGTTGCTGCGCCGTGAAAGGATCTCGAGGGCGTCGTACACGATCTTCTCGGCGGTCGACTTCTTGCCGTCGAGCATGACCTTGTTGATCACCTGCTGAACGAGGCGCGACCCATGGATGGCGTCGGGGTCGAGCGGGCGAATGCCCGGAGAGGCGCGGCGAGGCACTGGCGCTACTTGGCCTTCACGCCGTACTGCGAGCGGGCCTTCTTGCGGTCCGAGACGCCGGCGGCGTCGAGCGTCCCGCGGACGACCTTGTAGCGGACGCCCGGAAGATCCTTGACGCGGCCTCCGCGGACGAGCACCACCGAGTGCTCCTGCAGGTTGTGGCCCTCGCCGGGAATGTAGGCCGTTATCTCCATGCCGTTGGTCAGGCGCACGCGGGCCACCTTGCGAAGCGCCGAGTTCGGCTTCTTCGGAGTGGTCGTGTAGACACGGGTGCAGACACCGCGGCGCTGCGGCGCAGCACTGCGGCGCTTGCGGCCCTGACCGGACTTCAGGCCCGGGGTGGCCAGCTTCTTCTTCGGCTTGGTGCGGCCCTTGCGGACCAGCTGATTGATGCTCGGCATACCGCGGTGATGCTACCAGCGGCCGGACGCGAGCCCCGGCGGGTCCTCAGGCTGAGGCGTTGGCGGCACGCATCGGGCCGGGCGTGAGCACGGCGGCGGCTATCACGAGCAGGAAGGCGAGGCACTGCAGGGTGATGCCCAGGGGTTGGCTCGGCATGGGGTCGCCGAAGACTACGATGCCGCCAACGATCGCCGATACGTTGGCCGCGGCGCCGGTCAGCGTGATCACCGGCACGGCATCTCCCTTCTGGAGCCCGCTGGCCGAGGCGTAGAAGGCGAAGAACGAGGCCACCAGGCAGGTGGCGAGCCAGGGCGAGACAAGGCCGGCCAGCCCATGATTCCCGACTGTGCCGGTGAGAGCCTTGATCGCGACGTCGGACACGCCGAACAGGATGCCGGCGGCCGCGCCGAGCATCGCCCCGTGGTGAGCGTGGGCTCCCAGGCGCGGCGAGAGCACCAGCAAGAGGCCGACGGCCAGGAGCCCGGCCTCGAAGGCAATCATGCCGGCCAGCGAGTAGCCGGAGTTGGCGTCGGCCGAGCCCGGCAGCGTGACCGTGAGCAGTACGAGACCTACCGCCGTCAGGCCAACTCCGAGCCACTGCCTACGGCCTACCGAGAAGCCGAACAGCCGCTCGGCCAGCACGGTCAGGAAGACGAGACCGCCGGAGATGACCGCCTGCACCAGCGACAGCGGTGCCATGGCCAGCGCCCCCACGTGTAGGGCGAAGGCGCCCGCGGCCACCAACATGCCGATCGCGAACCACTTGGACCGGTAGAGGCCGATCGCGCTGGCGATCGGGCGCCGGAAGTCGACGTCCGGAGCGGCACAGGCACCCCTGTGCTTGCAGAGGAAGCCCAGGTTGGTCGCCAGGGCGCAGAGGATCGATAGGGCGATGCCGAGTTGAATGGTCATGAGGAGGGGGCCGACGAGGGTCGATGCCGGTATTCGGGCTATCGACGGAGCTGCCTGCTGAGTTGAGTGCCCCGCCCGAGAGCATCGGCAAACTGTCCAGGGTGCGGCTTAACAACAGGCGAACGTGGGTTAAAGATTAGGCGGCACGATTGAGCCAAAGCGCACACAGGCCCGTCCTCTTCATCGACGTCGACGGTGTGATCAGCCTCTTCGGGTTCCGTCAGGGCGGCGAGCCCCCGGGCCGCTTCCACTCGATCGACGGGATTCCCCACTGGATCAGCGCGACCGCCGGCGAGCGCCTCAGGCGGCTCGGGCAGCGCTACGAGCTCGTCTGGGCCACCGGCTGGGAGGAGAAGGCCAACGAGTACCTGCCGTTCCTACTCGAGCTCGACGGACCCGAGCTGCACAGCCTCACGTTCGACGGACGGATCGCGGCCGGAGCAGCCCACTGGAAGATCGAGGCCCTGGAGGAGTACGCCGGGGAGCGCCCGGCGGCTTGGATCGACGACAACCTCGACGAGCGCGCAGAGCGCTGGGCGAGGGAGCGGACCGCGCCGACGCTGCTCGTGCTGACGGATGCAGCGGTGGGTTTGGACGAGGAGCACGTCGAGCGGCTGCTCGAGTGGGCCGACGAGGTCAGTGGGCGCGGTGAGAATCCCGATGATGTCGAGCTGATCGACACCCGCTGAGGACCGCGGGCCGCCCGCGCCTCTCGCATCGCAGAGCGGCTACACCGGCAGCGAGGACCCAGCGAAGAATAGGAACCAGACCGCAAAGGCGATCAGCGCGGTGCCCACCGAGATAACCATGACCACGTCGAGCACGCTCACCGGCACCCTGCCCTCGTTCTCGCTGCGCAGCCCCCGGTGCCAGGGCAGGCGGACGCGGACCGCGGGCGTCGTCTGTGTGACGCGGCCGTAGGCCGCGTTGAGGCGAGCCAGCAGGAGAAACGTCACGACGCTCGAGATCACGAGGCCGACGAAGACCGCGACGTAGGGGCCGAGGCTCGGCTGTGTCGAGCTCTGGAGCTTGGATCCGAGCCACAGCCAGATCGCCGGATTACCGATCCAGAGCATGAGGCTGCCCAGGACCATCAGGGCCACCAATCCGCCCGCGGCCAGCCGTGTTGACGCCGATTGCTTGTCGTGCCCGGTCTGCGCCACAGGAGTCATCTTCGCTCAGATCGGGGCACCATGTGCTCACCCGCGCGGGAAGCTTCGGCCGGCCCGAGCCGGCTCAGCGGAAGGTCTCGACCTCCGCACGGTGCCCGGCAGCGGCAGCCAGGCGACGATCCGACGTCACGAGCGGCGGGCCTCGGCGAGCGCCACGAAGGCAGCGTCGTAGGCGGAGAGGCTGTCGCGGAGCTCCCACATCCGGTCGACCAGCGGCTCGTGCGGATAGCGCGTGATGGCAAGGTCTGCGAAGTCCCTCCTTGCTCCCTCCGCACGGTCGGCATCGAGCTCCCCTCGGCGCACCAAGCGACGCAGGGCATGGAGCGTCTCGACGTCGATTAGGTGCGGAGCATGAAGGTCCCCGTCAGCCGACAGCCGCTCGACAAGTGCAGGGTTGAGCGGATCGCCGATCAGGGCAGCAAGCGCCGCCGAGGTGTCGAGGATCAGCACCGTCAGTCGCGATGCCGCCCGGCGCGCACCGCGTCCACGATGTCAGCGGACTTGGCCCCACCGCCGCGAAGGTCGGCCCGCCGCAGGACGTCTGCGACCGGAGGCCGCGCGGCCACCCGGCTTACCTCGCTGAGCAGGTAGTCGGACAGAGACTCTCCTGAGAGGGCGGCGCGCTGGCGCAGCGTCCGATGGACATCCTCGGGTACGCCGCGGATCTGAATCGTCTTGGCCATGCGACCAATCGTACATGCAATAAGCATGACACGCACCTAATCTGCATGCACGAAGACGAAGAGAGGTTGCCGACCTTCTTCATCATCTGCCGCACGATGATCTCGATGTGCTTGTCGTTGATGTCGACGCCCTGCGACTTGTAGACCTTCTGCACCTCTTCGCCTTGGGACTCGGCCGTGAAGAACCTCACCAGCGGTTACATGCGGTTGACTCGCGGGCGCCGACCCTGCCTTGGTTGCGCTCGCATGCAGGCCAAGTCTGGACAGAAAGCGGGGGGACACAAACGTGCCGCATCGCTCCCGCAGAGCAGCATCCATAGATGTAGTCGACGAAGTTAATCCGGGGTGGGTCCTCGCTGGATCTCTCGCACCGGCGAAGACGCGCATACTTTGGTACTCCCTCAAATGACGCCCCGAGGAAGTAATGAGAAAAGTTGACGGAGCGCCCATCTGCGGGGCAAGGCTTTCGCTGCATCGGCCCTCGTGAACCCTTGGCATGCTCGGCGGCCGCCGCACTGTTAGGCCGTGCCCTTGCGGGTAGCTAACAAGACACAACACGGCGACTACCATGACCATCCGTAATCGCGCGGCATGGCGCCCCTCAGACGATAGATTACCCGTATGGCCAGGCTGGCGAGACGGAGAGACGCGTGGCTCCTGGCTCTCGCCTCGACCTTCATTGGAAGCTTGGTACTGGTCGTCGGCGTGGTTGGCTTCGAAATGCTTGCGGGCGACTTGGTGGTGACCGAGTTCGGCAAGCCAGCCAGCGACAGTCAACGCTACACCGCTTTGCTGAGGGTCGTTCTCCTCTTGATCTACGTGATAGGGCTGGGGACAACCGCAGTTGCAGCGCGGCACCTTGCTCATCGCAGAGGACTTGGCAGAGCGCGGGCGCTTACCATCACTGCGATGGCGGCGGTGACGATCGGCGCGGTCGTGGCGTTTCCAGCCGTGGAGTTCCTCAACGCGTGCAACCTGGGCGAAGCACTCTTTCTGTCAGACGTCAGCTGCTGACCGTTGTGCCGGTGAACTCTCATCGGTGACGGACATGGGAAAAGTAGGCGAAGGTAACAAACCCCCGACTCCCGGGGTAGTTACCGTCACATTGCTTAAACGCCCGCGTGTTTCCGTAGTTCCAGTTCAGAGAACGGTGCCCGTCGCGTCGGAACTCTAGGACCAGCTTCTTCCGTCCTTGATCAAACCCACTGCCTTGCGAGGGAGCAGCAGACAGCCGGCGTGCCGAGGTATGGGAGCGTGCGTAATGGGCCGCACCGCTCACGGGAGCTGTGCGCGCAGGAGCCCCACCCGTGCAGGCCCTCGCCGCTCGGGCGGGAGCCGACGGTGGGCACGTCGCGGCTCGAGTGGACGGTGAGCGAGCCCCGCGAGGTCGAGCGAGCGCAGCGAGCCGAGGCCGAGCCGGGTGCGAGTCGAGCCGGGAGCGAGAACGCGACGGGCTCACCGGAGGCGGGACCCGCCCGCCGCGGCGCCGGAGCCGCAGCGGACGGGCACCACCATCAAGCGATCAGGACTCTTCGGGGCCCGACTCGTCTGAGGCCACCGGCGGCCTTGCCGCCAGGTCCGCCAGCTCGTCGCCGAACGAGACGTCCCCGGTGCCGCCGTTGCCTCCGAACCCGAACCCGTCGATCCCACCGTCGCTGGTGAGCCCGAGCTCGGCCGCCAGCTCGGAGTCGTCGAGCAGCCCGATGTCGTCGCCGAGCGGGCGCGCCACCGGTTCGGTCGGCTCGATCTCGAGCCGCCGGTAACGGCGCAGCCCCGTGGCCGCCGGGATCAGCTTGCCGATGATCACGTTCTCCTTCAGGCCCAGCAGGCGGTCGGTCTTGCCCTCGAGCGCGGCGTCGGTGAGCACCTTCGTCGTCTCCTGGAAGGAGGCCGCCGACAGGAATGAGTCGGTGGCGAGCGAGGCCTTGGTTATGCCGAGGATGATCTCGGCGTACTCGGCCTCCTCGCCCCCGGCGGCCTTCACCGCGGCGTTCTCCTCCGCGAACTCGTGACGGTCCACCATCTGGCCCGGCAGGTACTTGGCGTCACCCTTCTGGTCGACGCGCACCTTCTTCATCATCTGCCGGACGATGATCTCGATGTGCTTGTCGTTGATGTCCACGCCCTGCGACTTGTAGACCTTCTGCACCTCTTCGACGAGGTACAGCTCGGTGGCCGTGCGGCCGCGGATGTCGAGTAGCTCGTGCGGGTAGATCGAGCCCTCGTTGAGCTGACGGCCCTTCTCGATCTTGTCGCCGTTCTCGACGAACAGGCGCGTGCGGCGCGGGAACGAGTAGGCGTGCTCCTCGCCCGCCGCGTCGGTGACCGTGACCTTGAGCGCCTTGTCGCTTACCTCGACGGTTGCCGTGCCGTCCTCCTCGGCGAGCTGCGCCAGGCCCTTCGGCTTGCGCGCCTCGAACAGCTCGACCACGCGCGGCAGACCGTGCGTGATATCGGCGCCGGCCACGCCACCGGTGTGGAACGTGCGCAGCGTGAGCTGGGTGCCCGGCTCGCCGATCGACTGCGCGGCGATGATGCCCACCGCGTCGCCCACGGCGACGACCTTGCCGGTGGCCATGGCCAGCCCGTAGCAGCGCTGGCAGATGCCGGTATCGGCCTCGCACTTGAGCACCGAGCGCACCGGCACCGTGACCTCGCCATCGTCCTCAAACGTCTCGATGAAGGTCTCGAGATGGGCGCGGGTGATCATGGTGTCGGCCTTGACCAGCGCTTTGGCACGGCCCTTGCTGAAGTCCTTGGCGGCCACTCGTCCCACGACCTCGCCGTTGGGCTCTCCGCGATCCTTGCGCAGGGGCATGTCGATGTACTCCTTGGTGCCGCAGTCCTCGAGGCGGATGATCACGTCCTGTGACACGTCCACCAGGCGCCGGGTGAGGTAGCCCGAGTCGGCCGTCCGCAGCGCGGTGTCGGCGAGGCCCTTTCGCGCCCCGTGGGTGGAGATGAAGTACTCGAGCACCGACAGGCCCTCCATGAAGTTGGCCTTGATCGGCCTCTCGATGATCTCGCCCTTCGGGTTGGCCATCAGGCCACGCATGCCCGCCAGCTGGCGGATCTGCTTGAACGAGCCTCGCGCTCCCGAGTTGGCCATCATGAAGATGGGGTTCAGGATGTCGAGGTGGTCCTGCATCGCCTGCCCGACCTCGTCGGTGGCCGCAGTCCACTTCTCGACCACGGCCTCATGACGCTCTTCCTGGGTGATGAGTCCCGTGTCGTACTGGTCACGGATGGCCCCGACCTCGCCCTCGTAGCGCTCGAGGATCTCCTCCTTGGCCGGCGGGATGACCACGTCGTTCTTGGAGATCGTGATGCCGGCCCGCGTGGCGAAGCGGAAGCCCACGTCCTTGAAGGCGTCCAGCACCATGGCGATCGCGTGCGGCCCGTGGAGGTCCACGAGCGCCCCGATCACGTCGTTCACGTCGCGCTTCTTCAGCGTCTCGTTGACGAAGACGTAGGACTCCGGGTCCCAATCGTCCTCGAGCGCCTCGACGAGCGCGCGCTCAACCTGGTCGTTGAAGATGATCCGGCCCACCGTGGTGAGCACGTGACCGCCCTGGCCGCGACGGCGGTACTCGGCGAGGTCCTGCAGCTTGACCATGCCGTGCTCGTAGGCAAGCTCCGCCTCCTGAGCCGAGCGGAAGACACGCGGGTGACGGCCGTCCCGGTCGACATCCCACTTGCCCGCGAACACCGACTGCTCCAGCCGGTCGAGCTCCTCCGGCGTCGGCCCGTAGGTCAGGTAGTACAGGCCGAGCACCATGTCCTGGGTGGGCGTGGCGAGCGGCGCTCCGTGCGCCGGCGACAGGATGTTGTTGGCAGACAGCATCAGCAGACGCGCCTCGGCCTGAGCCTCGGCCGAAAGCGGGAGATGCACCGCCATCTGGTCGCCGTCGAAGTCTGCGTTGAACGCCGAGCACACGAGCGGGTGCACCTGGATGGCCTTGCCCTCGACCAGAATGGGCTCGAAGGCCTGCAGGCCGAGGCGGTGGAGCGTCGGTGCGCGGTTGAGCATCACCGGGTGCTCCTGGATGACCTCCTCGAGGACGTCCCACACCTCGGGGATCATCGAGTCGACCATCTTCTTGGCCGCCTTGATGTTCTGCACGGACTTGCGCTCGACGAGCCGGGCCATGATGAACGGCTTGAACAGCTCGAGAGCCATGAGCTTGGGCAGGCCGCACTGCTGCAGGCGAAGCGACGGGCCGGCCACGATGACAGAGCGGCCCGAGTAGTCGACGCGCTTGCCGAGCAGGTTCTGACGGAAACGGCCCTGCTTGCCCTTGAGCATGTCGGACAGCGACTTGAGCGCACGGTTGCCGGGACCCGTGACCGGGCGCCCGCGGCGGCCGTTGTCGAACAGCGCGTCGACGGCCTCCTGAAGCATGCGCTTCTCGTTGTTCACGATGATCTCGGGGGCGCCGAGGTCGAGCAGCCTCTTGAGGCGGTTGTTGCGGTTGATCACCCGCCGGTAGAGGTCGTTGAGATCGGAGGTCGCGAAGCGGCCACCGTCGAGCTGCACCATCGGACGTAGCTCCGGCGGAATCACCGGAACCGCCTCGAGGATCATGTGCTCGGGCTTGTTGGTCGAGTTGAGGAAGGCGGAGACCACCTTCAGGCGCTTGACCGCGCGGCTCTGCTTCTGGCCCTTGGCGGTCTTGACCTGCTCCTCGAGCACCTCGCGCTCGGCGTCCAGATCGACCTGCTCCAGCAGGTCGCGCACCGCCTCGGCGCCCATGCCGCCGCGGAAGTACTCGCCGAAGCCGTAGGGGGAGCCGAAGCGCTCCTTGAGCTCGCGGAAGAGCGTCTCGTCGGCGATCACGTCCTGCGGCTTCATGTCCCGGAAGACGTCCCAGACCGAGCGCATGCGCTCGGCGGCGTCCTCGATGTATGCCTCGGTATCGGCGATGTCGGACTCGAAGACCTTGCGGACGTCCTTCGTCAGCTTCTCGCGATCCTCGTCGGAGAGCTTCTTGACGTTGATGTCCATGCCCTCGGCCCACAGGTGGTCCTCGTCCGAGAAGCCGGTCTGCTTGCCGCTCTTCAGATGCTCGGCCCGGCGCTCGAGCGACTCCCGCAGCTCGAGCACGCGCTCCTCCTTCTCCGCGGCGTAGGAGTCGAGGACCTTTTGCACTTCCTTCTCGAGCTTGTCGAGGTCGGTCGCGCGAGCCTCGTCGTCGACCCACGTGACCATCGAGGCCGCGAAGTAGAGAACCTTCTCGAGCTCCTTGGGAGCCATGTCGATCAGGTAGCCGATACGCGACGGCACGCCCTTGAAGAACCAGATGTGGCTGACCGGGGCGGCCAGGTCGACGTGGCCCATGCGCTCGCGGCGCACCTTGGAGCGCGTGACCTCGACGCCGCAGCGCTCGCAGACGATGCCCTTGTAACGAACCCGCTTGTACTTGCCGCAGTAGCACTCCCAGTCCTTGGTGGGACCGAAGATGCGCTCGCAGAAGAGACCGTCCTTCTCCGGCTTGAGCGTGCGGTAGTTGATGGTCTCCGGCTTGGTGACCTCACCGCTCGACCACGAGCGGATCTGCTTGGAGGAGGCGAGGCCGATGCTGATGGCGTCGAAGTTGTTTATGTCGATCAAGAGAGGCTCCTAGGGTTCAGTCGTGTGTTGCCAGCGCGGGGTTGGCAGTGGGCGGGTTGGCAGTTGGCGCTGAATGCCAACTGCCTACTGCGAACTGCCAACCGTCAACTCGTCTCGCCCTCCACGGCGCCTTCAATGGGCACGCCCTCCGGCCCTACCGGGTCGCCCGGCGTTGCCTGCCCCGGCTCACTGATGTACTCGTCGGTGGTGTCCGAGGTCTGGCCGCCCTCGCCCTCGGCCTCCACCTTCTCCTCGGCCTCGTCCGCCGCTCCTCCGCCTGCTGGAACGGGTGCGCGCACGCCCGAGAGGTCGATGCCGAGCTCCTCCGCGGCACGGAGCAGGTCGTCGTCGTCGTCTCTGACCTCGACTCCAGCGCCTTCCTCGGACTTCACGTTCACGTCGAGCGCCAGGGACTGCATCTCCTTGAGCAGCACCTTGAAGGACTCGGGGATCGACGGCTCGGCGATGTTCTCGCCCTTGACGATCGCCTCGTAGGCCTTCACGCGCCCGACCGTGTCGTCGGACTTGATGGTGAGCATCTCCTGCAGCGTGTAGGCGGCGCCGTAGGCCTCCAGGGCCCAGACCTCCATCTCGCCGAAGCGCTGGCCGCCGAACTGCGCCTTGCCGCCCAGCGGCTGCTGGGTGACGAGCGAGTAGGGACCGGTGCTGCGGGCGTGGATCTTGTCGTCCACGAGGTGGAGCAGCTTCAGGATGTACATGTAGCCGACGGTGACCGTCTGCTCGTAGGGCTCGCCGGTGCGGCCGTTGTAGAGCTGGGCCTTGCCGGTGGCGCGACGGCCGGGGCGCTCGCTCTTGTCGATACCGAGGTCGATCCCGCGCTCCGGGTGCTCCTCCTGCCAGCGCACCAGCGCCTCGTCGACGTCCTCGACGCTCGCGCCGTCGAACACCGACGTGGCCACGTGCACGCGCCCGCCGTTGTTCATCGCCTGCTTGTAGGCGTCGGTGCCGTCGTCGTACCAACCCTCGCCGGCGGCCCACCCAAGGTGGGTCTCGAGGATCTGACCGACGTTCATGCGGCTCGGGACGCCCAGCGGGTTGAGGATCACGTCGACGGGCGTGCCGTCGGCCAGGTGGGGCATGTCGGCCTCGGGCACGATCTTCGAGATCACGCCCTTGTTGCCGTGACGGCCGGCCAGCTTGTCGCCCTCGGCGATCTTGCGCTTCTTGGCCACGAACACGCGCACGAGGTCGTTGACGCCCGGCGGCAGGTCGTCGCCGTTCTCGCGGCTGAAGGTGAGCACGTCGATGACCACGCCGCCCTCGCCGTGGGGGACCTTGAGCGAGGTGTCGCGCACCTCGCGCGCCTTCTCCTTGAAGATCGCGCGGATGAGCTTCTCCTCGGCGGTGAGCTCCGTCTCCCCCTTGGGCGTGACCTTGCCGACCAGAAGGTCGCCGGAGGCCACCTCGGCGCCCACGCGCACGACGCCGTGCTCGTCGAGGTTGCGGAGCGACTCCTCCGAGCGGTTCGGGATGTCGCGGGTAATCTCCTCGTCGCCCAGCTTGGTGGTGCGGGCGTCGACCTCGTACTCCTCGATGTGGATCGACGACAGCTCGTCGTCCTTCACGAGGCGCGCGGAGAGGATGATCGCGTCCTCGAAGTTGTAGCCCTCCCAGGACATGAAGGCCACCATGCAGTTCTTGCCGAGCGCGAGCTCGCCGCTGTCGGTTGAGGACCCGTCGGCGAGCACCGCGCCCGCCTCGAGCTCCTGCCCTACGCGCACCCGCGGCTTCTGATGGATGAGGGTGCCCTGGTTGGAGCGCATGAACTTGCGCAGCTCGTACTCATCCTTGCCGCCTGAGCCCTCGATCACGATGCGCTGGGCGTCGACGTAGCTGACGGTGCCACCGTTCGTGGCAAGCACGACGTCACCGGTGTCGATGGCCGCCCGGCGCTCCATGCCCGTGCCGATGAGCGGCGCCTCCGGCTTCAACAGCGGGACGGCCTGACGCTGCATGTTCGAGCCCATGAGGGCCCGGTTGGCATCGTCGTGCTCCAGGAACGGGATGAGCGCCGTGGCCACCGACCAGATCTGATCCGGCGAGACGTCCATGTAGTCGACCTGCTCCGGAGTGGCGAGAGTCAGGTCGCCGTCTGATGTGCGGCAGGTGACCGACCCGGCGAGACGACCCGACTTCTTCTCGATCGGTGCGTCAGCCTGGGCGATGATCTTCTCATCCTCCTGGTTGGCGTCCAGGTGCACGACTTCGTCGGTGACCACGCCCTTCTTGACCACGCGGTAGGGGGTGGTCACGAAGCCGTGCTCCGAGACCTCGGCGTAGCTCGAGAGGGAGCCGATCAGCCCGATGTTCGGGCCCTCCGGCGTCTCGATCGGGCACATGCGGCCGTAGTGGCTCGGGTGCACGTCGCGCACCTCGATGGGGGCGCGCTCGCGGGTGAGCCCGCCGGCGCCGAGGGCGCTCAGCCGCCGGCGATGGGTCAAGCCGGACAGCGAGTTGGTCTGGTCCATGAACTGCGACAGCTGCGAGGAGCCGAAGAACTCCTTCTGTGCCGCCACGACCGGACGGATGTTGATGATGGTCTGCGGGGTGATCGTGTCGGCGTCCTCGGTGGTCAGGCGCTCGCGCACGACGCGCTCCATCCGGTAGAGACCGATGCGGAAGGCCTCCTGGATCAGCTCGCCGACGGTGCGCAGGCGGCGGTTGCCGAAGTGCTCGTACTCGTCGAGGTTGTCGGCGATCGGCTCCCGCGGCAGCGTCTGGGCCTCCAGCGCGTAGTCCTTGATCGGCTCGTCGTTCTCGTACACGCCCGACTCCGGGATGCCGAGCATCTTCGGGAGCAGCACGAGCTCCTTGATCAGCTCGATGATGTCCTGATGGGTGAGCGTGCGGGTGTCGAGCGGCTCGTCCAGGTTCAGGCGCGAGTTGAGCTTGTAGCGCCCGACGCGCGTGAGGTCGTAGCGCTTGGCGTCGAAGAAGAGCGTGTTGAGAAGGGCGCGCGCATTGTCGATCGACGGCGGCTCGCCCGGGCGCTGCTTCTTGAAGAGCTCGATGAGGGCGCCCTCCTCGGTCCTCGTGACCTCGGTGTCCGACTCGATCGTGTTGCGGATGTAGAGCGAGTTGTCGAAGAGCTCGAGGATCTTCTCGTCCTCCGCGTAGCCCATGGCCCGCAGCAGGACCGTGACCGGCAGCTTGCGCTTGCGGTCGATACGGACGAAGACCTTGCCCTTCTTGTCGATCTCGAGCTCGAGCCACGAGCCACGAGCCGGCATGAGGTTGGCGATGAAGACCTGCTTCTCCCGGTCCTTCGGCTCCATCACGTAGGCGCCGGGGGAGCGCACGAGCTGCGTGACCACGACGCGCTCGGTGCCGTTGATGATGAACGTGCCCCACTCGGTCATCCACGGGAAGTCGCCCATGAACACCGACTGCTCGCGGATCTCGCCGGTCTCGCGGTTCTGGAAGGCGACCTGGACGGTCAGCGGCCGTGCGTAGGTCAAGTCCTTCTCGCGACATTCCGATATGGAGGCGACGGGCTCGTCGAAGTGGATGTCCTCGAAGACCACCGCGAGGTTGCCGGTGTAGTCCTCGATCGGCGACACATCGTCGATCGTCTCGCGGAGCCCGCCCGACTCCGTGTCGACGAGCTGCTTGAACGAGCGCTTCTGGATGTCGATGAGATTCGGTAGCGGCTTTACCGGATCGAGGCGTGCGAAGCTGCGGCGCAGACGGGTGGCATCGGCACGGGCCAAGGGTGAGGCTCCTTATGGGTCGGGCGGGGGGCGGAGGCGCGCGCTCGAAAAAAGGCGCGACCAACTAAGGTAGCACAGCGGGCAACGCCGCCTTGCGGGGCGCACCAGCGGCCGTCACGGACCCCGTCCCGAGGCCTCGCGAGTATGCGGCGAGGCTTCTACCGAAGGACGGCTACGACTATGGGCCAGTGGCGAAGAGTAGCGCAAGGCACTCGAGCTCGGCAGCCGGCGAGCATGGCGCTCGCGCAGGCCGTCCGGGCCGGTGCTCGGCCGTGCGCGGGACGCGCGTGCACTTGAGCACCCGGGAGGGGCACAAGTGCACGCTCGTGTCTGCGTCGAAGCTCGGCGCCTACTTGACTTCGACCGTTCCCCCGGCCTCCTCGATGTCGGCCTTGAGCTTGTCGGCCTCGTCCCGCTCGATGCCCTCCTTGATGGGCTTCGGTGCCTCGTCGACGAGCGCCTTGGCCTCCTTCAGGCCCAGGCCGGTGGCGGCGCGGACGACCTTGATCACCTGGATCTTCTTGTCGCCCGAGCCGGTGAGCACGACGTCGACGGTCGACGACTCCTCCTCGGCCGGGGCGGCGCCGTCACCGCCGCCGGGTGCGGCAGCCGGGGCGGGGGCCGCCATGGCCGTGGCCGATACGCCGAACTCCTCCTCGAGTGCCTTGATGCGCTCCGACAACTCGAGTACCGAGATGCCCTTTAGCTCTTCAATCCATTTTTCTGTGCTGGTGGCCATGCGTTTCCTCCTTGGGTTCCTTGAACTTGGTGTCTAAGACGGTCGGACTAAGCGTCGTTGGGGGTGTCAGCGGCCGCGGGCTCTTCAGCGGCGGGTGCATCCTCGGACGCAGGTTCCTCCGCGGCCGGTTGCTCGGCCGCGGGCGGTGCTTCTGAGACTTCTGGCTCGGCACCTGTGGCCTCGTCTGTCGGCGCGTCCTCGGCCGGCGCCGACGTTTCCTCGGCAGCCGGCGCTTCGGCTTCAGGCGCGGGTGCGGGCGCCTCGTCCGCCGCTGCTTCCTCGGCCGCAGGCGCCTCCTCCGCAGCAGGCGCCTCCTCCGCCGCAGGAGCCTCCTCAGCGGCCGGCTCCTCCGCAGCCGGCGCCTCCCCCGACCCACCCGTGACCAGCCCCTGATCCCGGATCTGGCCGAGCTGGCTCGCGAGCCCTGAGATGAGCGATGCCAGGCCGCGCACCAGCCCGGTGATCGGCGAGGCGAGCACACCGACGAACTGACCCTGCAGCACGTCGCGGGCAGGCAGGCGGGCGATCGACTCGATCTGGTCGACGGTCAGGGCATCGCCGTTCAGGATTCCGCCCTTGAACTCCGGAAGCTGATGCTCGCGGCGGAAGGTGGCGATCACCTTGGCGGCCAGAGCAGCGTCCCCGGACACGAACGCGAAGGCGGTCGGGCCCTGGAGGTAGGCCTTCAGGGGCTCGGCGTCGGCCTGGTCGGCGGCGAGCTCGGTCAGCGTGTTCTTGACCACGCGGAGGTTGGCGCCCGCTTCGCCGAGGCGCGCGCGGAGCGCAACGGCCTGGGTCACCGAGAGCCCGCGGTAGTCGACGGCGTACACCGCCTCCGACTCGCGTATCTGGGCGGCCACCTGCTCGATCACGGCGGCCTTCTCGTCTCTGTTCACTCGGTTATCTCCGTTCCGCCGGGCACACGGGCGGACAGGAGAGGGCCACCGAGGCCCTCCTTGTCGCGCCTGCCCCGGGCTTCCGCTCTCGCCGCCGGGGGTCTCGGGCGTGGTTGAAGTCTGCTCGGCCTAGGCTACCGCGGCCGGTTCTTCGACGATGTTGCGCGTGCGCAGGGGGTCGACGCGCACGCCGGGCCCCATGGTGGTGGCAAGCGTGACGGTGCGCAGGTAGCGCCCCTTGGCCACGGCGGGCTTGGCGCGGTGGATCTCCTCGATCAGCGCCGCGTAGTTCTCGAGCAGCGCCCGCTGCTCGAAGTCCGTGCGGCCGATCGAGAGGTGCACGATCGCCGAGCGATCGGTGCGGTACTCGATCTTGCCGGCCTTCGACTCGCTCACGGCGCGGGCGACGTCGGTGGTGACCGTGCCCACCTTCGGGTTCGGCATCTTGCCCTGCGGACCGAGCACGCGCCCGAGGCGCCCCACCACCGGCATCATGTCGGGCGTTGCGATGGCTACGTCGAAGTCGGTGAAGCCCTCCTGCACGCGGGTGGCAAGGTCCTCGTCGCCGACCACGTCGGCACCGGCCTCCTCAGCCTGGCGGGCAGCGTCGCCCCTGGCGAAGACCACCACCGTCACGTCCTTGCCGAGCCCATGCGGAAGGCCGATCGTGCCGCGCAGCTGCTCGTCCGCGTGGCGCACGTTCAGGCCCGTGCGGATGTGGCACTCGACCGTTTCGGGGAACCCCGCGCTCTGCAGCTCCTTGATAAGCGCGATCGCCTCCGCGGGGGCATACTCCCGCTGGCGATCCACTCGGGCGTAGAGCTCGCGATAACGCTTTCCGCGGGCCATCAGCCGGCCACCTCCACGCCCATCGAGCGCGCGGTGCCCTCGATGATCTTCGAGGCCTGGTCGAGATCGTTGGCATTCAGGTCGACCAGCTTGGTCTCCGCGATCTGCCGCACCTGGTCACGGGTGATCGTCCCTACCTTGTTGCGGTTCGGTTCTGCCGAGCCCTTGTCGAGCCCGATGGCCTGCTTGATCAGCACCGCGGCGGGCGGCGTCTTCATGATGAACGTGAACGAGCGGTCCTCGAACACCGTGATCTCGACCGGAATGATCGTGCCCGCCTGATCCTGGGTCTGCGCGTTGAAGGACTTGCAGAACTCCATGATGTTCACGCCGTGCTGGCCGAGCGCGGGGCCGACCGGCGGGGCCGGGTTGGCCGCGGCGCCGGGCACCTGAAGCTTGATGGTGGTGAGGATCTTGCGAGCCATTAGATCTAGACCTTCTTCACCTGGTCAAAGCCGACCTCGACCGGCGTCTCGCGGCCGAAGATCGAGACGAGCACCTTGAGCTTGCTCGCGTCCTCGTTGATCTCGGAGATCTCGCCCGTGAAGTCGGACAGCGGCCCGGAGACCACCTTGACCGACTCACCGATGGAGAACTGGGCACGCGTCCGCGGGCGGGCGGCCGTCTCGCGGTTGAGCAGGCGGTCGACCTCGGGCTGGCTCAGCGCCACCGGCTTCTGCTGCGAGCCGACGAAGCCGGTGATGCCCGGGGTGCCCTTGACGAGACCCCAAGAGTCGTCGTTCAGGTCCATGTTCACGAGCACGTAGCCGGGCATCGTGCGGCGCTCGACCTGGATCTTCTGGCCGTCCTTGATCTCGGAGATCTGCTCCATGGGGATCACGATCTGGCGCACGTTGCGCTCCTGGCCGAGCGAAACCACCCGGTGCTCCAGGTTGTGCTTGACCTTGTTCTCATGCCCTGAGTAGGTGTTGACTGCGTACCAGCGGAACATCTTGTTGCTCTGTAGCTCCTAGAGAAGTGCCTGGATGATTCGCGAGACGATCGCGTCGAGCAGACCGAGGTAGCCGCCCGCGAGCAGTACGAAACCAAGGACGACCCCCGTCAATGAGAAGAGCTGCGTCCGATTCGGCCACTGGACGCGCTTGAGCTCCGCCACGACGGCAGCGAGGAAGGCGACAACCTTACCGATTCGGCCGGTCGAGGGCCCACCGGCCGGCTCGCCGCCCGCTGCCGAGCCGTGCGCGTCAAGATCGCCGGGCGGGCTCGCGCCGCCGCCAGAGCCGTTGCCGTCGCCGGTCAGAAGGGGTTCTTGGTCGCTCGTGCCCGTGTCCGGGAACGGCGGCGGGGAGTCGACCACGGTGTCGCTGCGCCCCGTGGTCTCGGGCGGAGCCGAGGCGGCGAGCTCGCTAGCGTGGAGCGAGCGGTCCGGCGGGGCGGGATCGCCGGCACCAACCGACGGCGAGACCTCGCTCGGAGCCGTGCGTCCCTCGCCCAAGCGAGCGGCGCGGCGCTCAGCCTGCCGCTGCTTGGATCGCTGCCGTTCGCGGGCCATCTAGTGGGCCATCAGGCCAGCCGAGCGCCAGGGCGCGCGCTCAGCGGGTCTCCCGATGCGCGGTGTGCTTGCGGCACCAGCGACAGTACTTCCGGAACTCGATCCGGTTCGGATGGTTCCGCTTGGACTTCTCGGTCTGATAGTTGCGCCGCTTGCAGTCCTCGCAAGCGAGCGTTACAGCGATTCTGACGTCTCCGCGAGCCATGGGCCCCTTCAGGCGTGTGGGTGAGCGCGTCCCCGGGGCGAAAAAAAGCCCCACCGGGGCCGCGCGAGGTCCGAGGCAGTCTAGCGCGGAGGGGCCGCCGCGCGGATGGCCGGGTCGACGGCTGGCACCAAGCCCGTCACACTCGTGGGATGCTCAAGGTCGGGCTGCACCTTGCCGTCGAGAGGCTCGGCGCGCGCTATCCGCTCGCGGTGGTGGTCGCCCAGTTCTGGATCGGGCACCTCGTGGTTTTCGGAGGCATCGGCCTGCTCACGTTCTACACGGACATGTCGAGCGGGGAGTTCCTGCGAATCGTCGCGGTCTCCCAGGCGCTGGTCTTCGTGGAGAACCTCTACACGACGCGGGTGGCCGTGGGCCTGCTGGGCCCGGTGCGTGCCTGGCTCGAGGGCGACCGCGGCGAGCACACCACCGTCGCCGCCTGGCTGCGGGCGGCCGGCCTGCCCGATCAGGTCGTTCGCCGGCTCGGCGTGCTGCCGTTCTTCCTGAGCGTCGTGCCCGCCTGCGGCTACGTGGTGTGGGAGCTAGCGCTGCCCGCCTACTCACTGCCGGCCTTGATCGCCGGCGGGACGGTGATCCTCCTTTACGGGGAGACGCTTCGCTACCTGGCGATCGACGTGTCCATGCGGCCGGTGCTCGAAAAGATCTCCCCGCATCTGCCGGACCACTTCGTGATCGGGCAGCCGGGAGTACCGCTGCGCTGGAAGCTGCTGGCGGTGCTGCCCCTGATCAACGTGATCACCGGCGTGCTGGTCTCCGGCCTGTCGGGCAACGGTTCGGGGAGCGTGGGCGACCTCGGACTGGACGTGCTCCTCGCGGTGGTCGTCGCGTTCACGATCTCCTTCGAGCTCACCGTGCTGCTCTCGGCATCGCTCCTCGCCCCCATCCAGGACTTCGAGGCCGCCACCGAGCGCGTGCGTGCGGGCGACTTCAAGGCGCGCGTGCCGATCACCTCGACGGACGAGATCGGAGCGTTGGCTCAATCGTTCAACGACATGGTCGTGCGCCTCGAAGAGCGCGAGCGCCTGCGCGAGGCCTTCGGCGCCTACGTCGACCCGGGCCTGGCCGAGACGGTGCTCCGCGACGGCACGCTCGAGGGGGACGAGGTGGACGTGTCGGTGCTGTTCGTGGACATACGCGGCTTCACGGCCTACGCCGAGCGCGCCGGCGCCCGCGAGGTGGTGGGCCGATTGAACGACTTCTTCGAGCTCGTGGTGCCGATCCTGCTGCGCCACGGTGGACACGCCAATAAGTTCGTCGGGGACGGGCTGCTGGGGGTCTTCGGGGCTCCCGACCGGCACGAGGACCACGCCGACCGGGCCGTGGAGGCGGCCCTCGAGATCGCCCAGACGATCCGCGAGCGCTACGGAGAGGACCTGCGCATCGGCGTGGGGTGAACTCGGGGGAGGTGATGGCCGGCACGGTCGGCGGCGGCGGAAGGCTCGACTTCACGGTGATCGGGGACACCGTGAACACCGCCTCGCGCGTCGAGGAGATGACGCGCGAGACCGGGGACGACATCCTGATCACCGAGGCCACCCGCGGCCGGCTCGAACGGGGGGTCTGCGAGTTTGAGGAACGGCCCGCGGCGGTCCTGAAGGGCAAGGCGAGGGCGGTGCGGCTGTACGCGCCGACGCGGGAAGCGGCTGAGGGTGAGCGCGAGGCGGGGGGGGGCTTACCCCGGCGGCTCCGCCAGCGGCCTAGACGGGAAGGAGGGGTATGTCGTAGAGGATCGCCAGCGCGATGAAGGCCCCCACACCGAGGGCGATGGCGATGCCGCTCAGGACCTTCTGCAGCGGGCTCGTCTCCCTGGCCTTCTCCTTCGCCACGTCGGCCTTGTCGAGCGCCTTCTCGAGGAGCGACTCGGCCCAGGCGAACTGCAGGGACAGCATGGCCAGGCCGATGGGTATGACCACCAGGGCCGGGCCCGGGAGGAGGAGCATGGCGAGGCCCGCGACGAGAACGGTGAAGCCCGCGGTGACGAACGCGATCCGGTAGAGGCGACCGCGTTGCAGGAAGTCTTCGCGCCGCTTGTGAAGCCGCTCGCTGAGGTCCGAGCGCGGACGTTCCTGGCTCGCCATCTCGGGGCCAGGGTACCGGTCCGGCAAGCCCTCCATCGGACTCGAACCGATGACCCCTTCCTTACCATGGAAGTGCTCTACCAACTGAGCTAGGAGGGCGCTCGAGGCAGCGTAGCGCCGAACTGGCTCTCAGCGGGCTCGTAGGCTGGCCCGATGAGTCTGAATCCGGCGCTTGAGCAGGTGCGCTTCTGCCCGCGCTGCGCGGCTGAGGCGACGGTCGCCTTCCCGCGATCCCTGAACTGCCCGGCGTGCGGGTACGGCGCCTACTACAACCCCAAGCCGGTGGCGTGTGCCATCCCCCGCGACGCAGATGGGCGTGTGTGGCTCCTGCGCCGCGCCTTCGATCCCGGAGCCGGCCTGTGGACCTTCCCCGGAGGCTTCGTGGACCTCGGGGAGTCCGTAGAGGACGCGGCCCGGCGCGAGACGGTCGAGGAGCTGGGCATCGATGTCGAGCTCGGCCCGCTGGTGGGTGTGTACTCGCGCGCCGAGGACCGGATCGTGCTCGTGGTCTACGACGCGCTGGCGCTCGGCGTTCCGCGCGAGACAGAGGAGGCGATCGAGGTGCGCGCCTTCGGCGCCGACGAGCTGCCGTGGGGTGAGCTCGCGTTCTGGTCGACCGAGCGGGCGCTGAGGGTTCACGCAGGGCGCTGACCCGAGCCTATGCTTGCCGAGCACCACGACCGCGAACGAAAGGGCACCTATGAGCGATAAGAACACCGACGAGGGCAAGGGCCGTATCAAGGAGGCCGCCGGCAGCCTCACCGGCAACGACGACCTCAAGAACGAGGGCAAGGTCGACCGCACCACCGCGTCCGTGAAGGACGGGGTCGACAAGGCCGCCGACAAGGCGAAGGGTCTGTTCAACCGCAAGAAGTAGGTCGGTCGACGAGGCCGGGCGCTCGAGCACATGCACGAGGCGCTGCTCAGAGAAACCATCGAGCACCTCGCCGGGATCGAGCGCCCGGCGTGCTCGACGGGTGAGCGCGAGGCCGCGGAGTGGCTGGCGGTCCGCCTCTCCGCGCTCGGCTGCGATGCGCGCGTCGAAGAGGAGGCCGCCTACCCGGACTTCGCGCGGCCCATCGCCGAGCTGTGTGCCCTCGGCGTGATCGGCGGCCTCGCCGTGCTGCGGGGACGGCGTGCATCAGGGGGTCTCCTGGGCGCCGTGGCCGGAACTCTCATCGCCGACGACATCTCCAACGGCCCCCGACTCTTCCGGCGGCTGACCATGCGGCGCCGGCCCACGTGGAACGTGGTGGCCACGGCCGGCGACCGGTCGGCCGGGCGTACGCTGGTGGTCCTCGCCCACCACGACGCGGCGCCGACCGGACTCGTCTTCGATCAATCGGGGCAGCGGCGGCTATGGGAGCGCTTCCCGGGAGTGATCGAGCGCATTAACACGAGCCTTCCGCTCTGGTGGTTGGTCTTCGGACCGCCGCTCGCGGTCGGCGTCGGAGCAGCGCTTGGTCGTCGCCGGCTCGTTGGCTCGGCCACCGGACTCGGGGCGCTGTCGGTCGTGACCATGATGAACATCGCCCGGAGCCCGGTCGTGCCCGGCGCCAACGACAACCTGACGGGCGTGGCCGGACTGGTCGCGCTGGCCAGCGCCCTCGAGGCGCGGCCGATCGAGGGACTGCGGGTGATCCTCGCGTCCTGCGGCGCCGAGGAGACCCTGCAGGGCGGGATCCATGGCTTTGCCGCGCGTCACTTCCCGTCGCTTCCGGTCAACCGAACGTGGTTCGTGAACCTCGACACCGTCGGCTCGCCACACCTGGTGATGCTGGAGGGCGAGGGGCCTGTGGTGATGGAGGACTACGAGGCGGGCTTCAAGGACCTGATCGCCGAGGTGGCAACCAGCGCCGGAGTCCCGCTACGGCGCGGCATGCGCTCCCGCAATAGCACCGACAGCGTGATCCCCAACCGGGCCGGCTATCCGGTGGGCACGATCGTGTCGATCACGGACTGGAAGGCCCTTGCCAACTACCACTGGCCGACCGACGTTCCGGAGAACGTCGAGTACGAGACCGTCGAACAGGCGGTGCGGCTCACCGAGGCCGTGGCTCGGCGCCTGGCGGTCGACGCGGCGGCCTGACCCGCGAAGCGCGACCTCCTCGGCGGAGTTACCTCGCGCGGGATCCGGCGCACGGCCGGAAGCCGCGCTTGAAGACGACGCGGCCGCGGTCGGTCCGGAACACGACCCTGATGCGCACCGGTTGGGTGGTCCGGCGCCTCAGCTTGATCGGCACGCGCACCCGCCCCCTGCCTGAGGCGCGCAACTGCCTGCCTGAGATGCCCCGCTGACGACGGCCGTTCACGTAGAGAGTCGCCCGCTTGATGCTCGCGCCGCGCGGGCGGGACAGGCCGACCGTGAAGCGGCGGCGTCCGCGGCAGTCGCCGGCGGGCGGGGTGGGGTTGGGCGCCCCCGCATTCGGAGGCGCGTCGGCGGTGTTGGCCTCCTTCAGGTAGCCGTAGCCCGCCGCCTGCCCGTCGCTCGCGCTCAGGCCGGGGCACTCGCCCGGGCGAAGGTCCTCGCAGAGGAAGCGCCCACCGCTCGCGAGGCCGATGTCGAGCCGCGAGCGGTAGTAGCGGGAGAAGATGTTCCCGTCCCCCGTCGGGTCCACGGCGGCCTCCTCGGCGTCGTCCCGCCAGCGGGTGGTGAGCAGCCGGGCGTCGGCGCTCGCGTCGCCCTTGACGTACTTGTCGAACCACGCCCCGGTGTACCAGGCCACGAAATCGATTCCCCGCAGGGTCGCCGAGAAGTAGGGGTTGGGGATGTAGGACGACTCGTAGTGGGTGCCGCCCCGGATGTTGACCTGGCCGCTGTCGACGCCCGCCGCCGTGAACGCGCGTGAGGCCTCGCTCTTGGCGAGGGGATCGGGCTCGCCAGTATTGGCCATGCGGAAGAGGCCGTAGTCGTTGGAGATGCCGAGGGACGGCTTGGTGATCGGCGGCGCCGTGCGCGACTCGGGCGCCGAGGCGCAGTCGCTCGCGGGCGGCGTCGACGGGGCGCGCAGGTTGTCCCACGCCACGATCGCCTTCACGCGCGGATCCTTCTGGCCGACGAAGGAAACGCCGGCCGCCCCGAACGAGTGCCCGGCCAGCCCGATGCGGCTCGGGTCGAGGGTCTCCGCGAAGGGGTTGAACGCCGCGTTACGGCCCTCCTTCACCCGCCGTTCCTGCCTGGCGGCGTGGCTCGTTCCCGTGGTGCAGCTCGGCCGCGGCACGTAGGGCTTGGCGGCGGTGGACAGGAAGAAGTCGAGCGCGTCCTCGGTCTGGTCGAAGAATGGCCGGCCGGCCTGCGACGGCACGCCCTCGTCACGATCGACCCCCTCCCCGTTCGTGTCGGAGTAGCCCTGCCCCTGGACGTCGTAGGTGAGCACGATGTAGCCGCGCTTCGCCAGCGTCGCGCCGGCGTGCCAGTACAGCTCCTCGGGTGCCTGCACCGACCCGCTCGTTACCACGATGCCGGGCCGCTTGGCCGGACCCTCCTTCGTCATCCAGAGGTGGCCCGAGAGGATGGCTCCGTTGCGGGCAACCCACAGCACCGGCTTGCGGATGCCGAAGCCGTTCTTGTCCCAGTCGTAGAGGCGTACGTCCCCGGCGCAGCCGTCCATGTGCCGGGAGCAGAGGTTGGCCGCGAAGTCGCGCTCCGGGTCGGTGGCCGTGATCATCAGGCGCTCGGCCTCGCGCTCGGCACCCTTCGTGCGCAGGAGGGCCTGGAACTCGGGGTCGGCGGCATCGCGCTTGCCCCGCTCGTCGATCTTCGAGTAGTTCGACTGCTCATAGGCGGGGTCGAAGGCGGCCGTGACGGTTGGTGCCGCGGCGAGACCACAGAGCGCAAGCACCCCAGTAAGCGCGACACAGCGTCGCCTTGCTCCCTCCACGCGACGCACGATACCGCGTGGTCCGCACCCCTACGGCTCGATCAAGCCGCGGCGGATCGCGTAGCGCGTGAGCTCCACCCGATCCCGCATGCCCAGCTTGTCCAGCACGTTGGCCCGATGCCTGTCGACGGTCCGCTCGCTGATCACGAGCGTCTCGGCGATGTCCCGAGCCGTGTGGCCTTCGGCGATCAGCTTCACGATCTCGGATTCCCGCGGTGAGAGCGGATCGGCCGGGATGTCCTCCCCCCTGCTCGCCCTATCGAGGTGGTCGCGGATCAGCGCCTTGACGGCCGCCGGGTACAGGAAGGGCTCTCCGCGGGCGGTGGCGCGGCAGGCTGCGACGAGATCCCGGTCGGCCACCGACTTGTGCACGTAGCCGGAGGCTCCCGCTCGAAGCGCTTCGAAGAAGTACTGCTCGTTGTCGTGCATCGAGAGGATCAGCGTGCGCAGCTCCGGCCGTCGGCGCGAGAGCTCCTTGGCGGCCTGGATCCCGGTGAGTCGCGGCATGCTCACGTCGAGCACGGCCAGATCGACGGTCTCCTTCATGGCAAGCTCGACTGCCTCGGCCCCGTCGCTTGCCTCGGCCACCACCTCGAGGTCGGGCTCCGAGTCCAGCACGAGCCGCAGGCCCTGCCTCACGACGGCATGGTCGTCGGCCAGCAGGATTCGGACCTTGAGCGCCCCGGTCATGAGGTGGCCGGCACGGCGAGCGAGACATCGACGCCGCCGGTGGAGGACTTCCGGATTTCCAGGCTCGCGCCCACGAGGATGGCGCGTTCGCGCATCCCCTTGAGACCTGACCCCGCGCCCTCTCCGTTCATGCCCTGTCCGTCGTCGACAACGTTCAGGAGAACCCCTGTTGGGGTGCGCTGCAGCCGTAGCTCCACCTTCGTCGCGCCGGCGTGGCGGAGCGCGTTGGTGAGCCCCTCCTGGGCCACGCGGTACACCACGAGCTCCGCCTCCGAGGTGAGCTTGGGAAGGTCGGCGTCGAGGTGTCGATCGACCCGCATTGCCGTCTGCTCGCAGAGCTGCTCACTCAGGCTGACGAGCGCGCTGCGCAAGCCGAGGTCGTCCAGCGCCTCCGGCCGCAGCCGACGGGCGATGGTGCGCACCTCCTCGAGGCTCGACCGGCCGGTTTCCTGGGCGCTCATCAGCAGCTCGGCGGTGGCAGGCGGCGCTCCGCGCGAGGCGTGCTCGAGCTGGAGCAGCAGTGCGGTGAGGCTCTGCCCCACCTCGTCGTGCAGCTCGCGCGCGAGCCGCCTGCGCTCCTGCTCCTGGGCGGCCAGGGTGCGCCGCCCGCTCTCCCGCCGTTCGGTCTCCAGGCGGTCGAGCATCTCGTTGAACGCCCGGCTCAGCTCCACGACCTCCAGCGACTGCCCGTAGGCGGGGACGCGCTGACCCGGCCGCAGGGGGTCCACGCGCTGCATCACGCTCGTCAGGCGCTCGAGCGGATTGAAGGCCCGCCGCAGCAGGAGATAGGTAAGAGCGAGGACGGCGATGAGAGCCACCACTCCGACGAGGCCCTCCAGGTCGTTGGGAGCTTCGATCCGCGCGGGGGTGAGGGCCAGGAAGAGGAACGCGGACGTGAGCACAGCCACCTCGATGGCGAAGATCCGCCACACGAGCGAACGCTCCCGCATGGGGGCGAGGCGATTCCTCAGCCGCGCGAAGGCACGCGTCCACAACATGCTTGCCGTAACGCGCGCCGCACGCTTCGGTTGCGCTCGACCGCGCACAACCACAGCTCACCGTCCCCGCGAAATGGGCGTTGAACGGGGCGTGAATGGGTGCTGCCGCCCATGTTGCGAGCGAGCTTCGGGTGGGATCCTGCCCCGAGGCGACGCGGATCGCCACCTCAACCACGGAACGGGGATGAACTTGAACGCTCTCAGGCTCGGACGAACGGGTACAGCGGTTGGACTCTGTGCGGCGGCGGTGCTCACGGCAGGGGGTGTGGCGAGCGCCCAGGAGGGCACCGACAGCTGCCCGGCCGGTACGGCCACTCTGACCGGCACCGCCGGTGACGACAACCTCATCGGCACCACCGGCGGCGACCGGATACTCGGGCTCGACGGATTCGACACGATCAACGGCGTCCAGGGCGACGACTGCATCAACGGTGGCGGGGGTGACGATGACCTGAGCGGCGGCGCAGGCAACGACGAAATACGTGGCGAGGGCGGCTTCAACACCATTGAGGGCGGCATCGGGAACGACACGATCTTCGGCGGCGACATCGAGGACGACCTGAGCGGCGGCAGCGACAACGATCGGATCGAGGGCGGCGACGGGTTCGACTTCCTGACCGGGGGCCTCGGCAATGACACCCTCCTGGGACAGGGCGGTCCGGATGACCTGTCGGGCGCCAACGGCGACGACACGCTGGACGGCGGCGCGCTCGACGACTTCCTGTCGGGTGGGCTCGGTCAGGACACGTTGAGAGGCGGGAACAACAACGACGACCTGAACGGCGGCCGCGGGCGCGACCGTCTCATTGGGGGGGGCGGGAAGGACGACCTATCGGGTGGCGGCGACAAGGACGTGCTGATCGGAGGCGGGGGCAACGACCGCCTTGGCGGCGGTGAGGGCAACAACCGCTACTCGGGCGGCTCGGGCAACGACGCGGTGGACGCCGCCAACGGAGACCGGGAGACGATCAACTGCGGATCGGGGACCGACACGGTGCGCGCCGACGCCAACGACAAGGTGATCGGCTGCGAGCGGATCTTCCGCCTGCGGCCGTCGAAGCGCTAGGGCAGGGGGCGTCTGACAGCCCGGCCGCGACCTGCACACGGGTCGCGGCCGGGGCTATTTCATTGTGGCCGGCTCGGCGGCCGCTCGGCCCAACGGCCGGGTGGCCCGGGCGCGGCCGGGCCATTTTCTGCGGCGGGCCGGTCGACACATGGCGAGGACAGGCCGTCTCAGGTAACCGTGGCCCTCAGGGTGGCCAAGGGTCATAGAGGATCTGCAAGCCGTCGCTGACCACATCCGGGTTCCAGTATCGAGCGGGGGCGGCCGGGCAGAGCCCGCGACGCCTCGATGGGGGGAGCAGGATTCGAACCTGCGTAGGCGTAGCCATCGCGTTTACAGCGCGACTCCTTTAACCACTCGGACATCCCCCCGAGCGGAGCCAGTCTAGAAAAGGACCGGCGGATTGGACGCGGCGACGGACCGGGTAGGTGCGGGCCGCGTGCTGATCAAGGGTCGACCGCTCTCCACTTCGAACCGGGCGTACTTCGGCCCCCCGAGCAGAATGCCCGTGCTGCCCTCCACCGAATCTGACGGGATGCACCAGCGGCGACCGTCTCCCGCGACCACTACGAGGTAGTCGGACGCCGTCGGGATGAAATGCTTCACCATGCCGCTCCAGCTCCGATTGCCGCCCCGGGTGCAGAGCGTCACGCCCCACCGGCCCTGTTGTCGGTAGGTCGAGGTCTTCACCTGCACCCGCAGCAACGCCCCGTCGAGCTCGACCACGAAGTCCCAGTCGGGGCTGTGGCCCAGCGGGACGCAGATCTTCGCCCCCCGACCGGCGAACCATTCCATCGCCGACAACTCCCCCAGATCCCCCTGCTCCCGCCTCGTCACATACCCAAACATACGTTCGGGCCCGGACGGAACGGCCGTCCGTAAGAGGAGCTAAACCGCGTCCCTCAGCCGCTGCGCCTCGGGCAGCATCTCGAGCTTCTTCAGCGTGTTGTTCTCGATCTGGCGCACGCGCTCGCGGGTGACGCCGAAGGCGCGCCCGACCTCCTCGAGCGTGCGCGCCTCGTGGCCCTTCAGGCCGTAACGCATCTCGATCACCTCCCGCTCCCGCTCGGGCAGCGCATCCAAAGCACGGCCCACGTTCTCGCGCCGGAGGTTCTCGGTGGCCAGCTCGAACGGTGACTCAGCCGTCTGGTCCTCGACGAAGTCTCCGAGCTCCGAGTCCTCTTCCTCGCCGATGGGCTTCTCCAGCGAGATCGGCGTCTGCGCCATGCGCAGGATCTCCTTGATCTCGTGGACCTCCCAGTTGAGCTCCTTCGCCACCTCCTCCGGCAGCGGCTCGCGGCCGAGCTCCTGCACGAGCTGGCGCTCCACGTGCACCACCTTGTTCAGCTTCTCGACCATGTGCACGGGGATGCGGATCGTGCGGGCCTTGTCGGCGATGGCACGGGTCACGGCTTGGCGGATCCACCACGTGGCGTAGGTCGAGAACTTGTACCCGCGGCGATGGTCGAACTTCTCGACCGCGCGGATCAGTCCGAGCGACCCCTCCTGGATGAGGTCGAGGAAGGTCAGGCCGCGCCCGAGATAGCCCTTGGCGATCGACACCACGAGGCGCAGGTTGGCCTCGACCATGTGCTGCTTGGCGGCCATGTCGCCGCGCTCGATGCGCTTGGCGAGCTGCACCTCCTGCGCGGCGTTCAGCAGGTCCACGCGTCCGATCGAGCGCAGGTAGAGCCGCAGCGAATCGAGGCTAGGCTCGACCGTTAGGTCGATCTCCACCTTCTTCGGTGCGGTCGGGTCCTTCTCGGCCGAGGCCTCGGCCTTCCCGTTGTCCGACACCGCCGGCCGGCCGTCCTGGGCGACGATGTCCACCCCGTGCTCGAGCAGATGGGCGTGAAGCTCGCTCACCTGCTCCTTCGTCACGTCGACCTCCTCGAGGCACGACGCAATCTCCTCGAAGGTCAGATAGCCGCGCTCGCGGCCCTCGGCCACAAGCGCCCGAAGCTCGTCGACCTCGCCGAACGGGGCCTCCGACCTCTCTGCCAGCAGCGCTGCATCGTCCTTTGCACTCACGTTGCTCCCCTCCCAAACGCCCGCTTGCGGCTCCTGTCCCTGAGCCTCCACCGAATCGTCGATCGGTATGTCCTTCGCGCGGGCTAAAAACTATGGCCTTGCAGGGTCCAAGTCGGTTCCCGGCGCGCGAAGGCGGCGCACTATACCGGCGTCGGCGGCACCGTGCGTGCTCGGTCGGCCGCTATCTTCGGCCTGGCCTCATGAGCCATCGCCTTCCCTTGCTCGAGCCTCATCTCTCCGACGTGCAGGCTCGCCGCCCTCAGTCTCACGTGAGCCTGTCTCGGGTGGGAGTAACTGGAGTGGAGAAGGTCATCCGGTTGCGGGCCGAGGAGGCCGAGCAACTCTTCTACGCGGAGCTCGAATGCTTCGTCGACCTGAACCCGAGACAGAAGGGCGCGCACATGTCGCGCTTCGAGGAGACCGTCAACGAGGCGATCGACGAGGCGGTGCAGCAGGGAACCTTCAAGGCGGAGGCTCTGGCCGCACGCATAGCCGAGCGCGTGAGGGAACGCCAGGGCGGGCTGCGCGCGGAGGTGACCGTGGCTGCGCGCTACCCGCAGGTGAAGACCACGCCGGTGTCCGGCGCGCGTACGCAGGAGATCCACTCGCTCTTCGGCACCGCGGTTGCCGCCGAGCGAGGCACGCGCCGGCTCGTTGGGGTGCAGGCCCAGGGCATGACCGCGTGCCCCTGCGCGCAGGAGATGCTCATCGAACGCTCGCGCGAGCGCCTGAGTGCCGACGGGTTCACAGACGACGAGATCGACCGAATCCTCGAGCACGTGCCGGTGGCCACGCACAACCAGCGCGGCCTGGGCACGCTTCACATCGGCTCCCCCGAAGGCGCCGGTGGCGATGTGGACGCGCAGGTGCTCCTGTCGATCGTCCAGTCGTCGATGAGCGCCGAGATCTACGAGCTGTTGAAGCGCCCCGACGAGGCCGAGGTGGTGGAGGCGGCACATCGCCGCCCGCGCTTCGTCGAGGACTGCGTGCGCGAGGCGGTGAGGATGGCCGTCGAGGCCTTCCCGCACCTCGGCGAGTCAGCCTTCGTGATGTCGCGTCAGGAGAACCTGGAGACCATCCACAAGCACAACGTGGTGGCCGAGCGCTACGGGCTCCTGGGCGATCTGGCGACCGAGCTCGCCGAAGGCCAGCCGGCCGGCCGGCACGTGACCATGAGGGAGTGGCTGGAGGGCGGCTCGGCCTGAATCCCCTATCGGGGGCGCCTTGCGGGGTCGAACAGCCGTCCAGGGGTCGGAGCAACATCCGGCCAGCGCGTGTTGCGGTATGTGGCAGTCGCATCCGTCGCGGTCGAATGGGTGCGCATGAGCCCATCTCCGAAGTCCCCCCTGTCCACGGACGCCGCCATCGTGCTCGCCCTGGCCGAGACCGCAGTTCCCTTCGCCGGCTCGTCCGAGGACGAGGCCGAACGGTGGATGCGCGTGTTGCGCATGCACGGGCAGGTCGGGTGCGCCCTGCAGGGCCTCGGCCTGAGCGAAGCGCCACTCAGCTCAGCGGCGCAGCCGCGAGCCATTCGCATCATCCGCCGGCGGCGAGCGAACGAGAACATCGTCACGACCGTTCAGAACCGGGCCTTCGAGTTCGCTCTCGAGCGAGGCCATGGAGCGGTCGGCACGGTCGACATCCTGTTCGCCGTACTCGACATCTACCGCGGAGTGTTCGACCGGGCGCTGTACGAGCATGGAGTGACGCGCGAGGAGCTGTTCGAGCGACTCGCGGACTGTGTGCCGGCTAGCCTGGCCGCCGCGCGGGAGCGGTAGCCGGCTCGCGAGCCACCCGCGTACGCGCCTCCTCGATGCGGCGGCGCACGCCGAGGAAGTAGTCGACGCCCGAGATCACGGTCACGACCACGCTCAGGTAGACGAGCGCCTGCACCCACGCCGTACCCGGGTCGTCGACCGCGATCAGCGCGAGCACCGCGGCGATCTGCGTGACGGTCTTCGCCTTGCCAAACGGCGATGCGCTGATCACGACGCCCTGCGCCCCGGCAGCGATCCGCAGGCCACTGACGGCGAACTCGCGCGCGATGATCACCATCGCCACCCAGGCGGCCACGCGATCGAGGCTCACGAGCGCGATGAGCGCGGCAGCGATCAACAGCTTGTCGGCGATCGGGTCCATCACCTTGCCGAGCGTGGTCACGCTCTCGCGCGTGCGCGCGAGGTAGCCGTCCAGCCCGTCGGTGAAGGCGGCCACCGCGAAGACGATGGCGGCGATGGTCGAGCCGTTGGGCGTCTCCTCCAGGAGGGCGACGACGAGCACCGGGACCAGCAGTATCCGGCCGGCGGTGAGGGCGTTGGGGAGGTTGAGGGGAAACACGGCGCGCTTACGCTAGTTGCCGGCGCTTGACCATCTCGATCCCCACCGTGCTTCCGACCGGGCCGAGCAGCACGGCCGCCGCGAGCAGCGGCCAGGGAAAGACCCTCCTCAGGCAGCCGACGTAGATCAGCCCGCACAGCATGATCACCCCGATGCCGTGGGACAGGCCGAGCACGAACTCGGCGGTCTCGTCGATCTTGCCGAGCCACACCACGAGCAGCCCGGCGAAGAGGGCGAGCTCGAGAGCCGAGAAGATGCGCACGGAGCGAAAGAGCGACACGGTCGCTCCAGGGTAGGTGGCGGCTACTCCGCGGCCGGGTCTGCTCGGCGCCGTTCCCCCACGAGCTGACGACGTGCAACCACCACTCCGGCGACGCCGAAGGTCACGAGCAGCGCGATCGCCACGCGCGCCTCGGGCGAGCCCAGATTGCCCAGGTTGCCACCGAGCGCGACGTAGGCAAAGGCCCTTGGAGCCGAGCCGATCGCGGTGCCCGCCGCAAGGTCCCGCGCGCGCAGGCGCGTGAGGCCCGCCGCGTAATTGGTCAGGTGGAAGGGCACTCCCGGAACGAGGCGCAGGTAGAGCACGGCGAAGAAGCCCCGCCGCTCGAGGAGCTCGTCGACCCTGCGTGCCCTGTCCGGCAGCAGAGCACTGGCCTGCCTGCCCGCGAGGTGGCGGGCGATGAACATCTGACTCACGGCGGTGAGCACTGCGGCGGTGAGGGCGACCGGCGTGCCGAGAGCGGTGCCGAACAGCAGGCCTGCGGCGCCCGCAAGCGCGGGGCCCGGCACCAGCAGGCAACCGAGCACCACGCTGAGCGGGATGAACACGAACGGTCCTGCCGCGCCGAAGCCGTCGACCCAGTCGCGGATGCGATCGGCCGACGGGAGCGCTCCGCTGACGGCCGCGCCGGCGAACAGTGCGGTGAGCGCCGCGCTGAACAGGGCCAGGCGCAGCAGGGCCGCCCTGCGGCCGGGCTCGGCACGAGCGCTCACAACTGGGCCGAGAGTACCGCGGCTGTAGCTTGGGTCCCTCACCGGCGACGTGGGGAGATCGACTGAATGGAGTACACGGAGCTGGGCCTGACGCAGTTGAACGTGTCGCGGATCTGCTTCGGCACCTGGCAGTTCGGCGGCGACTGGGGCGCGCAGGAGGTCGACGAGAACCGGGCTGCCATCCGCCGCGCGCTGGAGCTCGGGATCAACTTCTTCGACACCGCCCAGGGCTACGGATGGGGCGAGTCCGAGCGTCTGCTCGGAGACACCCTGCGCGACGAGCTACGCAGCCGGCGCGACGAGCTCGTGATCGCCACCAAGGGCGGCCTGCGCATGGACGGCGAGACGCTCGTGCGCGACGCGTCGCCACAGTGGTTGAGGCAGGGCGTCGACGAAAGCCTCAAGGCTCTCGGCGTCGACCACATCGACCTCTACCAAGTGCACTGGCCCGACCCCGACACACCGTCCGACGAGACGGCGGGCGCGCTGGGCGAGCTGGTGGACGAGGGCAAGATCCGCCACGTGGGCGTCTCGAACTTCGACGCCGACGAGATGGAGGCCTTCGATGCGACCCGGCCGGTCGAGACGCTCCAGCCGCCCTACCACCTCTTCCGCCGCGACATCGAGGACTCGATCCTCCCCTGGTGTCGAGAGCAGGACCTGGGCGTCCTCGTGTACGGCCCGCTCGCGCACGGGCTGCTCTCGGGCAAGCTCGACGCAGCCTCGACCTTCCCCGACGACGACTGGCGCTGTGGCAGCGACCTCTTCCAGGGCGAGGCCTTCGAGCGCAATCTCGGAGTAATCGACGAGCTGAAGGCGTTCGCCGCGGAGCGCGGCTGGACCGTGCCCCAGCTCGCGGTGGGCTGGACGCTCGCCCAGCCGGGCGTGCATGCGGCGATCGTGGGCGCGCGCCGGCCGGACCAGATCGAGGGCACTGCCGCAGCGGCCGATGTGGAGCTGACCTCCGACGATCTCGCCGAGATCGACCGGATCATGGAGGGCGCCGTAAAGGTGGGTGGCCCGTCGCCGGAGGCCTGATCGGATGAACCCGCTCCTCTTCCCCCCGCGGCTCGTGTTCCGGGCCTTCGACGATCTCCACGCGATAGCCGAGGCGGCCCGCCGGCTGCCCGCCGTGGAGCGAGGCCTGACGGAGCGCATCGAGGACCTCGACGCGCGGATGGAGGAGCTGCTCGAAACCGCGCGCCCGCTGGCCGACGCCGCGCGCGGGGCCTCTGGATTCGAGAATGCGCTGCGGCGGGTCGACGCCGACCAGCTGACCGCCGACCTGTCGTCGGTTGCGCGGGCCAGCGGCCGGCTGCCGGACCTCGAGCGCTCGCTCGACTCGGTCCGCCACGTCGAGGAGAGCCTGGCCGCGGTGCTCGGCATCGCACAGCGGCTCGAGGAGAGGCTGCCAGCGATCGAGCAGGTGCTCGACTCGATCGATCAGCTGGGTGAGGCGGCGGCCACGCTCGCGGCGGGGGCCGAGCCCCTGCGCGGGGCGGCGGAGCGGCTCGGCGCGATCGCCGACCGGCTGCCGATGCCCCGGGCGCCGCGGCGGAAGGCGGCGGCCGGTCCGTCCAGCGGCTGAGCGCCGGTCGGCTCAGGCGTTCGGAGCCCGCTCCACGGCCGCCACCACGTCCTTGGCTCCCGCCACGGCCAGCTGCTGTCCCGAGATCTGCTTCGCCACGGCCACGTAGAGGTCGAGCAGGCTGGGGTCGGCGCCCGTCGCTACCAGCAGGCGTCGTAGCTGGTCGCGCAGATCCTCGAGGCCGAGGAGCGCTGCCTCGTCATGGAGCGCCAGTCGTCCCGCCAACTCTCGCAGCCCCTGCAACTCGTCGTCCATGCCGCCTCCCGTATCGCCTGGTCACGCAAGTCTTAGGCGGCAGTGCGCGCCTTCCTGCCATCCACCCGGCGCGAATGGCCGTGCAACCGCAACCGCGCCGCGTCTGAGGGTTCACGATCCCACTATGCGGGTGGGAACCGTAGACAGGGGGGATGCCCCCGTGGCGGAGGCATCTCCAGGCAGGGCACGCTGACGGTGGCCGTTCCGGTCCACAGCGGTCCGTTCGGTCGCGCCGAGGCTGAGCGCCTTCTGTGGCGAGCGGGCTTTGGGCCGGCCGTGGGGCAGGCCGACGAGCTGGCGGCGCGGGGGCTGGACGGAGCGGTCAGCTGGCTGGTCAATCCCCCGGAGTTCGCGCTGGAGGGACCGGAGCCCGAGATCCGCGGTCAGCTCACCGTCGTCGTCGCCGGAAAACGATTGACCGTGCCGTTGTCGCTCACGCGGAAGGCCACCGGACAGTTCTGAAGGCTCCCCCGGTGGTTGCCGGTCAACTCAACAGGTAGCCGACGATGAAGCCCGACACGGTCGCCACCGCGGCGGCCCCACTCACCTCCTTGAAGGCGTGCGGCACTATCGAGATCGACACCACGGCCAGCACGGCACCGGCAGCCGCTGCCTGCGCCGTGCCGATGAACGCCGGGCTTGCATCGGCCAACACCGTCCCGCCGATGATCGTTGCCAGAGCGAGCACCGCGCCGATGCCGCCCAGCAGCCCGATCGCGAAGCGCTTGGAGTGGCCGCCGGCCACGATGGGCTGGGCGGCACCGTACGCCTCCACCACGTTCCCGACCACCACGCCCCCGAGCAGAGCCAGGCCGATCTGGCCCTCCGCGACGGTGAGCCCCACGGCAAGCGACTCGGGCACACCGTCGACGAACAGGCCGACCGCGATCGACTCGCCGCGCGCCGCCTCCCCGTTGCCGTCCGTGGGGGTCACCGCCCCTCCCGCCGCCGCGGCGTGGCCGGAGCGCCGCATGGCCTTCCTGCTCGCGTTGCGATTGAGCAACGCGTCGGCCCCAACGTAGACCAGCGTTCCGGCCAGCAGGCCGACCACCGTGAGCGGCACCCCCGCCTCGCGGTCCGCCTCGGGTACCAACTCGAGTGCCACCGCCGCGAAGAGGATGCCGCCGCCGAAGGCCGTGAGCAGGGCCGCGACTCTGGCCGGCAGCTTGGCCACGGCGGCCACGACGGCACCGACGAGCAGGCTCGCTCCGATCAGGAACCCGTAACCGATGGAAGCTCCGAGGCCGCTCATTCGGGGGGAGACTACGGGCGACGCCGCATCTTTTCCGCGCTGGAGGCCCAAACCACCACGGTGTTTCCGTCCGACAGCCGCCGTTCGAACAGCGGCCGAAAGCGAGCAGCGCGTAGCTGCAGAACCAAGCCGATCGGGTCGACACCGGGGTGGTAGGGGCCGAAGGTGCTGCCCGCCAGGACGTACGCGGCAGCCGACAGCTGCTCGGTCGAGACGCTGCCGCCGCCCGGCGGGGCCGACAGATCAGCCGCCGGGCCTCGCTGCAGGGCGTTGTACCTCAGTCGGCTGGCGTTAAGGAGGGCATCGTCGCGGACGAGGGCCCGCTCGCCAACACGTCGACCACCAGCGGAACGCACAGGGCGGCGACGTACACCGGAGCGACGACCCGGGTCAACGCGAGCAGCCCCACGGCGAGGCCGAGCAACAGGGCCGGTCGCAGGTGCGCCAGACGCTCGGACCGCGCGTAGGCGGCGGCGGCAAGAGTCGCGCACGCCGCGGCGGCCAAGCCGAAGTGGTACATCGCGGCGTAGCCCATGACGGGCGGAAGCGTCGCGATGGCGGCGGCGGTGAACCAGCTGGCGCTGGGCGTGATGCCCAGGGCTCGGAGGAGGCTGCGAGTACTACCCAGCAGCAGGACGAGTGGAAGGACCTGCACGAGAATCAGCGCGTGAGGCGAAGCGCTGACCGCCGCCACCGGCAGTGCCAGCATGGGAATCAGCGGGCTGTTGCTACCGAACATCCTCCACGCGTGAAGCAGATCTCGTGGGTCGGCTCCAAGCGCGTCGCGGTACTCCCTGGTCTGCAGCGCGTAGAGGTAATCGTCCACGTTGGCGAAGTGGCTTTCCCAGCGCAGGGCGACGACCACGGCGAACAGGCCGAGGACGGCGACGGCACTCACCGCGCCGGCCACCGAGGCGGGTGGGAGAGCGGTCACCGATCGCGGTGTGTCCCTGACGGTCGAGCGGGTCATGACCGCCTGAGCGGGGCTTCTCCGAAGCCGACGCGGGGATTCGAACCCCGGACCCCCACTTTACGAGAGTGGTGCTCTACCAACTGAGCTACGTCGGCGGACCGAGCGAGTGTAGCCCCGGCCCGGGGGCGGAAAAGCGGGCGCCGGGCCCTTAGCCCGACATGGGTTCGGACCGCCTCGCCCACCTTCCGCGCGTACGTCTCGCCGGCGGGCTGACGGTGGTGCAGGCCGCCACTCCGCGCACCCGTCTGCTGGGGCTTGCGCTCCTCGACGAGCTGCCTTCGCGCCAGGCGCTTCTCCTCCCTGGGTGCTCGTCGGTGCACACCTTCGGCATGCGCTTTGCCATCGACATCGCCTTCCTCGACCGGGTCGGAGGGGTGCTGCGCCTGGTGTGCGCCGTGCCGCCGAGGCGGATGGCGTGGTGCTCCGGGGCGCGCGCCGTGCTCGAGGCGCGCGCGGGCGAGGCCGGGCCGTTCCTGACCGACGAGCTCGCCCAAGCGGTCAGTCCGGCGAGCCCACCAGCCGCCGAAGCCGGATCGTCAGCGAGGTGAGGGCGAGGTCCTCCGTCACGTTCACCTCTAGCGAGCGTCGCGTGTCCTCGCAGCGCTCGACCGCTTCGCGCAGGCGGCGGGCGTCGCGCCCCTGAGCGGCGGTGGCCAGCTGCCGGCTTCGGTCGGTGGCAAGCACCACATCGGACACGCCGTCGGCCAGGCACGCCAGGTCGCGAAAGGCGAGGCCCGACAGCTCGAGCCCGAGGTTCAGGACCTCGGTCCGCGCCCTGCGGCCGGCCCGCTTGGCGGCCTCCTCGAACTCGCGCTCCACCGCCTTGCGGTCGCGCCCCTTCGGCTCGAGCTCGAGCCGGGCCTTGGCCTCGGCCGCCACCGCGCTCTCGGCCTGTCCACGCCGTTCGTCCGCGCGGTCCAAGAGCCCTCGCCACGGCTCTCCGCCCGAGCCTTCCAGGGCATCTCCATGCAGCGCGTCGCGAACCAGGGTCTCGGCGTCGTCGCGCAGGGCCCCTCCCTCCTCAGAGGCCAGGAAGCGTGCTCGCTCGGCGTTACCGAGCGCGAGCCGCGCGCACGCATCGGCCCGCTCGGCCGGCACGCCCTCGGCCTCGAGCGCCACGGCGATCCGCTCGGCGGGCAGGGGGTCGAAGCGCACGGCCTGGCAGCGCGACACGACGGTTTCGATCACTCCGCCGAGCGCGTTCGTCAGGAGGATGATGTGCACGAACGACGCCGGCTCCTCGAGGGTCTTCAACATCCGGTTGGCCACCTCGTCGTTCATCGTCTCCGCGCCCTCGAGCACGAACACGCGGCGCGCGGCCTCGAAGGGCGTGCGCGAGGCCGCGGCGATCACCGGCTCCTCCACATCGCCCACGCGCATCACGTGCGCGCCCGTCGGCCGGACCCAGGTCAGGTCGGGGTGGGAACCGGACGCAACGCGCCGGCGCGCCCCGTCGGGATCAGAGTCGCCCTCGGCGAGAAGCTCGGCGGCAAGCGCACGGGCAGCTGCGCGCTTGCCGGTACCGGGCGGCCCGTGGAAGAGGTAGGCGTGTGAGGGGTGACCGGACGCGAGCCCCGCCGTGAGCACCATGCGCGCGTGTGGGTGGTCCTCGGTGCCCTCGAGCACGGGCGGCGGCGCGCTCAAGCGGTCGCCTCCGCCGGTGCTCGGGCAGCGGCCTCGACTGCGCTCAGAACGTCGGCGTGGACCTCCGCGGGAGGACGGTCGGCGGCCAGCCGTCGCCACCGGGCCGGATCGGCCGCGGACAGATCGTTGTAGGCGGCGGCCACCCGCCGCTGCAGCTCCATGCCCTCGGTCTCGAAGCGGTCCGGCTCCCCGCCCCGGCCGGCGGCATCGGCCGGATCGAGCCACAGCAAAATGGTGAGGTCGGGTTGGAGGCCCTGCGTGGCCCAGCGATTGAGGGTCGCCACCTCCTCGGTGCCGAGACCACGCGCCGCACCCTGATAGGCGAGGGACGAGTCGGTGAACCGATCGGACACGACGATCAGACCCCGCTCGAGGGCCGGGCGGATCACCTCGGCCACGAGCTGCGAACGCGCGGCCGCGAACAGGAGCGCCTCCGCGCGGCCGCCGATCTCCACGTCGACGTCCTTGAGCAGCTCGCGCACGCGCTCCCCAACGGCCGTGCCCCCGGGCTCCCTCACCGTGAGGGCGCGCTCCCCAAGGGCGTCGCGGAGCAGCCGCACCTGGGTCGACTTGCCCGACCGGTCGATGCCCTCGAGCGTTACGAAGAGTCCCCTCGTGGCCACCCCGGCGACGCTACCACCAGGCGTGGCGGCTACAGCTCGCCGGCCCGCTCCACGCGGCGCAGGTGCAGCCCGAGCGCCACGGCCGGTCCGATCAACAGCGCGAACGCGAGCGTGCCGACCCCGGCCACCCCGCCGAGCAGAAAGCCCAGGGCCAGCACCGAGACCTCGATGCAGCCGCGCACGAGCGACACCGGCCGGCCCGTGACCCGCTGCAGCCCCGTCATCAGCCCGTCGCGCGGCCCCGGACCGAGCGCGGCTCCCAGGTAGAAGCCGCTGCCAAGCCCCACGAGGCCGATGCCCGCGAGCAGCTCGACGGTGCGCACCGCGAGCGGCGAACCGCCGGGGAGCACCGCCACGGTCGCGTCGATCATCAGCCCGATCGCGATCGCGTTGGCCACGGTGCCGAGCCCCGGCCGCTGGCGAAGGGGGATCCAGGTGAGCAGGACGACGAACGAGATGAGCAGGGTGGAGACTCCCACCGACAACGCCGTCTGCGCCTCCAGGCCCTGCGCGAGCACGGTCCACGGCGAGGACCCGAGATCGGCGAGCACCACGAGGCCCTCGCCCAGCCCGAACAGGAATAGCCCGAGCGTCAGCCCGGCGAGTCGGGTCGGCCCGGCTCGCCAGCGCGACGCCGCAGAGATGGAAGACACCCCGGGGAGCTTGACCGCCGCGAGACGCCGGTCCGTATCGACCAGCTGTCAACGAAGCTCCAAAGAGCGGACGACGGCGTCGGTTTCGGGCCGGTTTCGAGGCGCTTCGTCGCTAGAATTGAGGGCCTTCGCTGACCACCGAGAACGGTCCCTCGCCGGCCTCCGGAGTCCGTCCGGGGCGAGGTCCAACATCACCTCCCCCCGTCTCCATCTCCGGGCCGGAGACGGGTCCAGCAGAACAAACTTCAGCGAGGGGGAAGGTAAGTGCCGACCATGCGTACAGCCGCCGAATCAGGGACCGACGAAGCCATTAACGGCGTGGCTGTCGAGCGGCGGTTCACCGAACCCGGCGTACACCCCTTCGAGGCGATCGACTGGGAACTCCGCGACGCCGTGATCGGCGATCCGGCCAACCCGGCGTTCGAGCAGCGCGGCGTCGAGTTCCCGGTCAGCTGGTCGCAGAACGCAACCAACATCGTGGCCCAGAAGTACTTCCGCGGTCGACTCGGCAGCCCCGAGCGCGAGTCGTCGGTCAAGCAGATGGTCGGCCGCGTGTCCGGCACGATCGCCGCGTGGGGTGTTTCTGGCAACTACTTCGCGACCAGCGAGGCCGCCGAGACCTTCGAGGCGGAGCTCACGCACATCCTCGTGAACCAGATGGCGGCGTTCAACTCGCCCGTGTGGTTCAACGTGGGGTTCGAGGAGAGCCCGCAGTGCTCAGCCTGCTTCATCCTGTCCGTCGAGGACACGATGGACTCGATCCTCGCGTGGAACACCAAGGAGGGCAACATCTTCCGCGGCGGCTCGGGCTCGGGGATCAACCTGTCGAAGATCCGTGGCTCCATGGAGCACCTCTCGAAGGGTGGCTACGCGAGCGGGCCGGTCTCCTTCATGCGCGGGGCGGACGCATGGGCCGGCACCATCAAGAGCGGAGGCAAGACACGCCGCGCGGCCAAGATGGTCGTCCTCGACATCGATCATCCGGACATCGAGGACTTCATCTGGTGCAAGGCGCGCGAGGAGGAGAAGGCGCTCGCGCTGCGCGAGGCCGGCTTCGACATGTCGATCGACGGCGACGGCTTCACCTCGATCCAGTACCAGAACGCCAACAACTCGGTGCGCGTGACCGACGAGTTCATGGAGCGTGCTGAGCGCGGCGAGGAATGGCACACCACGGCGCGCGCGGACGGGCGGCAGATCGGAACCCACGACGCGCGTGACCTGCTGCGCCAGATCGCCGACGCCGCGTGGCGCTGCGCCGATCCGGGGGTGCAGTACGACACGACCATCAACGACTGGCACACGAGCCCGAACTCGGGGCGGATCAACGCCTCGAACCCGTGCAGTGAATACATGCACGTCGACAACTCCGCCTGCAACCTCGCGTCGCTCAACCTCATGAAGTTCCGCCGCGAGGACGGCACCCTCGATGTCGCGTCGTTCGAGCACACGGTCGATGTGATGCTGCTCGCCCAGGAGATAGTCGTGAGTCCGTCCAGCTATCCGACGGAGGAGATCGGCGCCAACGCGCGCGCCTTCCGTCAGCTCGGACTGGGCTATGCGAACCTCGGCGCGCTGCTGATGTCGTACGGCATGCCGTACGACTCCGATCAGGGCCGATCAGTGGCAGCAGCCATCACGGCTCTCATGACCGGCCGTGCCTATCGGCAATCGGCCGAGATCGCAGCCGGGATGGGTGCATACGAGCGCTACGCGGAGAACCGCGAGCCCCATAACGCCGTCATGCGCAAGCACCGCGGCGCGGCGCACCTGATCGACGGCTCGCTCGCCGGTGAGGAGCTGCTGGAGGCCGCGCAGCGCGCGTGGGACGACGCCGTCGAGCTCGGCGAGCGCCACGGCTACCGCAACGCCCAGGCCACGGTGCTGGCGCCCACGGGGACGATCTCCTTCCTCATGGACTGCGACACGACCGGCGTCGAACCGGACTTCTCCCTGATCAAGTTCAAGGAGCTGGTCGGCGGTGGCCGCATGACGATCGTCAACCAGACGGTGCCGCTGGCGCTGCGCACACTCGGTTACCCCGACGAGACGGTCGCGCAGATCGAGGCCCATATCAACCAGGAAGCCACGATCATCGGCGCGCCGGGTCTCGACGCCGAGCACCTGCCGGTGTTCGATGTCGCGGTCGGCGAGCGCGCCATCTCGCACATGGGGCACATCGCGATGATGGGCGCCGTCCAGCCGTTCATCTCGGGCGCGATTTCCAAAACCGTAAATATGCCGGCCGAGACCACTGTCGAGGACATCGCCGATGCCTACCTCCAGGCCTGGCGCCTGGGCGTGAAGGCGCTCGCGATCTACCGCGATGGTTCGAAGACCGCGCAGGCGCTGCGCACGGACGCCGGCGATGCGAAGCCCGTCGTCGAAGAGGTGCCGGCACCCGTTGAGCCCAAGCCGTTCCGTCGCCGCATGCCACGCGAGCGTCAGTCGCTCACTCACAAGTTCTCGATCGGCGGGCACGAGGGCTACATCACCGCCGGTATGTACGAGGACGGCACGCTGGGCGAGATATTCCTCACCGACATCGGTAAGGAGGGGTCGACGCTGCGAGGCATGATGAACGCCTTCGCCACGTCGATCTCGCTCTCGCTCCAGTACGGAGTCCCGCTCGAGACGCTCGTGCGCAAGTTCAGCTACATGCGCTTCGACCCCGAGGGCATCACCGGCAACCCGGAGATCCCGTTCGCGAAGTCGATGCCCGACTACATCATGCGCTGGCTGGCCTCGCGCTTCCTGGACGTCGAGATCCAGGAGGAGCTCGGCATCCTCACGGCCGAGGTGCGGGCACGGAAGTCGGCACAGGAAACACTCTTCCGCGCCGACACCGCCGGCCCGGCAAACGGCGACGGCGGGAACGGCTCGAACGGAGGCAACGGCCACGCCGGAAACGGCGGCGCTCAGGTCTCTCAGCCGGCCACGACACGTGCGGCAGCCGAGGCGTTCACCGATGAGCCGCCGGTGCTGCCGGCCAAGCTCCAGGGGCTCGACCTCGGGCCGGCCTGCTCGGCGTGCGGCGGGATGATGCAGCGCACGGGCTCGTGCTACACGTGCTCGAGCTGCGGGAACAACACCGGCTGCGGCTGAACGGCGCCCTGACCAGACCGGGTTGCGTGCGCTGGGCGGCATGGAGGCCGAAACGCAAATACGCCGTACCTATGAGGCTTTCAACGCGCGCGACATAGATCGCGTTCTCGCTGAGATGACAGACGATGTCGACTGGCCGAACGCCTGGGAGGGCGGCCGAGTCGTCGGCCATGACGCGGTTCGCGATTACTGGACGCGTCAGTGGGCCGAGCTGAACCCTCGTGTGGAGCCGACCGATATCGTCGAGCGCGACGACGGGCGAATCGCCGTCGAAGTCCGCCAAACCGTCCGGGCGCTCGACGGCACGCTGATCGGCGAGGGCACCGTGTGGCACGTTTACACCCGTCCTGACGGGCTGGTCGCGCGAATGGACGTCGAGGAGGAGTAGCCACCCCGCGCTACGTGGCGGCAACCTCGCCGGGGCGCGGCGTGGATGAAACCACCTCGGGCGTCGCCAAGCGGGACGTCCTCGCCCCATCGTCGGGCGTGGTCGCCCTGCCATCCCTCAGGCCGAACGCCGACATCAGGCCCCCGCCCACGAGCAGCAGCGCGCACACGCTGATGCCGAGCCGAAATGCGGACTCCGAGGCGTCGTCGGCCGTGCGTTCAACCGCCGCAAGCTCCGCTCCCGAAAGCGACGAGCCCTCGACACCGGACAGCGGTCGCGCACGGACCTCGACGAGCGCCGCCCGCTGCCCAGAGCTCAGCGATTGCCCCGACGCGCGCTCCTCGAGCACCCCGACGAAGCGGGCCGACACCACGGCGCCGAGCGCCGCGATGGCCAGCAGACCCGCCACCCTGGTCATGGCGTTGTTGATCCCCGAGGCCGTCCCGGCCAGGCGCTCGGGCGCCGCGGCGAGAACGGTCGAGGTGAGGGGAGCCACGGTCATCGACAGGCCGAGCCCGAAGAGCACCAGAGCGGGCAGCAGGGTGCCGAGGTAGTCGCCGGAGCTGTCGAGGCGCGTCATCACCAGGAGACCCGTGGCCGCCACCATCGGCCCGATCGTCATCAGGCGCCGCGACCCGATCCGATCGGCGAGACCGCCGAAGCGCCGCGACAGCGCGAAGATCATGAACGTGATCGGCAGCAGCGCCAGACCGGCCTCGAACGCGCTGTACCCGGCGACCTGCTGCAGGAAGAGCACGACGAAGAACGTCATGCCGGTCAGGCCGGCGTAGAACAGAAGCGACACCAGGTTGACGACCGCGAAGTTGCGCCGCCGGAAGAGCTCGAGCGGGACCATCGGGTCGCGAGCGCGCCGCTCCCAGGCCACGAAAGCGGCCAGCAACACGCCGCCGAGCACGAGCGGAACGGCCACCAGCGGATCATCGAAGCCGCGCCCGGGCTGCTCGATCAGGGCAAACACCGGAGCCGCGAGCCCGAGCGAGCACAGCAGAGCCCCCACCACGTCGATGGCCGGGCGCTCGCCCTCCTCCCTGGCCACCTCGGGCACCGCGCGGGCCACGAGCAAGAGAGTGCCGGCTACCAGCGGAATGTTGATCGCGAAGATCCAGCGCCACGAGACAGCGTCGATCAGGAAGCCGCCGAAAAGCGGGCCGAGCACGAAGGCCACGCCTGTCCACGCCGTCCAGGTGCCGACCGCTCGGCCTCGCTCCTCCGGTCCGAAGGTCGCGGTGAGCAGCGCGAGCGACCCAGGCACGAGCAGGGCGCCGGCCACGCCCTGCAATCCGCGTCCGGCGCACAGCAGCCACGCGCTGGGTGCCACGGCGCACAGCAACGACGTGGCCCCGAACCCGATCAGCCCGACGGTGAAGACGCGCCTGCGGCCGAGGCGGTCGCCGAGCGACCCACCGACCAGCAGCAGGGAGGCCAGCGAGAGCAGGTAGGCGTCGATCACCCACTGCTGGGCGGACAGGCCGGCGTCGAGGTCGCGTCGGAGGGCGGGCAGCGCGACGTTCACGACCGTCTGGTCGAGGAAGACGATGACCGAGCCGAGGATGCAGGCTACGAGCGTCAGGCGCTTGTCTCGCGGCGAGAGCGGCACGACGGCCAGCCTGACACAGCCGCTCCGGCGGCCCGGTCGGCTCACTAGCGTGTCGAAGTGTGGACTCTCCTGCCATACCGCCCGAGGAGTGCGACCTCGCGGTGGTCGGTGGGGGAATCGTCGGCCTGGCGGTGGCCCGGGAGGCCATCGCCCGCGCGCCGCGGCTGAGGGTGGCCGTGCTGGAGAAGGAGAGTCGCGTTGGCTTTCACCAGACAGGGCACAACAGCGGGGTTGTGCACGCGGGCATCTACTACGCGCCGGGCTCGTTGAAGGCGAAGCTGTGCGTGACCGGCGCACGCGAGCTCTATGAGTACTGCGACTCGCGCGGGATCCACGCCGAGCGCTGCGGAAAGGTGATCGTGGCCGCTTCGGCTAAGGAGCTGCCGGGGCTCGACGAGCTCGAGCGCCGCGGTCGTGCCAACGGCGTGCCCGGCCTGCGCAGGCTCTCACCCGAGGAGCTGCGCGAGATCGAGCCCCACGTACGCGGCGCCGGCGCGCTCCACTCCCCCGCGACCGGCGTGGTCGACTTCCGGGCGGTCGCGCGCGCGTTCTCCGACGACCTCGGAGCGGCCGGCGGGACGGTGACCACCGCGTGCGAGGTCACCGAGGCGAGCCTCGCGGCCGGTCGGCTGCGCCTGCGTCACACGCGCGGCGAGACGCGTGCGCGCGGGGCGGTGTTCTGCGCCGGCGTGCATGCCGACCGCCTGGCGGTGGCCCTGGGCGCCCCGGCAGACCCGCGAATCGTCCCCTTCCGCGGGGCGTGGCTGCGCCTACGCCCCGAGCGCCGGCATCTGGTGCGCTCGCTCGTCTATCCGGTGCCCGACCCGGAGCTGCCGTTCCTCGGGGTGCACCTCACCCGCCACCCTGACGGCGAGGTGCTGATCGGCCCCACCGCGCTACTCGCGCCCGGCCGCGAGGCCTACCGCCTGCGCGAGGCTTCGCCGCGGGATGCTTCCGCGACCATCCTGTGGCCGGGCACGTGGCGAATGGCCCGACGCTTTTGGCGCACCGGTACCACGGAGCTCCGACACGCCGCGAGCTCCCGCTCCCTCGTGGCCGACGCCGCTCGTTACGTGCCCGAGCTGCGGCCGGAGGACGTGCTCCCGGGCCCCTCCGGGGTGCGCGCCCAGGCGCTCGCCCGTGACGGTCGCCTGGTGGACGACTTCGTGATCTCGGAGACCGAGCGCGCGCTGCACGTGCGCAACGCTCCCTCGCCCGCGGCCACGGCCGCGCTTGCCATCGCTCGTCTGATCGTCGACCGCGCCGGAACCGTGACCGGCCTTCCGCTATAGCCGCGTCGGATCGTGTCGACCTACCTCCGCCTACTGCGCGTCCCGCGCCTGGCGCCCCTCCTGGCGGTGATGACGCTCGCTCGCCTGCCGATCGGCATCAACGGCCTGGCCATCGTGCTGCTCGTGCGAGAGGAGTCCGGCAGCTTCGCCACCGCCGGCGTCGTGGTTGGAGCGCTCGCCCTGGGCACGGGCGGAGGCGCGCCGGTTCAGGGACGGCTCGTCGACCGGTTGGGCCTGCGGACACTGGTGCCGCTGGCCACGGCGCACGCGTCTGGCCTGCTCGCCCTGCTGGCGCTGGCGAGCGCCCACGCTCCGGTGCCCGCTCAGGTGGTGGCCGCGCTGGTGGCGGGCTTCGTGGTGCCGCCGGTGTCATCGGTGCTGCGCACGCGCTACCGCTCGCTTCTGCGCGGCCACGAGGATCTGGCCCCCGCGACGTTCGCCTTCGACTCCGTCCTCACCGAGCTGATCTTCGTCGCCGGGCCGCTCCTGACAGCGGGACTGGTGGTGCTCGTGGCCCCCGGGGCGGCACTCGTGCTCTCGGCCGCGGCAGTGGTGGCCGGGACCCTCGGGTTCCTGGCCCTCCTTCCCGCGGGCGGCGGGTCCGCCGGCAGTCGGGGCACCGGCCGGGGAGGCTTGGGCGCGCTGAACGAGCCGGCCATCCGAACGCTCGTGCTGACGATGCTGCCGATGGGCATCGCGTTCGGGGCACTGGAGGTGGCCCTGCCGGCCTTCAGCGACGAGGAGGGACGCCCGGAGCTCGCCGGCGTACTCATCGCCGTGTGGGCGCTTGCCAGCGCGGCCGGCGGCTTCGTGTACGGCTCCCGCCCGCGCCGTGCGCCACTGCCGTCCGTGCATCTCCGCTTCGCGCTCCTTCTGCCGCTCGCGTTCCTGCCCCTTGCCGCCGCGTCCGGCATCGCGGTCATGGCCCTGCTCGTGGTGCCGGCCGGCCTGCTGATCGCTCCGCTGATCGCAAGCCGCAACGAGCTGGCCGGGGCCTTCGCGCCGCCCGGCGCCGAGACCGAGGCGCTGACCTGGCCGCTCACGGCGCTCGTGGGCGGGGTCGCGCTCGGGGCGGCGGCTGCTGGTGGGCTCGCGGAGGAGCTGGGTTGGCGAACGGCGGTGCTGTTCGCCGTGTGCTCGGCGACGCTAGGGGCCGCTGTCGCGCTGGGCCGGCGGGGGAGCTTCAGCGACCCGTCGGCCACGCAGGCGGCCGCGATGTCGAGCGCCCTGTCGCCGCCGGCGGCCTGACACTGGAGTCAGCGGTCCGCGAGCGCCAGCAGCGTCCCGTTGACGGTCTGAACGCGACGCGGCTCGAACCCCATCACGTCCAGCGCGTGCACCAGCGAGGCCCTGCTGTAGAAGCGCAGGTGCGGCGACATCGGATCAAAGCAGCGCTCGATCCCGCGTAGCAGCACCTTGAAGCCGGTTCGGCGACCGTGCGCGGGAGTGGTGATCGCCAGCGTGCCGCCGGGCGCGAGCACGCGGCGAAACTCGGACAGCAGGCGTTGGGTGTCCTGCACGTGCTCGAGGGTCTCCGCACATAGGACGAGGTCGAAGGACGAATCGTCGAACGGCAGCTGCCCGCCCGGCTCGAGCAGCACGAGCGTTGCTCCCGAAAGCCGGTCACGGGCACGCTTGAGGGCGACGAGCGACACGTCGGCCACGGTGAGGTCGGCGGCCTCGAGCTCGAGAGTCAGGCGCCCATCGCCGCAGCCGTAGTCGAGCGCCCGGACCACCGGCCCGAGCCCGCGCACAAACCGGGCCATGTGCTCGGGTGGCGCTCCCCGATCTTCGGGTACGAGCTCCCACAGCTCGTCGTCGTAATCTGCCGCCACGCGCGCGGATTGTGCCTTAGCGCGCGTGCTCCCCGGGCGGCAGCCGGGGCGCTAACCGCCGCCCGACGTTCCGCCGAGCTCGTTCCGCTCCCGCTGGTCCGCCGCGCGCCGCAGATCCATCTTCCTGCCCTCTTCGGCCTGGCGCTGCTTCATGCCCGCCTTGCGGGCGGCCTCGTTGCGGTCGGCGATGCTGTCCTTGGCGGCCTTCCAAGCGGCCTCGCCGCGCTTGGGTACCTTGCCTGCCTCTGCCTTAGTCCGGTCGCTCATGACGATCCATCCTCACTGGCCCCCAGGTTGCTGCGGCCACAGAAGGATGCCGGGGGCGCGGACACCCACGGTGGACACGTGCTCAGAGCATAGGCCCCCTGAGGTTCATCTCCCCGACCACGGCGCCGCAGGTGACGCTGGCAAAGGCCGGGAACGGCCCGAGTTCGGTCTGCACCGCCGCCCACTCCCCGAAAAATCTCGCAAAGTGCGGCCGATGCGCACGGGTTGGGGGATGGCTCGCTTGCCTTCCCCACTCCCCTTCGCAGACGATCACCACCCCGGGAGGAGAGCGGACGTTGGAGGAGGCACGGAAGATCTCACCATCGACATCGGCGTCGCGCCGTCGCCGGCCCTCGCGCGCCGAGACCGGGCCGGCCGCGCTCGACCTGATTGCTCGCCACGGCGCCGCGGTCCTGGGAACGGCAAGGCGCTATTCGTCCAGCCCGGAAGACGCCGAGGACGCGTACCAGCGCGGGCTCGAGATCCTCCTCACCAAGGCACCCTCCACCAGCGAGGAGGAGCTTGTGCCGTGGTTGAAGACCGTGGTGAAGCACGAAGCCTTCGCGCTGAGGCGCCAGCGCGACCGCGCGCTTCTGACGGGCGACGATGTGATCGATCGGGCACCCGACCCGGGCAGCGCCGCCCACGACCAGGCCGAGCGCTACGACAGGTTGCGCGTAGGGGCCGAGGCAATGCAACGGCTGAAGCCACAGGAGATCCGCTGCCTGCTGCTGAAGGCCGAGGGCTACTCGTACGAGCAGATCTGTGCGGAGACCGGCTTCACCTACACCAAGGTCAACCGGTCGGTTTCAACCGGTCGGACGTGATGCGGAGCTGGCCCGTTGTGAATGAAATTGATGAGGGTGCCGTCGTCGGGGACAACGGCGTCCGACCAGATCGTGGACGAGACGAGCGGCGCGTCGACCTCGCGGTCCTTTAGGACAAAATCCAAACGGGTCGTTCCGCCGCGGGTCTTCACATAGATGGCCGCGAACCGCTCACGTAGAGCAGTGTTGGCCTCTCGAACCGACGTTGCGTTAACCACGTCGCCCCTGATGGCCGCGCTGAACTCGCTCCACCAGTCGAGCATCGCATCAGCCGTCCCGACCTGGTCCCACTCGTCGAGGCGGGCGTTCAGATCGCGAAGTGCGGCCTCGACTCCCCCGCTCTCGTCGGCTATGCGTTCCAGCTCGCCGGTTGCAAGTTCGGCCGCGCGCTCGTTTCCCGCCCGCAACTGGCGCATGTAGTCCGCCCTCACGAGCCCTTCGTCGCTGGCGAGCGTCGCCCGTTGATCATGGAGAACGGCGAGTTCTTGAACCAGGGCGTCACGCTGCGCGGCCTGCTGCCTCGTTAAGTCTTCCAGCCATCCCTGGAAATCCACAAACAGCGTGTCGAGGTGAGCCACGAGGGCCTCCTCAGTACGGACAGCGTCGAACTTGGCCGCCTTACATGCCCCCGTCGCGTGCCGCACGTTCCCGCAGACGTACGAGCGACGCTTGCCGCTCTTCCGATGCCAGATTCCGTGTCCGCAGTCAGCGCAAAACGCAACGCCCGAGAGGAGCGCGACGCCACTCGGTCTCCCACCCTTGCGCTTGGTCGTCGAAACCGGATCGTTACGTCGGAGCTTTGCCCTGATGCGCTCAAACTCGCTCCAAGCGAGCAAAGGTTCGTGGTTCCCATCACGGAGTTCACCTTGGCTTCGAACCTTGCCGCCATACCAGGGATTGCTGAGAATTTCTCGGGTTCGACTGCGGCCGAACGGGTTGCCGCGCTTCGTACGGATCCCTTGACCGTTCACCCACCGAGTGATTTCGCCAATGCCGTGGCCGCCGTCGAGCATCCGGAACATCTCCACGACCACAGCGGCTTCGTCCGGGTCGGGGACCCGTCGCTTGGTAATGCGGTCGCCCTCGGCCACGTCGACAAGCTTGTATCCGAACGCCAGTGGACCGGAGGAGTCACCCCGCTCGAACCTTCGCCGCTTGCCGGCCTTCGTCCAACCCGACAGGTCCTCGCTGTATTTGTGGGCCATCTTTGCCGCCATGCCGACAAACGCTTCGTCAGTTACGTACGCGTCGTCTTGAACCGACCGCAGAGCTACCCCTTGACGGCGAAGGGTCGTGAAAATCTCTAGGACGCTCCGAGCCTCGTCCTTGCGACCGCTGCCGCGGCCGAGCCGAGACGAGTGCCAGACCCACAGCTCAGCATGGCCCGCCTCTGCCGCAGCTCGTGTCGCTGCATCCTTTGCCTTCTCGAGCACCGGACCGCGATCTCCGCGATAGCCGGAAACGTTGGCCTCGGTGAAAGGCGACGCGACAACCGTCCGATCGCCCTCGCGCTGGATCGCGTCGGTCACCTGGGCGACCTGTGTTGCGATGGAATCCTTGTCGTCTGGTGTCGACTTTGCGGCGTAGATCACGACCGGAATTTCAGCCACGCGAGCACCTCCCGGTCCCATTCCGGGCCGCTCGCAGCCAGCGCGCAACAGTCCGGTGTGGGCGGCTGCTGCTACTGGATCCCATGAGGAACACGCGTTGCAAGCGGCGAAGCCAAATGTGGGCAGCCGAGAGTCTCGGACGCCGCGGCGGATCCGACAGGTCCGCGAAATCCCGTATTTCTGGTGCAGCTCCTCGACTCATGCGGCTTCCCTCTCCGCAACGCCCAGAGCACCCCGGATCGTGGACGCGTACCACTGCGTGCCGCCCCGGACGGTCGGGACGCCGTCGTCGTTCAAGCCGTCCGCGATCTGGCGTAGCGAGCGCCCGCTCGTGCGCTCCCGAGCGATGCGCGCTACGACATGGTCGGGCATTACCCGAGGTCTGCCAAGCCTGACCCCCTGTGCCTTCTTGACAGCCAGCGCGGCCTTCGTCCGGTCGCTGATCATGCGGCGTTCCAGCTGAGAGAAGACCGCCGCGACCGACACCATCGCCTCCCCCATCGGCGTCCCTAGATCGACCGGACAGTCGAGCGCAATCAGGTTCCAGCCCTGCTGCTGCGCCTCGGCCATAATCGTCGTGAAGTCCAGTAGCGACCGGCTCAGCCGGTCCATCTTGGCTACGACCAGCCCCGCTGCCTCGCCGCGCCGCAGGATTTCGCGCGCCAGAACCAGTCCCGGCCGTTTCGCGTCCTTGCCCGAGTAGCCAGGGTCCTCGATGAACCGAACGTCGTCCCAGCCTCGACGTCCTGCCTCGTTCAAAATCGCCGCGCGCTGCGCGGCTAGACCCAGCCCGCCGGTTGCCTGCTCCTCGGTGCTGACCCTCAGGTAGGCCAGGTATGGCCGATCATCCATCGACGCTCCGCTCGCTCGTGCCACGAACCGCGACTTTGGCGCGTGACGGGCTTCCTTACTTGGTCGACTGTAAACGGAAAGACGAACGTGTGTTCGAGCACAACCCGTTGGTTGGGTGTACAGCGAGCCGCTCCCCGGACGGTGAACCTGGTCTCGAGATGTGGGCAGGATCGGGCGGGTGCCCCCGGCTCGAAGTCGACCCTCAGCCACCCGACCCCCGACCGACCCCCCGACAACCGGTTTCGATTCCGCCCTATAGACAACAGTTCGGAAACTGCTGTCCAGTTCCGGCCGATTCCGGTACTCCTGGAACTGGTTCAACCCTCGATCTCGCCGCGGTTTGCGACCGATCAAGACGACAGCGATTCCAGGCGGTTCCAAGCCTCCGGAACCGGATCCGATTCCCGGTGCGTGGAACCGGCTCGGCTGTGTCACGGCTTGCCGCCCAGTGCCCGGCGCACGAACGATGGCTCGCCCGCCTCGTCGTAGTAGAACCGCACCTCGTCCTTGCGTCTGCCCGTCGCGGACCGGACAGGTTGCAGCCCGTCCTCAGCCATCTCCTTCAGGATTTCGCCGACCTTCTGGCGGTTGCCCCTGACCTGCTGCTTGACCTGGGTGGTGTTCGCGCCTTCGGGGCCTGCATCTTTGAGGACGGCAATGATCCGGTTCTGCATCGCCGCGACAGTCGCCTCAAGCTGGCCGCTGCGCGCTGCCAGCATGGTGATCGGCAGGCCGCCCTGGCCGTCACCGATGCTAAAGCTGACCCCTTGAGGGAGCACGCCATTTCGGTCCTTCTTGAGCGTTAGCCGCAACTCGCCGGCTCGCTGGCGACTGAACGGCTTCGCGGCCTCGACGTACCAAGCAACATCGGTGTCAGCAAGCTTCGAACCGGCCCCGCGGGCGTAAGGCATTTGGGCGGTCGCACCCTTGGTCACGTGGTCGATCACCATGGCCGTACCACCGGCCTGCCTGATGGGCATGACCACGTTCGTGGTCCATAGCGTCGCGTCGGTGGGCTGATTCTCATCCAGTCCCGCCACGCTGAGCCCCTTCGACGCCGAGTCGAAGACCACGAGCGACCCCGGCCACAAGTCCAACCAGGGCTGAATCCGGGCGAAGCCCTCGCGACTAGCCGCGATCCACGGCGAGTAGGCGTAGTGGAACCGTTCCTCGAGCGCATCCTGGGCGAGGCCTACGGACTGGAGTCGCAACATTGTCTCTCGGTCGCCTGCCTCCCAGTCGATCCAGATCACGTGGCCGCCCGATTCGACGTGCTGCTTCGCGACCCACAGGGCGAGCGTGGTCTTGCCGTGGCCGGGATGTCCCGAGAACCAGTTGACCTGCCCCGCTACAACGAGTTGGTCGACCAGCTGCGCGGGTGGTTCGAGGCCGCCGGCGAGAAGCGCGGATAGGTCCTCGAACCGGAGCGGCGATCCATCACGGTCGTCATTGGCAGGCAAACTCGGCGGGGTCCGCAACTCGCCCCCCTGGCCGCCGCAGACCTGACAACGCCAGGTGCCGCTCGCCACCGCCACAAGACAGTCGTGCTCGGCGTCGGCCGGACACAGGTCCGACGCGAGCGCCTGCTGCGGGTTTGCCGGATCGATGCCGTCGAGCCTCATCGCCCGACGCCCCCGGCTGGACTAGGTCCTGGTTCTCCTGGGCCGTCGTCCGACGACGAGCTAGTAGCGCGGCTACGACGCGACGCTCGCGGCGCGGATTCACGCGGGCGCGAGCGCAACACGGCCGGACGATCTGGGACGCGCGGGGCCGTTGACGCGAGCCGCGTGCCCGTCAGGTTTTCGTAGGCGGCGTCCATCCAGGGCTCCCATGACGGGGAAGCCGCGGGTCGGTGCTCGGATTCGTGGCGCTCTACTTGCTGGTCGCCCCGCACCGCTCGCTCCTAGTCGTAGCCCACCCCTCCAGGTAGTCGTCCAGCGCCTCCCGCGCCAGCTCCGAAATTCCGCACCTGCGCTCGGCCGCCAAGCGGTCGAGTTCCGCCCGCTGCGCGTCCGTTATCCGGAAGCCGATTCCGCCCCCCATGCCGCCCTTGCGCCGGTACTCAATCACTCTCATGTACTGACAATAGTGATTGAGGAACAGTTGCTGATAGACCTCGGAAGCGGCTCTACAAAGCGGAAAAGACCGGCGCCTGAGCGGGAGCGCCGGCCTCTTCCTGGAGGGGTAACTACTGGCGAACCAGCTGTCGAGATAGTACTCGCCATGTGCGCATTGGCACTAATATCTCTGAGTGAGCGCCACCAATCACGCCCGCTCGGACGGCTGGACCGTGACGCTCCTCGAGGCGGACAGTGGCAACTTTGGGGTCCACTTCTTCTCCGATCGCCACCCTTCGCCCCACGACAGTCGTGCCGTCCTCAACGCCGCTTCCCGAGGCGAGATCAGGGTCGGCAAAAGCTTCCCGGTGCGCCGACCGGGCCTCATTCGCAAGGCCGTCGAGATGGTCTTCGAGTCCGCGTCGTCCCCATCGCGCTTTGCGGCGGTCTTCAGGGATGCCGCCGCGCGCGTCCAGGGACCGCCCAACGCGCAGAGGGTCGGCAAGTCCGCGACTCCGACGCTGGCGCGGCTTGTTGCTGACCTCCGCGCAAGAGGTCCGGCGTGAGCAAGCGCCGCTCAAAGCCCTCTCCTGCCGAGGCCCGGATCGAACTCGACCGTCTTGACGCGCGCGTCGACGAAACCAAGGAGGCGTACGTCGAGGCCAGGGACGCGACCGGCCGCGCTTGGGTGACCTCGAGGGACGTAGCGATCCCGCTCGCTGAGTACCACAGCAAGCGACGGCCGGGACAGCCGCGCGACCTCAGCAATGCCGAGCCCCGGCGTCTGACGCTCGACCTGCTTAGCAAGATCGACCAGGAGGACCTGATCTTGGAGCCGCTCGATCCCAGCCGGCCCGCCGCTGGCCTCAGGATCGTTGATCCCCGCCCCTACCGCTCGCTGGCCGAGGCAAGGGACGAGGCGACCGCGGCGCGCTGCGCTCGTGACGCCTTTGTCCACGACTGCCGTGGCCTACTTGAGGAAGCTGCCGGTCAAGAGGCGATCGCGCGCATCAAGCGCGCGCTGGACTGCGACGAGCCCGACGCACTGAGGGACGCACTGACCGCAGTAGGCGTCGGTTGCGCCACGGGGACCTCCGCTATGACGACGGAAGACCTCTGATGGCGCGCACGAACAAGAAATCCAGCCACCCCTCCAACGCCTACGCCGACAACCTGCAGCGCGCGAGCCACGTCGTCCAAGAGAAGGACGCGCACGCCCCGGCTCCCATCACCACGAACGCCGAGTCCCTCGGACCCGACATCGCAGCCGGACGCCGACGCGACAAGAAAGAGCACGCCGTTAGCCGTAGGGGGCCGCGATGACCTACGTCACTTATCAAGGCATCCGCTCGCGGGACCCTCGCTTGGCCCTCCGGGTGGTCAACGAGCGCGGGGTCGCGTTCCACGTTCTCGCCTTCTCTGACGACGAGGAGGCCAGCGACGTCGCCCGCCGCGTTAGCGGCTCGGTCCACGAAGACCGCGACCAAGCGATCCGCGAGGCGTTGACGCGAGCGGGCCCTCAGGACCTCGAGAGCCGCCCGCGTTCCGGAGACCTGTAGACCGCCGTAGTCCGGCTTCGACGCCGCGAGGGAGGACTACCGTCGCCGAGACGGCGGGCTAGCTTGCTACTCCAACACCCGCAGGGCGAGCAGCTTGCGGGCGTTGCTCGAATCCGGCGCGGTATACCGCGCACTGAGTAGCGCTCAAGCCCTCCGGCGGCTCTGAGCCACCCACGCAGCCCTCTACGTACCAGTCGGTGTCCGTCAGCTCGTAGGTCAGCTCACCGCCCGCGTAGACCGACTTCCGCTGGACGCCCGGATGCATCTCGAAGCCAACTATTTCGAGGAACCGCAGGTCCGAGAACCGCCACGCCGCTAGCGCCACGGCGTTCAAGAGGCCAGGTCTGAGAGTGAACTCATACCGACGAATCGGGCCGGTCGGTTGTAGCCCCACTTCGGCCGCCTCGCTCGGTGACGCGTCGGCCGGAGGACGCTCAAATCCCGACCCGAGCGGATCTTGGGCAAACCCGCGGATCGGCCGCAGAAATCCATCGTCGCCTTCAGCGAACACGGCACGCTCAAACCCCCGCAGGTGGGTCGCGTGGCCGGTCACGAACAGCTGGTGGAAGCACCAGTTCGGCATTGCTTACTCACTTTCTCCGGGCTAGCCCGGATTGGGTTACGACTAGGACTCTTGCGCCGCAGATCCAAATGTCACAATTGGATTCCTGACCCTGCGACGCCTGACGAGATCCGGCCGCTCGGCGCCACTGGAAGTGTCGGCCGGGTCGCGTCGGCGACGAGTACAATGCGACCGACACGGACGGCCTCCCCGA
>JAABUN010001221.1_pt1 | contig 59312 bp, 51 predicted proteins | sample 5559311 | NCBI WGS metagenome assembly JAABUN01 (sample SAMN10711877, study PRJNA513370) | rock metagenome | isolation source: Antarctica rocks | place: Antarctica: Victoria Land, Siegfried Peak sud
ACTCACGTGGGCGGCGTAAGACGGGCAGGCACGTTTGTGCGGTTGGCGGAGGCTCCAGGCATGCGCGAAGCGCTTGACCGCGCGGCGCAATGGCGCAGTGCGTCGTTGTCTGCTTCGGCGCTGTAGGCCTGGTTCTTGCCGGGCGCGCCCTGGGTCGAGGTGCCGCCGTCCCGCCGCCCTGAGGCGCGCTCGACCGCGCGGCGACTGAACAGTGCGTCGGCAGCCCGCCAAGCCGCAGTGCTGCCAGGGCTGCGTGCAAACATGTGTCAGCCAGGTCGGGTCTTGCCGCCTTTCGATGATCCGGTTTCGGCGTTTCGTGGGCGGCAGCGCGGATTGGTGGCTGTCGTCGACGACCGCGCTACGGTGGACATCGGGCAAGACAATCCATCCGTACCAGGGCGCGGAACGGGGGTTTTGCATATCCCCCCAATAAGGTAAAACAAATTCTACCGTGTCGACCTCGTTGCGATGCTACCTGGAGTGGCGGTTATCTTGGAGGTGGGTTTGGATATGGCCGAACGACATGGGCATTCACCCGCGAGCACGCGCCCATACGCACTCGACCCTTCGCGTGGGACGTGACGGCGAGCGCTCGTCGGGTGCAACGCCGGGTATGCCGCTCGCGACCACGGCTACCGACGCCGGGCATCGAGGATTCTGGACACCATCCCCAACGCGCCCTCGCGGTTCCGGCGATCGATGCGCGGCGATCTGCGGACCGGACCATCGCCGATGTCCCGGCGGTTGTCGTGGAACCGGCCGGACTCGCCGGAGTACTCGAGCCCCGAACTGGCTGTTCGATGCGCTCGGCTCGCCAAGCCGCCTCGTCGAACGCGGCACCGAAGATCCCGGCAGGAGGCACGGTCTCTGGATTCGCCGCCGCCGCTCAGACCGCTCGGACTTCGGCGAGCCGCCTGGCTGCGTGCGCGTCGTCCCAGCAGACGGCGGCTTCCCATGCGGCCCACGCTTGCGCGGCGCGGTCGTGCGCCTTGTCGTCGAGACCGGCAGCGTTGTGGGGCAGCACCAGGTCGAGGTCGGGGACGTCGACATGCGCCTCGTCCCAGTCGATCAGCGCGACCCGCTCGGCGGTCATGCGGATGTTGCGCGGGTTGGGGTCGCCGTGGACGACGCAGGTCGGACGCCCGACGAGCCGCGCCCACGCCGCTCGGCATCGCGCGACGCCCTCGGGCGGCATCGCGCCGAGGTCGATCTTCGTCCCGGCCCCGGCGTGCAGGAGGTCGGTCGACGAGCGCCAGCCCGGGCGCTGCGGCCACCCCGGCGTCAACCGATGCAGCTGGCGGAGCGTGTCGGCCACGCGACGCCAGTCGGCCTCCGTCTCGGGCGGTCCGCCCTCGACGTAGGTCATCACCACCACACCGTCGGCGAAGAGCCGGCCATCCGTCGTCGGGATCGGCACCGGCACGGTCAGACCTGCACGGTCGAGGCGTTGGAGGAGCGCGGTCTCCCACGCGAGATCAGCGTCGCTCCTGACACCGCGACGGCCGACCGCGAGGTACCCGTTGACGCGGACGGTCCACACGTCGTTGGCTACCCCGCCAGCGAGCGGTGCGATGCGAGCGACGTCGTCACCCCACTGCTCGAGTGCCTCCCAGCCCATTGGCCACCTCCTCCCCTGCACGCGGCGCACGATCGGCCCTTGCCAGGACCTCGCGGCGCTTGCCGCCTTGCAATTATTGCGCTTCAGGCGGCGCAGAGCATACGCTGCCGCAAGCGATCGAGGCCCGCGCGCCCGTAGCCCTGGCGTTTGAGTAGCTTGAGCTTGTGGACGAAGCCCTCCGTCGGGCCGTTCGGCCGGATCTTGGTGAGCCCGGCGCTCACAGCCTCCAGATCAGCCCACAGGCCAGTGGCGAAGCGGCGGAGCGCGGGCACGGGCGAGCCCTCCGCCCGCGCGCATGCGCCTCCCCGCTCGCCGCGCCGGTCGCGCAGCAGCGCCGCGAAGTCTTGGGCCAGCGTGTAGGCGCCGGCAACCGTCTCGTCGGCCTGCTAGAGGTGTTCAAGGTAGGCTCGCTGCGCCGGCGTCCGTTTCTCCGGGCGGCGCAGGCAGAGCAGGGCGACCTGGCGCGGGGTCGGCGGTCGTGTCGCCGCTCGCCTGGTCGTGGCGACTGGCTGACCGGCCCGCTCGACCCGGCGGAGCCGCGCGACGAAGCGCGCGACGGCGCTGTAGGAGCGGGTAAACCCCTGCTCGCGGATCTCGCGCCAGAGGCGCTTCCCGTTGCGGCACCCCTCGGCCCAGCGCCGCTCCAGGTAAGGAAGATAGGGGTCGAGGGCGGCGCGGCGGGCGGGGAGGCGCATGCGCGCGGGCGGGCTGGGCACCCGCAGGGAGCGATAGACCGTCTCGCGGCTGACGCCCACCGTGCGCGCGATGTGGGCGATGTTCGCCCCGGCGGCGTGCAACTGGTGGATCGCCTCGTAGCGGGCGAGTTGGGCGGTGGGGCGTTGTCGGCCCGCCTCCGCCGCCCGCTGCTGCCAGGGGAGGGGCGGCAGTTCCGCCGGGGGTGGGTCGGTGCTCGGCGTCGGCTCGGTAGCAGCGAGGGCACCGGCGGCATCGCGCAGCGCGGTGCGTTTGTGAAGCAGGTGCCAGCGGTCGACGACCTGCCGGGCGGCGGGCGCGCCGCGTGTCGCCGCGTCGGCGTAGAGCCCGCTGCGATCCCGCGCGACCGTCGCGATCTGTGGGTGCTGCTGCAGCCAGGCGGCGACCTGGTCGGCGTCGCGGTCGGGCAGCAGATCGAGGGGCCGCCGCTGCTCCAGATCAATGATGATGGTGCCGAAGCGGCGACCGCGACGCCAGGCGAACTCGTCCACGCCCACGGCGCGGGGCTGCCCGACGGGGGGCAGCGGCGCCGCGCGGATCAGGTCGAGGAGCGCCGGCCGGCCGGCGGGCAGCCCGAGGGTGACCGCCAGGCGGGCACCGGCCGCCCCGCCGAGCGCCAGGCCGATCCGCTGGAGCGCGTCGCGCAGCCGGTGGGTCCGCCGCGCGTAACGGTCCACGAGCTGCGGCAGTTGCTCGGCGAAGGTACGCTGCGAGCAGGCGGCAACCTGGCAGAGGAATCGGCGCACCCGCAGCCGGAGCCGGACCGTCGTCCCGCCCCAGGGGAGGTCAGCGATCGTGCGGTCATAGCGACTGTGGACCCGCCGAGAGCGGCGCCGACACGAGGGGCAAGGTGCGGTCCGGCGCGCGGCGTAGAGGCAGAGGGTGACCCCCTCATTGGTGGCAGTGATCTCGGCGAGGCGCAGCCCCTTGAGGTGGGGCAGGAACGGGAGGAGACGCATCCGACTACTCCAAACTGCGGCGACGATAGCCAAACAGAAAGCATAGCGCCGCCAGCGACAAGCGGCCCGGAGCGATCATCGAAAGGCGGCAAGACCCGCCAGGTCGTGGCGAGGGGTGATCAGTCACGCGGGTGAAGAATCTTCGCGATCTGTTCCAGATGGATCGTATCGTGGTGGCCGACCTGGAGGACCGCGTCGGTCATCGTGAAGTGGCCGCGCTCGGGGTGGATGCCCGCCCGTTCCCATTGCTCGTCGGTCAGCCTGGAGAAGAACGCGTACGTCTCCCCTCGCGAGCGCAAGAAGTCGGCGACGACGACGCGCAGGTCTTGCTCGTTGTAGCGCTCGGCGATCGCGATCGCCTCGTGATCGTAGGCGGGGAGCGGCGGCGTCTCCTGCTCGATCATCATGAGCGCGCGTCCACGGAAGTAGCCATCGAAGTCCCGCAGGTGGCACAGTACCTCGGTGATCGTCCAGCCGTCGCCGCCATCGCGCAGCGTCGTGGCCGTCTCGCGGCTCAGCGGCGCGAGGAAGAGATCGAGCGTATTGGCTGTGCGCTCCATCAGCGCCAGATGTGCCCGCCGCACGGACGCGAGTTGCCCAGTCATCGTCTCGATCTCCAATCCGTATCACTGGCGGCGACCATACGCGCGCCGCCGCTGTGGAGTGTATCAGATGGCGACGCGACCCCATCGAGCAATGAAAACATCCGATCAGTTGTGCTCCTGACAGACAAGCGTTATAGTGCGAGGGCGCTCGGCGACAAAGCCCGATAGTCCGCACTTGACACGTCCGATGCACATGAACCAGGAGAGAATCATGCGCTCCGCACGCCCATTCGTCCTGCTCGCCGCGCTGCTCCTCGCCCTACTCATCTGGCCTACCGGGGCGGGGGCGGCCCCCGCGATCACGATCACCGCCGCCGATTCCGCCGCAGCCACGACGCTGACCGCCAAGCTCACCGGCTTCACCCCGCAGGAGACGATCGACCTCCAGCTCGGCACGACCGAAAGCACGCCGCGCATCCTCGAAATCCCGGGGGTCGTCATCGGCGCGGATGGCAGTTACACCCTCTCCTTGATCCCGCTCGGTCTGCCCGCCGGTGCGTATACCCTCGCCGCATTGCGCGGCACTGTGGTCGTCGCGAGCGCCCGCTTCACCGTGACCGCGCGCGCCACCCCGACGCGCGCCGCCGCGACGCCCACGCGCACGCCGATCACCGCCGTGCCGCTGACACCAATCGCCCCGACAGCGGTCGCGCCCACCCCGCCGTCGACCGGCAGCGGCGGCGTGCTCCCCGGACTGCCAGATACCGGCGGCGGCGGCGCGGGCAATGGCCCCGCCACCCTAACCCGGTCATTCGTTGCGCTCGCCGCCTTCATCGGCGTGGCAAGCTTTTGTATCGTAGGAGGGCTGTGGCGCAGGCCGCGACTCGCCCGCGCAATCAATCGTTTAGTGGGACACAAGCGTCGCAATGCGCGCTGAGCGCTGGAGGGGAGTACCGATGCGTCATCATTGGCACCGTCTGACGATCATCCTGGCTGCGCTCGTGGCGATACTGGTCGCCGCCCCGTCCGCCGCGTTCGCCGCAGGCGAGCCTGCGACGACAGCGCCACAAACGTACCACTCGCAATCGCTCATCACCTTATCGCTCGGCGGTACGACCATGACGGGGCAGGGTGAGGGGGACTACGATGTGGCGAACGCGGCGTTCCACGTCCGCTCTACCGCCGGGGATGGGGCCACCCAGGTCGTCATCGAACTCATCCTCCTCAACGATCGGCTCTACATTTATAGCTCGCAGCGACAGCGCTGGGAGTACATCACCATCCAGCCTCAGACTAGACAGCTCCTCGTCTCCGGACTGAAAGTGGTCGCGCACCCCACCGCGGCGTACCAATCGACCGGACAGGAGACGCTGGATGGGGCAGCGGTGCAACGGTGGCGTGCGCAAGGCGACTACAACGTGCTCCTACCGATCCTCTCCCAACGGGCTTTCGCTGGGAGCCTGATCCAGGAGGCGATCACCGCCGAGGCGTTCATCGGGACGCAGGATCGGTATCTCCGCCGTACGGTGCTCACCGAACAGGGGACGATCCGCGAACTCGGCCCCGGGAAGCGTGCCCCGGAGGCGGTCACGAGCAACATCCGCGCCGACTACAGCCGCTTTAACCAGCCGGTGACGATCGCTGCGCCGGAGGGTGCTGTACCGGCACCCGATCAGGCACCGCTGCCCGATCCGCAGAGTCCCCTCGGCGGCATCATCAGCGCCGCGCAACTCGGGGAGCCGCGCATCGCAACCCTTCTCGAACTGACAGTTACACCCGCACTCGTCGCACAGCCATAACGGCCAATCACATGGTCGCAGTGGTCGGGGTCGAACGGTGTTCGACCCCGACCTTTTTCTTACGCCACGGTGACCATCTGGCGCGTGGTTGCCGAACCGCCGCTGTGCTACATTCTTCCTCACGATGGGACGACGAATAGGGCGCACCGATCCGGCTCACACGCTGCCGACGCCCGCCGCACGGGTGTGGCAAAAGCACGCCCGCGCGGAGGGATACTAAGGTGTTACCGTTCCTCCTGCGCTACGGTTTCGTGGCGATCTGCGGCGCGATCTTCCTCGAAGAGCTCGCGATCCCGATGCCGATCCCCACCGATGTGCTGATCGTCACCGCCGGGGCGACTGGCGGCGGCGTGGGGCGTTTCATCGCCTGGTTCGTGCTGATCTCCCTCTCCTCGGCGACCGGGGCGACCGGGCTCTACGCGATCCTACGACGCGGCGGTCGCCCGCTGGTCGATCGTTTCGGGCGCTACGTCCACCTCGGGCCGAAGGCGCTCGCGCGCGGCGAGGCGTTGCTGGCGCGCGGCGGCTGGTGGGGGATCGCGCTCGGACGTGCCACCCCCGGGCTGCGCCTCCCCACGGTGGTGATGTGCGCCCTGCTCGGCGTCCCCTACCGCCGCTTCATCACCGCGCACATCACGGGTTCGGCGGTCTACATCCTCGTCTTCCTGACCCTCGGGCGCTATTTCGGCCAGGCTGTCCTCGAACGTCTGCATCTGCCGCGCGTCAGCTTCCGCCTGCTCGGGCTGCTGGTACTGGCGGTCGGGCTGCCCGCGTTGCTCGTCTGGCTCGCCAGGCGGGCGCACGTCGGGCGCGAGGACGACATTGCGCCCGGTCGTCACCTCACGGTCGGCGCGGCGATCCTGGCCGGACTGGCCGGCACCGTCGCCTTCGCCGCCGCCTGGGCCGCCAGCTTCGCCGTCACCGACCTCGCCGGGCTGCCACCGCCGGTGATGATCGGCTATCGCGTCGCGCGGCGCGTGGTCGGGCAGCAAGGGTGGGCGTTTCTCCTCGGCTATAGCTCGCTGATCCTCGCGGGGATCGCCCTCGGCACGATCTACCTCGAACTCCTCCTGCCACGCCTCACCCGCTGGTTACGCGCCCTGCCGAGTCAGGTCGCGGGGTTGGCGGTGCTGACCCTGGCGCTCGCCGTCTGGCTCGCCTGGCGCTCGGGGGTGCCGGATCGCCCGCACGCCTACCTCGCCATCGGGATCACGCTGACCTTCGGGAGCCTCGCCTACGCGATCGTCGTCGTCTACGCGCGCGCCCTGGCGCTGCTCCTGATCGCCCCCGCCAATCGCGCCACACCGCGCCCCACAGCGCCCCCGCCGGGCAGCTAACCAACCGCCCTCGCTGATCAGCCGCCACTTGCCCCGCCCGTAGCAGGCCCGTATAGTGCGCCTACTCTTGTGGGCGCGCGGCTGTGCCGCCCGCGAGCGGCGGCGCGTACCGTTGGCGCGCGGGCGGGTGCAAGGGGGGACTCGATGCGAATCACGGGGATCACACCCTATCTGGTGCGGGCCAACGACGGCGGCGTGGCCGAGCGCCCGCGCGGACGGAACTGGCTCTTCGTGGCGATCGAGACCGACAGCGGCCTGATCGGCTACGGCGAGGGGGGCGGCTGGCCGGAGGTCGTGGCGCACGGCATCGACGAGGTCGCGCCCTTCCTGATCGGGCAGAATCCGGCCCGGATCGAGCATCTCTGGAACGTCATCTACGATGTCCTGCATGGGCATGGCCTGACCGGGGCGGTGCGCGGCGGGGTGCAGAGCGCGATCGACATGGCGCTCTGGGACCTGAAAGGGAAGGCGCTGGGGGTGCCGGTCTACGAACTCCTCGGCGGCGCGGTCCACGACCGCATCCGGGTCTACGGCCACGCCGACACGCCGGAGGTCGCGCGCGAACTGGTCGCCGCCGGGTACACTGCCTTTAAGTGCCACCCCTCGGCGGAGACGATCGCGACGCTGCGCGAGGCGGTCGGCAACGACGTGGAGATCGGCCTGCACGGACACGGCGAGTTCACCGTCCACGCGGCGGTCCGCCTCGCGCAGGCGGCGGAGCCGTTCTGCCCGGCCTTCTTCGAGGAGCCGACCCACCCCGACGAACTCGACGCCCTGAAGGCGGTCGCGGCGAAGGTGACGGTCCCGCTCGCGGGCGGCGAGCGCCTTTTCCACAAGTGGTCGGTCTACGATCTGCTCAAGACCGGCGCGATCGCCCTCTTGCAGCCCGAGACGACCCGCCTCGGCGGCATCACGGAGTTGAAGAAGGTCGCGGCGATGGCCGAGGCGGCGGGCATCCAGTACGCCCCGCACGACGGTTCGGTCGGGCCGATCGTGGAACTGGCGAACGTCCACGTCATGGCGGCCTCGCCGAACGCGCGCTTCCTCGAACACCGCTTCCGCGACGTGCCGTGGCGACACACGACCGTGCGCGGCGCGCTCGAACCGGTCGACGGCTATATGACCGTCCCGACCGCGCCTGGCCTCGGCGTCGAACTCGACCTGGACGAGATCGCCAAATACGCGATCCTGCCGCACGAGCGCTACGAGTACCGCCTCCGTACCCCGGACGAGATGCGCCGCTGGTACGCCTGATTATCCTCAGTATGCGACGAGCCAACGGATCAGGATCGGAGGAGTTATGTCCACCACTTTCAAGCACGTTGCCCCGGAGACGCTGGCGACCCTGCGCGAGGTCAGCATCGCCACGCTGAGCGCGCAACTCCTGAAGCGCGGCTACGCCCAGCTCTTCTTGCAAGGGGTCGCGCCGCTGCGCCCCGAGCTCCGCATGGCGGGACAGGCGGTGACGCTCCGCTTCATCCCCGCGCGCGAAGACCTGGCGCGCGACGAGCAGATGGCGGCGGGCGAGTTCAACAACCTGACGAACAAGCAGCGAATCGCGGTGGAGACGGTCGGACCCGGCGATGTGCTCGTGATCGATGCGCGCAACGACATCCGCGCCGCCTCGCTCGGCAACATCCTGGCGGCGCGGATCAAGGCGCGCGGCGCGGCGGGGATCGTCACCGACGGCGCCTTTCGGGATTCTCCGGCGATCGCGGCGATCGATCTGCCGACCTACGCGCGCGGCCAGAACCCGAACATCTCCTTCACCGTCCACTACGCCGCCGATCTCAACGTGCCGATCTCGTGTGCCGGGGTGGCGGTGATTCCCGGCGACGTGCTCGTCGGCGACGGCGAGGGGGTGATCGTCGTCCCCGCCGCGATCGCCGCTGAGGTGGCGCGCGACGGCTACGAGCAGGAGCGCAAGGAGTCGTTCATCTACGACCGGATCGTCGCCGGGGCGAGCATCGTCGGCACCTACCCGCCGAACGCCGACACCCTGCGCGAGTACGAAGCCTGGAAGGCCGCACAGAAGTAGCACGAGGAGAAAGGACGGAACAGGAGACACAGAGACACAGAGAGGGACGGGAGATTTCAAGAGAGGAGTATTGCAGCAGGATTGGCCTGCTGTCCGGCATAGGGACCGTACCAGCACGGCCTTCCCGCAAATCGTTTTCTCCCTCCCGTCGTCCTCTGTGTCTCTGTGCCTCCCTGTTCCGTCCCTTCTCTCCTGCCGCGCCTAGATCAGGTGGAGCGCCGTCTGTCGCCCATCGAGCCAGCGCATCGTGCCACCCGTCATGATCGCGTCCTCTTCGAGGGCCATGCGGACCTGCTGGCCGTCCCACTCCGGCACCGGGTAGCGGACGTTCAGCTCGATCGAGTAGCAGGTATCGTCGAAGATCTCGTAGTCGCCGCGACCCGGCACGCCGCCCTGCTGATCCCAGAGGCCGATCGTCGGGCCGGCGGCGTGGCCGTGATAGCCGAGCGGGTGGCTGTAGACGCTCGGCAGCAACCCCTCCGCGTTCGCCTGGGCCAAGGCCTCGCGCAGGACATCGTTGCCGCTCTTGCCGACCCCCATCGCCGCCATGTGGATATCTTGCAGCCGGTTCCCGGCGATCAGCGCCGCCTTCAGCCCGGCGGGGGCGTCGGTCTCGCCCGGCTTGAGGACGTAAGCATTCTGCTGCTGGTCGGTCGCCAGCCCGAGGTAGTAGAAGCCCATGTCGCAGTGCAGCAGGTCGCCGGGCTGGATCAACGTGCGCGGCGTCTGCGCCTTCCCATCGCCGCGCGAGGGCGGCAGGAAGGGCTGATCGGGAGCCTGGATCGAGATCGAGGGCTGGAACCAGGTCCGCACCCCGAGATCGTGCATCGTCTGGCGCATCCACCAGACCACGGCGTCGGTCGTCGTCACGCCCGGCGCGATCGTGCGCGGGGAGAACGCCTCGGCGATGATCGCGTGGCCGAGGGTCACGCTCGTCGGATAGGTCGCGAACTCCGCCGGGATCCGCCGCTCCAGCCAGCCGACCGCGATTCGCTCCGCCCCGAGGGTGCGGTCGGCGTACTTCGGGCCGAGCGCGGCGATGATTTTGCCATGCTCCTGGAAGCTGAGGCCATCGCCGAACGCGAAGTCGTCCGAGACGTTGAGGCCGATCGATTGCGGGTCGTACTCCCGCACCGTCCGGCCCAGCGCGGCGTCCTGATCCTCGCCGCTATCGGGGTTCCAGCCGCGCTCGTAGAACTCGCCGAAGCCGTAGCGATCGAGGGTGATCCGGTCCACCCCGCCATCGGCGCGGCGCGCGAAGACGAGGATCGTGCGCCGCCGCGCCGCCATCGACGGCTCGGGGAGGAGCGTCATGATCACCGGGTCTTCGTTGTACTCGCGCGCGGCGACGATCCACATGTCGAAGCCCTCGCGCGCCATGATCTCCGGGATCAGCGTATCGAGCCGCTCGCGCAGCCAGTCATTGCGAATCTCCGCCTGTTGTCGCAGCGGCAGGAGTCGCGCCCGTTGTGTCTCGACAAACGCTCGCTGTCGCTCCCGCATCTCCGCGCCGGTCATCGTCCCTCCTCATATCGCGCGCACCCATCGGGGGGCACGACCGCCCCGCGACCGCGCCGCTGGCCCCGTTCGGTGCCGCGATTGTAGCAGGACGCTTCGCCGCGCGGGCTCGCGCTCAGCGCGATGCCGACCTGCGCGGGGCGCGTCCTGGGGAGAGCGCGCCGCGATAGGCGGTGCCGTTGAGCCGATCGCGCAGCTTCACCATCCCCCAGAGGGCAACAAGTGCCACCAGATGTGCCACGGCGAGGCCGATACGGTCGAGGCTGGCGAGCGTCGGCACGGTGTGGAAGAGCGCGGCCAGTGGCAGGAAGAGGAGATAGGCCCAGAGCGCGTTGCGACCGAGCGAGAGCACGAACCAGCCGAACGCCGCCCGCAACGGCACCCAGAGCCAGGTAATCAGCAGGACGACAACTTGCAGGGAAAGGGCGACGACGAGGAGACGACGGGGGGTGAGATCCAGGCGGGCCATCTCGACCCCCTGCGGATCGCAGAGCCAGAGCGGCAGCATCCCGCGCTGCCAGAGGACGAGACCGACGAGCGCCGCCGCGCTCACCAGCGCAACATAGAGCCCCCACAAGTACGGATAGCGCGCCGTGAATGCGCCGAGCGCTTCGCGGTAGTAGCCGATCGTGAGGCCACCGAAGAAGAGGAATTGCCAGGCGACGAGCGACACGCCGGTCGCGAAGGGGAACGCCAGCACTGCCGGGTAGCACTGCGCCGCCAGATAGAGCGCCGCCGACATCGTCGGCACGAACCAGCCCCGCCCCTCCGCGCAGGCCAGCAGGGCCAGCGGTGCGACCAGCAGGAGGACAGCGTAGAGGGCCAGATACTCGGCCCCGTAGCCGGTCCGCGCCAGCGTCAGGACGGCGACGACCAGGGCGTCAGGGCGACCATCGTAGATCGGGGCACCGGGGAACGGGGTCCAGAGTTGCACCCGACCGCTCGCCGCCAGCAACATCCCGAGCAGGGTTATCGCGACCGCGAGGCGATAGAGACGCCAGGCGCGCGTCATGAGGTGCCGCACCGCGCCGCCGAGCGCCTCCCGCGCGGCGGTGAGGCCCAGGACGTAACCGGCGACGACGACAAAGCCCTCCGCCACCGCGAGGAAGAAACCCTGCGTCCCGGTCGTCGCCGCGAGCCACGAATCGCCATTCAGTCCGGCGACGACCATCGCGATCACGCAGAGACCCCGGAGGAAGTCGAAGCGCGGATCGCGCGCGCCGCGTTGCACATAGGCGAGCGACCAGCGTCGCGCGCCACCACCGGGGCGCAACGTGGCCGGGCGCCACCCGGAAAGGCGTGCCGGGTCCGCCACGGAGCCGACGAGGTCACCCAGGATACTCGTCTGATTTGGGGCGGGCAGACGCGGCGCGTCCGGCCCTTCCGTCGCCCGGTACGACTCCGGCGATCTCGCCTTTGGGGGCTCCTGGGCCGGCTGTTGCACCATCCCCCCGATCGCTTGCCACGGCCACGCCGAAAAGCCGGCGTGGCGGCTACAGAGACACCCTACCAGCGACCGAGGCGGGGGACCATAGGAGATGTGTCCCGAATCGTCGGGCGTATTCGCCCACCCTGTTAGCTCTTTTTCCTAATCTTCCCGACCGAGGATTGTTTCGGCGGCCCGCAGCGCGTACCATGATGGCGGTGTGCGGGAGGCACCTCTTCGCGTACCCGATGATGGCGGAGAATGTATTCCTGCGCGCGATATCTGCCGATGCGAGAGCGGCCAGGAGGACACCAACGATGATCTGGCGAGTTGTCCTCCTCCTTCTCGGAGCGGCGCTGCTCCTGATGGCGAGCGTGGCGATTGTCACCGGCGCGCTACGCGGGACACCCCCCCCCCCGGTGAGCACCAACGCGACCGTCCCGGCGCTCACGGCCACACCCCGCGCCACGACGGCGCCCGCAAGCGCCACGGCGAGGGGAGCCGCCCCCACCCGCCCGTCCCCCACTCCGGCGAGTGCCACGCGGACGGTCGCATTCCCCAACCCCCGGGTGACGGTGCCGCGCGCGACCGCCGCCACGCCGACCCTCCCGATCGTCGCCAACGGCGGCTGCGCGATGAGCCTGCCCGATGGCTACGAGTCCGATCCGGCGCAACTCGGCTATTACCCGGCGCGCGACCGCACCGGCTTCGTCGCCCTCGACTCGTTCGCTGGGGTCGATCAAACGCCCGCACTGCTTGCCCAAACCTTTGTTGGGAGCACCCTCACCCGCGTCCTCAGCGACTATCAGCAGACGGGCGCGACCGATCTGGGGGGCCGCTACCGCATCGACTACCGCGCGACCTCCGGCGGGCAGGCCGGGCGCGGCAGCACCCAGGTGCAGGTCTTCGGGAGCATCGGCTGTGGCGTGACCGTCTTTGCCCTCGATGCTGCGGTCGGGCCGCTCGCCACGACCTTCGATCTGCTGGTACGCACGCTCGTGCCGGTCCAGGTGCCGCGCACCGGTACGGCCACCGCAACCCCCTGAAGCGGTGCGCCCGCCGCGCCGCGTCAACTGCGAAGAGGAGCATGAAACGATGCGTGTCATCAAGCTGACCCTCGGACCGTTGTCCAATAACGTCTACATCCTGATCGCTGAGGGGCGCAACGAGAGCGTCATCGTCGATGCCTCCTTCGATGCCGCTCGTATCGCCGAGGCGACGGCGGGGACGACCGTGCGCGCGATCCTGCTGACGCACGGCGACCACGACCACATCGACGCCCTGGCCGCGCTGAAAGAACGCTTCGATGTGCCGGTCGCCATCCACCCCGCCGACGCTGAGCGCCTCGCCGCGCCGCCCGACATCCTCCTGCACGAGGGCGGGCTGATCAGCGTCGGCGACGAGGAACTCCGTGTTTTGCACACCCCCGGCCACACGCCGGGGAGCGTCTGCTTCCATCTGGTGGGGACGCTGATCGCGGGCGACACGCTCTTTCCCGGTGGGCCGGGGGCGACGCACGACAACGCGGAGGACTTCGCGCAGATCATCGGCGCGATCCGCGACAAGCTCTTCCTCATGCCCGACGAGACGCTCGTGCGCCCCGGCCACGGCGACGACACGACGATCGGGGCGGAGCGCCCGCACCTGGAGGAGTGGGTCGCGCGCGGCTGGTAGGCGTACCATCCTGGAGCACGCGCACACGAGGCGCAGCGACCCGCTGGCGGACATGCCCGGCGATGAGAGGGCACCCGTGAGCCCGGCGAGTGCGGGCGGGCCGGTGTGCCCCGCGCATTCCTCGCGCGCCTGTTACGGCACATTCTTACTCGTGGGACGCAGATTGGCGGCAGCGTGAAATGATGCAATCGAGCCGGGTGGTCGCCCTATCGGTCGCCGTGCCGCTCGAAGAGGAGCGAGGCGCGGCGGCGTTCGGGGCCGTCGTACGGTGCCGAGCGAGGGTGTCGGACAACCAGCACGAGCGCCGCCCAGAGGGCGAGGAGGCCGTAGGCTTTGTAGGTGAGCAGGAGGCGAATCGGCCCGTCGTACGGGCCGCCGCGCCAGAGATCGCGCTCGGAGCCGAGGACGAGCAATGCGGCGGCGAGCGCGAAGAGGACGAGACGCGGCCAGGTGCTGGCCCCCCGCGCGAGCGCGACGGCCAGCAGCGCCAGGGGGAGGAGCGCCCAGGCGGTGTAGTGCGCCCAGGCGGTCGGGATGATCAGGATGGCGACCGGGATCGGCAGCACGAAGCGCAACGCCGCCGTCAACGCGCCGCCGTCGCGCCGCCAGCTCGCGACGGCGGTGACGATCACCAGCGGCACCGCCGCGAGATCGGCGAGGGTGCCGGTCAACCCGACGGGGTAGGTCGAGCCAACCCCGTTCGACGTAATGTGGGTGGCGAGCAGGCGACCGAGAAGGGCGTAGAGGGTCTGATTCTCGGCATAGAGCGTCCCGCCGCCGACCGCCGACAGCACCTCCGTCAGGAAGACCCAGCTGTTGCGCGGCCCCGCCAGGAGTGCCCCGAGGGCTACCACGAGCGCCCCACCAAGCGCACCCCCGGCGATCACCCGCCAGCGCCGCGACAGGGCGGGCGCGAGGAGGAGGAGGGCCGGGTAGAACTTCAGCGCCATCGGCAGGGCGAGCAACAGGCCGACCGTGAGGTCGCGATCGCGCCGCGTGGTGTAGCTGATCAGCGAGGCGAGGGTGAGCGCGAGGAAGAGGGCATCCCACTGGCCGAGCCCCAGGCTATCCCGGCTCGGCGTACTGGCGAACCACAGCGCGATCAGCCCCTGCGCCAGTGGCAGGCGCGACGACAGGCCGAAATGCCGCAAAAAGGCGAGCAGCGTGCCGACGTAGACGCCGACATTGAGCAGTCGCCAGGCGTTCAGCGCGATGTCGTAGGGGAGGAAGGTCCAGGGGATGAAGAGGGCCGCGCCGATCGGCACATGCCGGTAGACGATGATCTCCCCCGGATCGCGGGCGATCCCGGAGAGATCGTAGAGTGGACCCCACCCGCGCGCGATCGTCGCGGCCTCGTAGAAAACCTTGAAGTCGTAGCTGTTCGTCGGGGAGTCGGCGGGGAGCCAACCGAGGACGAAGCCGACGAAGCGCGCGACGCTGGCGAACGCCCCGAGCGCGGCGAACAGGGTGAACGCCAGACAGGCGCGGGGCGGCAGCCGCCCGCCCGCCCCGAACGCGAGGGCGAAAGCGGCGATCGCGCCGAGGCAGGTCAGGGCGAGCAGCAGGTCCATCGGGTCGTGCCGCCCCTACCCGGCGAACGGCGCGGCGAGCGTGGCGGCGGTGTCGAGCCCGGCAAAGCGGTCCAGCGCCAGCGCCTCGATCGGGATCGAAGGACGCCCCTCCACGACCAATTCCGCGATCACCTGCCCGATCGCCGGGGAGAGTTGGAAGCCGTGCCCCGAGAAGCCGGCGGCGATCACCAACCCCTCGATTTCCCGCACCGGGCCGAGGATCGGCACGTCGTCGGCGGAGCGCGCCTCGATCCCGACCCAGGCGTCTTGCAGGCCGACCGTGCCGGTGATCGGGACGATCGCGGCGGCGGTCTGCGCGCTCCCCCAGATCCCGGCGTCGCGCGTGACACCGCGCGGGTGGGCGAGATCCCAGTCGCCCGGCCAGCCGCCGCCGATCAGGAAGTTCCCGGCGGGGAGTTGCTTAAAACTCAGTCGCCGCCCCACGCAGCCGACGACCGGATCGAGGCAGGGGGCGACCGCCTCAGTCAGGATCATTTGCAGGCCCATCGGCGCGATCGGCAGAGCGACCCCGGCGGTCGCGGCGAGCGCCTTGCTCCACGCGCCCGCCGCCAGGATCGTCAGGTCGGCCCCGATGCGCCCCTCGTCCGTGAGGACACCGACGACCTTGCCGCCTTCGATCATCAGGCCATGCACCGTCACCCCCTCGCGCACCGTTGCCCCGGCGCGAGCGGCGGCGGCGGCGAACGCCCTGGCGGTCAGGCCGGGATTGGCATGGCCGTCGTCGGGCGTATAGCTCCCGGCCAGGATGTGCGGCGCGAGGGCGGGCGCGATGTCGCGCAACGCATCCCCTTCCACCAGTCGGATGTTCAGCCCCGCCGCCCGTTGCCGCGCGATCGCCTCGACCAGCCCGGTCCGGTCCTCCTCGCGCTCGATCACCGTCAGGTGGCCCTTGCGGCGGTAATCGATGTCGGCGGCGAGCTCGTCCTCCAGGGTCGCCCACCGCGCGGACGCCTGCATCGCGAGGGCCAGCTCGCGCGGATCGCGCCCCTGCTGGCGCGTGCCGCCCGCGCTCGCCCCGGACGCCGCAGCCGCGACCGTGCGACCCTCCAGCAGCAGGGTCCGTACCCCGGCGCGCGCCAGATGGTAGGCGATCGAGGAGCCGATCACCCCGCCCCCGACGACGATCACCTCCGTGCCCTGCCCTCGTCCGCTCACGCGCCCCGCCTTTCCTGGTCATCAGCTCGTCGGGGGGATGATAGCAGGAAAGTCCGCAGACGCGGTGCCATACCAGCGCGCGCGGATACGCGGCGACCAGACGCGAACAGCGCCGCACACGGCATCGTTATGCGAAGGGAAAAGAGGGTGCGCCGGAAAGTGCGGCTACTGGCGTAGCATCCCGATCGACATAGAGCGGCTGATCACCAGCGCGAAGAGGATCAGGAGGACGCAGCAGACGAGGCCACCGATCAACCAGGCACGGTCGCGCTCGCGCCGCCCTTGCAGCGCTTCCCGCACCACGGGGTCGGGGACGAGATCGGCCAGCGGCGCGAGGGCATCGCGCGGGGTGCCGGTCGCGGCATCGAGCCGATCCGCGTGCCGCGCCTGGGCGATGATCGCCGCCGCCGCCGTGTCGATCTCATCCTCGCTCATCGCCTGCTGCCGCTGTCGCACCCGATCGAGAAGGCCGCGCGGCGGGTGTGGGAACGCCTCATCGAGGGTGCGCACACCGGGCGGCGCGACCAGGAACTGCGCCGCCCCAGGAGCGCCAGACAAGCGCTCCGGCATCTGGGCGGCGAGCACGGCAGATCGCGCCTCGCCGTTCTCCTCCGAAACGGGGGCGGTGGGTATGATCGGATCGACGGGTACGGGCAATCCCGGCGCTGCGGTATCCGCTTCCACGGCAAGTGCGGCGAGTGCGGCGAGCGGGGCACCGCAATTGGCGCAGTACACCGTCTCGGCGGCATAGGGGATGCCGCAGGCGCCGCACCACACCGCCGCTTGCGCCTGTGTGGTCGTCCCGTCGTCGCCTGTCGTCATGGCTACCCAGCTCCGCTGTACACGTAACCCAATACGGGCGCACAACGCCCCCCACGGCAAGTATCGCGCCGGGGCGAGGGGAGAGGAATGGCCCGATCGTCCACATTCGGGGCGGTACCGTCGTGCCTACCGCCGCCACCTTGCGGCCGGATGCCGCCGGGACACGACGACCTAGATAATCCCGTACGGGACGTGGTGGGTGTTGCCACGACTGGCGCCGGGATAGACGCCGGATTCCACAATCCGTCCGGCGCGGGCGAAGAAGCGGTCGATCTCCGCGCGCGTCAGCAACGGCGCGAACTCCGCGCGCAGCGTCGCGACCGACGCCGGATCATTGAGGCGCATCTCCAGGTCGGTCCGCAGGTCGGCGGGGAGCGGCTGCCCCACGTAATCCCAGATCACCGTCCGCAACTTCGGCTGCGTGTTGAAGGTGAGGCCGTGGTCGATCCCGTAGACCTTACCGTCCTTCCCCTTGAAGAGGTGGCCCGCCTTGCGATCGGCGTTGTTGGCGATCAGGTCGAAGAGGGCCATCCGCTGCAAATCGCGCCGATGCGTCTCGCGCAGGGTGAAGTAGTGCGTCCCCTCCTCCGGCTCGATGTAGCACTGGAAGGTGCCGACGCCGTAGGGGCCATCCTCGCGGACGATCGTCTCCGGGATCAGATCCCAGCCGAGCCAGAGGCTGAGGCGATACGCCGCGTACTCGCGGTGGTAGAGTGTGCCGTCGGGGAAGTCCCAGAGGGGCGACTCCCCCTGCTGGGGCTTGTAGATCGCGATCGCGCGTGGCTCGCCCGACTCGTCGGCGAGGGCGGCCAGGAAGGTATAATTCGAGCCCCAGGGGACGACCTCGTAGGCGGCGATCGCGCCGGAACGGAGGAGCGCGGCGCGCTCGGCGGCGGACGGGGCGGGCCTGGCACCGAGTTCGCGCCAGAAGGCGTCGCCCGATCCGGCGGCGGTGGGGATCCTGGCCTGGCGAAAGCGTCGTGACATCGCTATCTCTCGTCCTCATCGCGCCGGAGTCGCCAAAGGGACGCGACCACTCCGTATCGCGCCTTCCATGCAACGGTAACGCGCGGCAAGCTTGATGCGATTTGAGTATAGCGGGCTGCGGAGTGGGCGGGCAAGACAAGATCGTGTCCTCAGGCGATACTGCCAACGGCCTTCGGGAATGAAATAGCGTGAGGATATCGTGGGAGGAGCAAGGACGATGCAAGAGTACGACGCGATCGTTATCGGCGCGGGGCAAGGGGGCGGGCCACTTTCGTCGGCGCTCGCACAGGCGGGCAAGCGGGTGGCGATCGTCGAACGCGCGCACGCGGGCGGCACCTGTGTCAACGAGGGCTGCACCCCCACCAAGACGATGATCGCCAGCGGGCGCGTCGCCTACCTGGCCCGGCGCGGGGCCGACTACGGGGTCCAGACCGGTTCGATCGCCATCGATCAGGAGACGATTCGTCGGCGCAAGCGCGCCATCGTCGAGAGTTTCCGTTCCGGCAGCGAGAGCGGCCTCACCGACACCGCAGGGCTCGACCTGATCTGGGGCGAGGCGCGCTTCACCGGGCCGAAGACGCTGGCGGTGCGCCTCAATGCCGGTGGCGAGACGGAGTTGCGCGCCGAGACGATCATCATCAACACCGGCGAGCGCCCGGCGCAGCCCGACCTGCCGGGGATCGAGACGGTGCCGGTCCTCGATTCAACCTCGATCATGGAACTCGACGCGGTGCCGGATCATCTGGTGATCATCGGCGGCGGCTACGTCGCGCTGGAGTTCGGCCAGCTCTTCCGCCGCCTCGGCAGCGCGGTGACGGTCGTGCAGCGCGGCAAGCAGCTCCTCGCCCGCGAGGACGCCGATATGGCCGCCGCCGTCGCCGACGTGCTCCGCGAGGATGGGCTGACGATCCTCCTCGCAACAGCGGCGGCGCGCGTCGCGGCGACCGATACAGGCGGCGTAACGCTGACGGTGCGCGGCCCCGAGGGCGAGCGCACGATCGTCGGCTCGCACCTGCTGGCGGCGGCGGGACGCACACCGAACACCGATCGCCTGGGGCTCGACGCCGCCGGGGTCGCCACGAACAAGCGCGGCTCGATCCTGGTGAACGAGCGGCTGGAGACGAACGTGCCCGGCATCTACGCGATCGGCGACGTGAACGGCGGCCCGGCCTTCACGCACATCTCCTACGACGACTACCGCATCCTCCGCACCAATCTGGTCGGCACCGGTGGCGCGAGCACCGCCGACCGCCTTGTCCCCTACACCGTCTACACCGATCCGCAATTCGGGCGGGTCGGCCTCGGCGAGGACGAGGCACGGAAGGCCGGGCGCAAAGTCCGGGTGGCGAAGATGCCGATGAACTCGGTGGCGCGCGCCCTCGAAACCGACGAGTCGCGCGGGCAGATGAAGGTGCTGGTGGACCCCGACACTGATCAAATCCTCGGCGCGGCGATCTTCGGCGTCGAGGGGGGCGAGATCATGTCGATGCTCCAGATCGCCATGCTGGGCAAGCTCCCCTACACCGCCCTGCGCGACGCCGTCTTCGCCCACCCGACCTTCGCGGAGTCGCTGAACAATCTCTTCGGCAGCTTCCAGAACGAGCAGTAGGGGACGTGGGCCTCAGAGGCGCAGAGACGCAGAGCGACGAGAAAGGAACGAAAAGAGGGACGAGACAGGGTTGGGGCAGTCCAGTCCCCAGCGGGGACTTTGTGGCGGCGCAGCCACCCTTAGCCGGGATTTCAATCCCGGACCCCCGGCGGCATTGCTGCCGATCCCGCGCCGATTCTTGGCATCTGCAACATTCCAGCCCGCGTAGGCGGGCTTCGTGGCCGGAGGCCATCCAGCCGGGACAGTGTGCCCTCCATGGGTAGTAGCTGCCCTTCATGGGTACTTCAGTCCAACGGCCATCCGGGCATTACGTTAGCGCGACAGGATCGTCGGCGTCGTGCCAGAGCGAGCGCATCTCCGCGCAATGTTCCAGCAGGAATGCCAGGGTGCCCTGCGCTTCGACGCGCCCTTCCTTCAGCACGACGATCTGATCGGCGCGGCGCAGCACGGCGCGGCGGTGGGAGACAGCGAGGCAGGTCACGTCCCCGCTGGCGAAGAGGCGTCCCCACAAGGTCCGCTCCGTCTCGACATCCAGCGCGCTCGAAAGATCATCGATCACCAGCAATTCGGCATCGCGCAGGAGCATGCGTGCCGCCGCCGCGCGCTGTACCTGACCACCGGAGAGCCTGACACCGCGCGTGCCGACCGGTGTCTCTAGTCCGGCCTCCAAGGTCTGCAAGTCCTCCTCCAACACGGCGTTCCGCACGGCGGTGGCGAGCGTTTCAGGCTCGACAGGTGCGCCCAGGACGATATTCTCCCGGAGCGTCGCGCTGAAGAGTCGCGGTACCTGCGCCGTATAGGCCGCGCGGGGCGGCACCAGGAAGGAGGCCTCGTCTTCTACCGCTCGGCCATTCCACCGGACCTCGCCCCCTTGGCGGGGGAGCAGCCCCAGGAGTGCGCGGAGGAGCGTGGTCTTACCTGCGCCGATCCGCCCGGTCACCACCGTCAGCGTGCCGCGCGGAAGCCGCAGATCCACATCGGCGACACCGTGCCCCGACTGCGGGTGGCGATAGGTCAGCCCGCACACCTCCAGGAGGGCGAGCCTGTCGGTCGTGCCGCGCGTGGGAACGGGCACGGCGGGGAGCGGGCCACTCAGATAGAGCGGTGCGGGTGCCACCAACGCCTCTGGTGGGGCATCACCGAGCAAGGGCTGCATGCGGGCGAACGCCACCCCCGCCTGCTGGTAATGGGCGAGATACCGGCCTAGCCCGTCGGTGAAATCGGCGATGAGGCCCAGATAGGCGACGAACAGGACGAAGTCGCCCACCGTCAGGCTCCCATCGCGCAGGATACCGGCGGCCAGCAGCATGATCAGGCCCGTGCCAACGCTCACCGTATTGGCCGTGAGGGCTTCCAGCGTCTGCGTCGCCAGCCGATCGGCCAGCACCGAAGAACGGCGCCGCTCGTTGAGTCGCCGGAAGTGCGCCACCGTCCGCTCGGCGGCATCGGCGGCCTGCACCGTCTGCACCGCCGCCAGGATATCGCCGATCGCCCCGCTCACCTGGCTGGTCGCCTGGCTGCTGGCCGCGCGATAGCGGGTCAGCGCGGCGCTGGCTCGCCGCGCGACCACCACCACCACCAGCAACGGCACGATCACAACCAGGGCCATGCGGGCGTTGACGTGCAGGAGGATCGCGAAGGCGACCAGGGCGAAGAGGCCCTGACTCACAATCTCGTCGGTCCAATCGACGCTGTCCTCGGCGAGATACGCATCATCGCGAAAGCGGCTGATCGTGTCGCCGATGGAGAAGGGCAGCGCGGCGGCACCCGGTCGGTGCAGGACGTGGCGCAGCAGATTGCGGCGCACGAGCCCGCTCATCGTGAACCGGAGGACGATCTCGACGAAGCCGGCGATCAACCACAGAACCATCTGCCCCACGGCGATCGCCACCAGGAGGACGAGCAAGCCCACGATGCCCACGGGTATCTGCGCCGCCCCGGTGAGCGTATCGAAGAACGAGCGAGCGATCAGCCCCGGCAGCAGCGAGGAGAGATTCATCGCGCTCCACAGCATCGCGTGGGATAGGTAGAGCCAGGGGGCATAACGGGCCATCTTGGCGACGTAGCGTCAGACCGGGAGCGACCTCATGGGGCGACCTCCTCCTTGGCGAACCGCAACAACGCGGCGAAGCGCGAGCCGGGATCGGCGGCGAGGGCGAGTTGCGGCCCATGCTCGCGCACCCGCCCGCCCTCCAGCACCAGGATGTCGTCGGCGAGGGCGATGGTGGACAGTCGGTGCGCCACGACGATGCCGGTGCGCCCCGCGAGCAAGCGGCCCAGCGCTGTATGGACGAGCTGCTCCGTGGCCGGGTCGAGGCGCGACGACGCCTCGTCCAGGATCACCACGGCGGGGTCACGCAGAAAAATCCGCGCGCAGGCCAGCACCTGGGCCTGCCCGGCGGACAGGCCGACGTCGCCCGACCCTAGCGGGGTGTCCAGCCCGTCCGGCAGCCGCCGCAGCCAAGCGCCGAGCCCCAGCGTTTCGAGCACGTCGGCGATCCGCTCGTCCGGCACACGATTGTCGAAGATGGTCAGATTGTCGCGCACGCTGGCATCGAAGAAATGGACCTCCTGGGTGACCAGGCCGATGCGTGCGCGGGTCGCCGCGAGGCTCACCGCGCGCAGATCCACGCCGCCCAGGCGCACGGTGCCGACCTGCGGGTCGTAGAAACGCGCCAGGAGTCGCGTCAGCGTCGTCTTGCCGCTACCGGTGCGCCCCACCACACCGAGCACACGGCCCGGTGCCAGGCGCACGCTGACATCGTGCAAGCCTGCGGCCCCTTCCCCGTAGGCGAACGAGACGCCGTCCAATTCCACCCCGAGCGGCCCCGCAGGTAGCGCGTCGCCGGGGCCGTCGGTGAGGCGCGGGGCGATCCGCAGCAGTGCCTCGATCCGGCCAAGGCTCGCATCCGCCTGTTGCAGATCCTGCACCTCGTTGCGGATCTGCTCGGTCGGCTGGCGCAACATCGCGGTGTATTGGAAGATCAGGTAGACGGTGCCGATCGTCAGCGTGCCCGCCCTGAAGAGCATGGCGCTCAGGGCGAAGGCGACGACCGTGCCGAGCGCGAACAACCCCTGACTGGAGGCGACCAGGGCGTAGCCTTTCATCTGCGCCGCGCGGGTCGCGGCCAGCCAGGAGCGCATGACCTCGGCGCAGCGGCGGAGCACGAACGGCCCCGCCCCGCTGGAGCGGATATCCTCCAGGCCGGCCAGGTGTTCGCCCAGGAAGCCGTAGAAGTCGGCGCTCGCCTGCCGCTCGGCGGCCCAGGAGGGGATGGCGGCGGCGCGGATCCGCAGCATGGCGAGCACCGCCAGGGCGACGAACAGACCCAGCCCCAGGCCGACCCGCCAGTCCACGCCGATGAGGAGCGCGAGCATCCCCAGCACGAGCAGGCCGTTCCCGACCACCAGGACCACGAATCGCGAGAAGAAGCGGGCCAGCGTGCCCACGTCGCCGTCCACCCGCTCGATCAGCTCGCCCGGCGTGTGGGCGTTGTGGAACGTGGCATCCAGGCGCAGCAGATGGGTGAGCAGATCGGCGCGCAGCGCGTTCGTGGCCGCCCAGCTCACGTTTTCGGCCACGTAGGTCTCGGCGACCGCACCCACCTGCCGCACCAGGGCTAGGCCCATGCTCAGCAGCGCCAGGAAGACCAGTTCGCGCACGGGCGCGTCGGAGGTGGCCCGGTCGATGAAGCGGCTGACTACCAGCGGCGCGACCACTTGCAAGCCGATGGTGGCGCACAGGATCGCGGCGAGCGCGCACACTCGCGGCCATTCGGCCTGTAGATACCGGGACAACAGCCGCCAGTAGCGGCGCGGGGCTTGAAACGAGCGCACAGCCACCTCCACGCTACACCCGCCACGCGACGCGCGACAACGTTGCCGCGCCTGCATTGTCCCATGCGGGCGGCACAGTGCCGATAACGGCACCGTACGGACTGTTCTGGAGTACGGGCGTGGCTAGGGCGTTCGCGGAGGGCAGCGCGCTTGCGGCGGCACCGACGCAGACCGGACTGAGTAACACACCAGTACGGTCGAGATCGCGACCGCGAGTCGCTACGGCGCGCACGGTGGGTGACGCGCTGGCGATCGTGGGCACGAGGCGATGTTGTGGGGTCGGCGGCAAGGGACCTGTTTGCGGGTAACCACAAGCCAGACCAGCGGCTCCGCTGGCGGCAGGCTGGCAATGCGGCTGTACGGCGGAGTTGACGTTACCGGCAACGCGCGCCGAAATCGTGATCACGACGATCGACATAGGCGAAGCTCCCGTTGAAGAACCGCTCCATCGATAGCCTCTTCAACGAGTGCCCCATGTGATCCCCCTTATCCATCAGGATACGCTAGCCAAACTGGCACCACAGGCCAATTCTCAGAGTCTAGCGGCAATCAATCCGACGATGGTCGATCCGAAGGTGGGTTCTGGAGCTGTCCAAACGATCAGCATAGCATGAGCACCGCTGCCCACACTCCGCCCCTTCACCCCTGTTCGTACACCTCTTGATCGTGCTATCATCGCCGCTACGATGATCGCGAACGTGCCGTTTACTCACGCCGCTTAAGGGAGGCTCACCGTGCAACGCTGGCGCACCGCCCCATCTGCGGGCAGCCTTGTCGGCATCCTGGCCCTGCTCCTCTGCGCGTGTGGCATCGGTGGCGTGATCCTCGGGGCGCTGCCCGGCACGGTAGGCGCGCCGGTGTTGGCGCTCTGGGGTGTCGTCGCGTTCCTGGCGCTGGCGGCGCTCGCGCTCGCGGTCCTGCTGTGGGGCTACTTCACCCTCGGCTACCGGCTCGACGAGGCGAATGGCGGCGCGCTGATCATCCGCTGGGCCTGGCGCACGATCCGGCTGCCGCTCGCGGAGATCGAGTACCTCGGTCCCGCCCGGCAGATCCTCGGCGACGTGGTCGCGCCACGCCTCTGGCCGTGGCCGGGATACTACCTCAATACGCTCACCGATGCCGCGCTGGGGCGCATCCGCCTCTTCGCCACGCTGCCGCTGCATCGTCAGATCATCGTCTGCTCCGCGCGCGGCTCGTTCGGCATCTCGCCGGATCGCCCCGCCGCGTTCGCCGCGCGCTTCACCGCCCTTAATGAGATGATCGAGCGCGGCGGCCCTCTGCCGACGCTCTCACCACCTGTCCCGGTTCCGGTGGAGATCGAAGAGGAAGAAGAGGCCACGTACCCGAGCAGCATCGCCAGCGGGCAGCGAACCTTCCAGGCGCGCACCGGCGGTCAGGCGCTCTCGCTCTTCGCCGATCGCCCGTCGGTCGGACTGCTCCTGCTCGGCGGCGCGCTCGTCGCCACGATGCTCTGGTTCATCCTGATCCGCTTCGACGCCGTGCCGCAGACGCTGCCGTTGCACTACAACCTCAGCGGACGCCCCGACCGGATCGGTACCCCGCGCGAGATCTTCTACTTCCCGCTGATCGCGGCGCTGATCACGGTCGCCAACTTCGCGCTCGCCTGGAGCGTGGTCCGCTTCGATCGCTTCGCCGCGCGCCTGTTGCTCGGCGGCACCTGCCTCGCGCAACTCGTCGCCTGGGTGGCGCTGCTAAAGATCTTCTAATGTACTGTCGACGGACGATGCCAACGCGCCCCGTCGCGAGCTTCGCGACGGGGCGCGCTATTTCGTGATGGGCCAGCATCGCTGTCGGCGCTGTCCCAAGCGACTGCTCGGCGCGGAGGGCGCTATCGGGGGCGCAACTCCGGGTAGGCGAAGAAAATAAAGTCGATGTCCCCCGGAGATCGTCCATATCGGGTGAGCATCGCCGCCACCTCACTCCGATGCTGCATGCTATGGGTGAGGAGTTGCGCCAGCCCCTGCCAGATCGGAATCTGGTATGCCATCCCACCCAGATCGACGGCTTGCGGTATGGCAAGCCCCTCCTCGTCGGTCCCGGCGAGGAAGTCCCTCATCCGCCGAGCCTCCTCGGCGGCGAACGCGCGCAGTGTCGGGATGGTGGAGGGATGTACGATCGGTGGAGAGACGGTCGGATAAGCGCGAGTCTGATTGATCCACTCCATCAGGAGCAGGTGCGAGAATGTTTTGCGCAGGCTACCCTGGCCGACATCCGTGGGCGCATCGAGCTGGTCGTCTGTCAGATCGTCGGCCAGGGCGAGTAAACGCTCGTTGGTTGCGGCGTTGTAACTGTACATCGCGGTGAGGATCGCCTTACCGAGCACACGCCCCCTTCCGTTCACTCCACGTCGGCGGCGATCTCCTTCGCGGCGACGTTGTCCGGCAGCGCCTCGACACCGACCACGGTATCGATGATGCCGTACTCCTTCGCCTCTTGCGCCGTCATGTAGTAGTCGCGCATGGTGTCGCGCTGGATCGTCTCGTAGTCCTGGCCGGTGTGCTTCGCCATGATCGCGAGGGTCGTCGCGCTGAGGCGCAGCGTCTCGCGCGCCATCACCTCGACATCGGGGATCGCGCCCTGGAAGCCGCTCGACCCCTGGTGGATCACGATCCGCGAGTTCTTCAGCGCCGCACGCTTGCCGGGCGTCCCGGCCATCAGCAGCAGCGACCCCATCGAGGCCGCCATGCCGACGCAGTAGGTCGCCACGTCACATTGGATGAATTGCATCGTGTCGTAGATCGCCAGCCCGGAGTAGACCTGCCCGCCGGGGCTATTGATGTACATCGAGATCTCTTTCTTCGGGTCTTCGCCGGCCAGGAAGAGAAGTTGCGCCACGACCGCGTTCGCCACCTGATCGTTGACGCCGGTGCCGAGGAAGATGATCCGGTCGCGCAGCAGGCGGGAGTAGACGTCCGAGGTCCGCTCGCCCCGCCCCGTCTCCTCGGTCACGTAGGGGATGACGAATTCCGGCCCGCGCCCCGATAGTCCGGTATGTCGCAAGTTCATCGTTGGCCTCCTTCACGTTCACGCACGCTCGCGTCCCCTAACCTTACACGCAAGCAAAGAAACTTTCAACATGGTTATTCGAGCCGGAATGGTACGCTCGCAGGATCGCCATGCAGCGCCGCCCGCTTTTGCAGCGCCCCCCCGCGATCCCCTATGATGCCACGCTGGGGTGAGCGACAGCTATACCGTATCAGACCACCCGCCCCGGCGACCACCGGCGACGTAACGGAGCGCCGTGCAGGAGCACAGCCGGACGATGACCCGATAGCGCACAGGAGCATCATGGAAGAGCAGACGGCGGTCCGGCAGGACACCGAGCACAAGATCGACCAGTTCCGCGCGCTGGCGGCGCAGGCCACGCACGACGATCCGGCGGCGGCGGAGCGGCAGCATAGTCGGGGCAAGCTGACCGCGCGGGAGCGACTCGACCTCCTCCTCGACCCCGACTCGTTCGTGGAGTTCGACGCGCTGGCGCAGCATCGCTCCTACAACTTCGGCCTCGAAGCGCGCCGCCCCTTCGGCGATGGTGTGGTGACCGGCTATGGCACGATCGAGGGGCGCAAGGTCTGCGTCTTCTCGCAGGACTTCACCGTCTTCGGCGGCTCGCTCGGCGAGGTCTACGCCGAGAAGATCATCAAGATCATGGACCTGGCGCTAAAGCTCGGCGTGCCATTGATCGGGATCAACGACTCGGGCGGCGCGCGCATCCAGGAAGGGGTCGTCTCCCTCGCCGGGTACGCCGACATCTTCCACCGCAACGTCCGTGCGTCCGGCGTGATCCCGCAGCTCTCGATCATCGCCGGGCCGTGCGCGGGTGGCGCGGTCTACTCCCCGGCCATGACCGACTTCATCCTGATGGTCGAGGGGATCTCGCAGATGTTCATCACCGGGCCGGACGTGATCAAGACGGTGACCGGCGAGACGGTGACGCAGGAGGAGCTGGGCGGTGCGGGGACGCACAACAGCGTCAGCGGCGTGGCGCACTTCGCGGCGGCGGACGAGCAGGAACTATACCTACAGGTCCGCGCCCTCCTCTCGTTCCTGCCGAGCAACAACCTCGAAGACGCCCCCTACGCCGCCCCGACCGATGATCCGACTCGCGCCGATCCCGAGCTCGACACCCTGATCCCGGAGGCGAGCAACAAGCCCTACGACATCCTCGACGTGATCGAGCGCGTGGTGGACGATGGCGAGTTCATGGAGGTGCAGGCGCGCTTCGCCCCGAACATCGTCGTCGGCTTCGCGCGCCTCAACGGGCGGGCGGTCGGGATCGTCGCCAATCAACCGAAGCACCTGGCCGGCACCCTCGACATCGCCGCCTCGACCAAAGCGGCGCGCTTCGTCCGCACCTGCGACGCCTTTAATGTGCCGCTGATCACCTTCGTGGATGTGCCCGGTTTCCTCCCCGGCATCGCGCAAGAGTACGGCGGCATCATCCGCCACGGCGCGAAGCTCCTCTACGCCTTCTCCGAGGCGACGGTGCCGAAATTGACGGTGATCACGCGCAAGGCGTATGGCGGGGCCTATTGCGTGATGTGCTCGAAGCACATCGGGGCCGACCTGAACGCCGCCTGGCCGCTGGCGGAGGTGGCGGTGATGGGCGCGGAGGCGGCGATCGGCCTCCTCTACCGCCGCGAACTGGCCGACGCCGACGATCCCCAGGCGCAGGCCACCGAACTGGCGCACGAGTATCGCGCCCGCTTCGCCAACCCCTACGAGGTCGCCGCGCGCGGCTACATCGACGCGGTGATCGAGCCGCGCGAGACGCGCTCCTGGCTGATCAAGGGGCTGGAACTCTGCATCACGAAGCGCGAGAGCGGGCCTCCGCGCAAGCACGGGAACATCCCGCTCTGACGCGCCGTCGCCCGTCTCCCATGAAGGGGCAGGGCGCACCGCTACCGCCGCCCCTCGGTCAGCACCCGAGCGCCGAGGAGCGGTGCGCCGATCTGCGCGCGATCGAGCGGGCCGACCGGGGCGAGCAGATAGCCGCCAGCGGACGTGCGGTAGATCGCGCCGACCCGACCGAAGCCCGCTTTGAGGATGCCGCGCGCCGAGGCGTCGTTGCCCGGATCGTGGCCGATCCACGAGCGCGCGCCATCCCGCTCTTCGTGGCGCAGGATCGCCTGGAGGAGGCGCGGATAGATGCCCCGTCCGCGCCAATCCGGCAGTGTCTCGAAGGCCCAGAGGTAGCGCTCGGTCGGCGGCAGATCGCGCGCGATGCCGAGCTCACCGATCGCTAGACGACGTGTCGCGGACCAGCCCCAGCCGACGCCCACCCCCGCGACGGTGGCGAGGTAGGGGCGATCGCCGTTCGCCCGCCGCGCCGCGATCTCCGTCGCGCCTAAACCGGAGAGGGCGGCAAAGGCGGCATCGTCAGTCACGGGCGCGGCGGCAAAGCCGGGGAGTTCGAGGAGCGGAGGGAGCGGATCACCGGGCCACCACGCATACCACGGCCCCACGAACTCGCCCACATCCGCCCTGGTCGTTATCCCATCGTCGGCGCGCACATATCCTCCCCCATGCCGACCGTCAGCGGGCACGGCGTAAAGATCGCGCCGCGCCCACTGACGGTCGGTGCTTACAGGCGCTAACAAAACCCATCCGGGCGGGCGGCGCGATCCCGCTCCCGCAGCGCGGAGAGGATACCCACCGGTGCCACGCGATCCGGCACGCGCGGGTGCCCTCCCCTTCGGCCTCGGCGGCTCCAGCGGCAACAAGGACGTGATCGCCGCCCGCCGGTCGTCCGTCATCGAGTCATGCGCTTTCATGCCCGGCGATCGCGCGGCGACCGTGGCACGGTCGCGTTAGCACATGTTATCTTTTTTAGCATATGTTGCCATGATTACCGGAATGAGTCGGCACGGGAATCTTTTCGGATCCCTCATTGTCCTCATTGTATCGCACCGAAGCCGTGCGCACATCGATCGGACGATCGATGCTTTTCGCCCTCTTCGCTCGCTATGCTGGTCTGGAGCGGCGTGCTCGCCGGTCACGACAGTTGCGAAGGGGGAGCGATGGACCGACTCAGCGTGCGCCACGGCCAGACCACCGACCAGGACGGAACGGGGGTGCCCACGCCGGGCGAGCGCCAGCCGACCGAGGGCGCGCACCGGGCCGAGCAAGCCGCTGCGGCCCTCGCCGCAGGCCGGAGTGCGGCGAAGACCGGGCATGCGGTGGTGATCGCCGGGGGCGGTCCGACCGGGCTGATGCTGGCGGGCGAGTTGGCGTTGGCGGGGGTCGACGTCGCCATCGTCGAGCGGCGCCCCAACCAGGACCTCGCCGGGGCGCGCGCGCGCGGCCTGCACGCGCGCACGATCGAGGTGCTCGATCAGCGCGGGATCGCCGAGCGGTTCCTCGCGGAGGGGCAGGTGGCGCAGATCGCGGGCTTCGCCGGGATCCCGCTGGACATCAGCGACTTCCCCACCCGGCACAACTACGGGCTCGCACTGTTGCAGAGCCACATCGAGCGCATCCTGGCCGCCTGGGTCGGCGAGTTGGGGGTGCCGAGCTATCGTGGGCGCGAGGTGACGGGCTTCGCGCAGGACGACGCCGGCGTCGACGTCGCGCTGTCCGGCGGCCGGTCGCTGCGGGCGGACTACCTCGTCGGGTGCGACGGCGGACGCAGCCTGATCCGCAAGGCGGCCGGCATCGCGTTCCCCGGCGCTGATCCGTCGACCAGCTGGATCAGCGCCGAGGTCGAGATGGCGGAGGAGCCGGAGTTCGGCATGCGCCGCGAGGGTGGCGGCATCGGCCGGGCGTCGGACGGAGTGCGGATAGGGGTCGTACTGACCGAACGGGACACCGAACACACCGGCGAGCCCACCCTGCAGGATCTTCGCGACGCACTTATCGTCGCCTATGGGACGGACTGGGGGGTGCATAGCCCGACCTGGATTTCCCGCTTCACCGACATGACGCGGCAGGCGGCGTCCTACCGCGAGGGACGTGTGTTGCTCGCGGGCGACGCCGCACACGTGCATCCCCCGCAAGGTGGGCAGGGACTCAGCCTCGGGGTGCAGGATGCGGTAAACCTGGGATGGAAGCTGGCCCAGGTCGTCAAGAAGACCTCGCCAGCAAGCCTCCTCGATACGTACCATACCGAGCGGCACCCGTTCGCCGCCCGCGTGTTGCGCAACACGATGGCGCAAGTTGCGCTGCTCCGCCCGGACGACCGCACCAACGCCTTGCGCGATATCACTTCCGAGCTCCTCGGCATGGACGAGCCGCGCAAGCGGTTCGCCGCGATGATGTCCGGCCTGGACATCCGGTACGATCTCGGCGCGGGACACCCGCTGCTCGGGCGCCGCATGCCCGATCTCGATCTGGGCACCGCCACCGGCCCGCTGCGGGTCTACACCCTGCTGCACGAGGCCCTGCCGGTGCTCCTCAACCTCGGCGCGCCCGGCGGCCTCGACATCGCGCCGTGGGCGGACCGGGTTCGGCTGATCGACGCGAACTATGCCGGTAGGTGGGAGCTGCCGGTCCTCGGCGCGGTCGCCGCGCCCGCCGCCGTGTTGATTCGGCCCGACGGCTATGTGACCTGGGTGGACGACCGCACCGGGCCAGTTCTCGCCGACGCGCTCACCACCTGGTTCGGACCGCCCACCGCGGCGTAGCGCGACAGGGCGCTCACGACGGTTTTGTCAGGGCCCGTTACTTCGTCGCGCCCGCGATCGTCGGCAGGGGCTGCAAGCCCGCCTCGATCTCGGCGCGGCGCGGCTCCAGGAAGGGCGGCAGCGCCAGCCCTTCGCCCATGTGCGCGGCGTCCTCATCGGTCGCGAAACCGGGGCCATCGGTCGAGATCTCGAAGAGGATGCCGCCCGGCTCGCGGAAGTAGAGCGCCTTAAAGTAGAAGCGGTCGATAACCGGCGTCACGCCCAGCCCGGTCGCGGCGATCCGCCGCTGCCAGAGCGCGTGCTGCTCATCGTTCGGCGTGCGAAAGGAGACGTGGTGGACGCCGCCCGAACCCTGCCGCGCGCCCGGCAAATTCGGGCGCACGCTCACCCGCACCTGCGCCCCCGCGCCGCCCGGCCCGACCTCGTAAACCACGTCCTCGCCGCCATCGATGCCGGGCTCGCGCGACAGCTCGCGGAAGCCAAGCACCTGGGTCAGCACCGCCGCCGTCCCCGCGCTGTCGTGGACGACCAACGTGACCATGCTGAGGCCGCGCAGTTGCCGCTCCGCCGGGACCGGGCTGGCGTCCCAGGTCACCCCGGCGGGGATCGTCGCGCCCGCGCCGTCCTCCACCAGTTCGAGGCGCTGTCCCTCGGGATCGGTGAAGGGGAGGAACGCCCGCCCGTTGCGCTCGCCGATCGGCCCGTGGCTCACGCCGCGCTCATCGAAGCGCATCGCCCACCATTCGAGGGTCTCGCGATCGTTTACTCGTAAACCAATCGCCGCGACCTCGCCGACGCCGGGGCGATTGCGCGGGATCGCCGACCAATCGAAGAAGGTCACATCGGTGCCGGCGGACCCCGCCGCGTCGGCGTAGAAGAGGTGGTAGGCCGAGACATCGTCCTGATTGACCGTCTTCTTCACCAGCCGCAGGCCGAGCGTATCGGTGTAAAATGCCACATTCTCCGGCGCGCGTGCCGTGATCGCCGTCACATGATGCAAGCCGCCAAGTTCGATCGCCATCGTCGCCTCTCCATTCGTTTCCGGCGACGCCGCGCGCCACCATTCGCTTCCGACAACCGCCAAAGTCGTCCCGCTATTCCTGTGCCATGATGGGGCGACTGACGAAGAGGCCCGCAAGGATGGGGGGTTTCACGACATTGTTCGTCGCTGACGAGGCATCGTTGCTCGCCATTCGCTGGCGACTTGCCGAGGCGGTAGCAGGGGCAGAGCATTTTCCGAATTGGAGGTGTAAGCGATGGCGGAGACAGCGCAAGGAGATGAGGCGCTCGCGGTGGCCGGACGGCTGTGGCTCGGCGGGCGTCCGCTGGAGGCCGGGAAGGCGCTGACGGCGCTGGTGCCGCCCGATGCTCGTCCTGCCTGGGCGGGGAGGATCGTCGCCTGGGCGACGGCACGCGCGAGGATGACCGCCTTCCCGGAGATCGCGGTGCTCGTCGCGGCCACCGAGCGCGCGGTCACCGTCGCCGAGGCGACCGCTGTGCGCGACGCCCTCGCGGCAACCCTGGATCGCGAGCAGGAATCCGGGCGCTTCGATTCTCTGCGCGAGGCGGTCCTGATCCTCGCCCTCAACGCCGCGCGGCTCCTCGTCGCCGCGCACGGCGACAGCCCGCCCGACCCACACGAGGGCTGGTGGTTCGTCGCCAGCCTCAAATGCGTCGGCGACGAATTGGACGAGGCCTTCGCCGCCGACGCCTGGCCGCTGCTCCTGCTCACAAGCCCGGCACCGGGGGATGCGGCGTAAGCAACGGCGCGCTACCCACACGGCCAATGGTCGGAACCCGAGCACGCCGGGCGCAGGCGTATCTTCCCCGCCTGCGGCGATTTGGTCGGCACCAGCGGTATGGCGGATGTCCCGACTGTCCTCATCGTGGCCGTTGTGCGTGCAGTGCCGTTGCGGAATCGCGCTGCCGACCGAGGCCGTGGACCCGGACTATGGGCGGTCACCAGCGGCGCTGATCGCGACGTTAACAATGAATTTGCTAGAGCTTAACAGTTCGTTAACCTACTGCGGCATCATTGCTGATACATAATGAGTGCAGCTCCATTGTGGGTCGCGCGGATCGTCAGTCCCCGTGGGTACGGGTACGGGAGGAGCATTGCTTTTGGCGTGTGGTAAGTGCGCCCAGCGGGCGGGGTGGTGCGGATGGGCGGTGGTTCTATCCTGGTATGGAGCGTACCCAGAAGGAGGAGGTCGATGCTAGTCTGGCGCGGAGCACGATGGCAACTCGCGATTCTCGCGGCCCTGGCGGGCATTATGGCCCTCACCCTGCCAACCGGCGCGATGGCCGGGTACAAAACGGGCAAGCCGTCGCAGGTCAAAGTGCTGGCAAGCGGCTGGAGCGCCGATCCGCTCCTGACCGTCGGCGATACGATCGGCAATTACCAGATGGCGGCGACGCCGGACGGCCTCGGCACGGTCGATAATGGCGACGGCACCTTCACACTCTACATGAACCATGAGCTGACGAGCCAGGATAAAGCAAACCTCTCCGATGCGCGCGTGTCGAGGCTCATCATCGACAAGGCGACGCAGACGGTGATCTCCGGGGATTATGTGATCGCCGGCAATGAGGGGTACGCGCGCTTCTGCTCGGCGACATTGGTCGGCCCCGCCGAGGGCTTCGCCACGCCGATGTTCTTCACGAACGAGGAAAGTACGGATAGCAAGTTCGGCGGCATCTCGCTGGCGGTCGATACGAAGACCGGTAAAGTGACGAACATGCCCTGGCTCGGCAAGCTGAGCCATGAGAACACCCTCGTCGCGCCGGGTTTCCCCGGCAAGACCGTCGTCTTCACCACCGACGACAGTGCTCCGGGCGGCGTCTACATGTTCGTGGCGAATTCGTCCGCCGACGTGCTGACGGGCAACGGCCAGCTCTATGCCCTCGCCATCGACGGCACGCCCACGGAGGCCGACCTACTGAAGGGGCAGGCCTACACCGGCAAATGGGTCGCCTTGACGAACGACGACAATAAAGACGCCAAGACCCTGCGGGCGGCGATGGAGAAGAAGGGGGCGACGGTCTTCGCCCGTCCCGAGGACGCGACCTACGACCGCAACGACCCCTCGACGATCTATTTTGCGACCACTGGCCGCAGTGGCTACAACAACGCGGCGGGCAAGGAGATCAACGCGAAGGGCAAGATCCATCGGGTGAAGATGGACCCGAGCGATCCGACCAAGGTCACCGAATTCCGCGTGGTCCTCGATGGCAACGCGGGCGACGACATCGTGAACCCGGACAACCTCGACGCCGACAAGACCGGCCTGATGATCCAGGAAGACCTCAATGCCGAGTTCCGCAATCGGCCCGGTCGCCTGCTGCGCTACGATTTCGCCAGCGGCAAGGTGACCCCGATCCTGGAACTGAACCAGAAGGACTTCAACGGCCAGCCGATCGCGGGTGATAAGCCGGGCGAGTGGGAATCGAGCGGCGTCATCGATGCCTCGTCGATCCTCGGCCCGAACACCTGGCTCTTCGATGTCCAGGCGCACACACTGAAGACGCCGCAGTTCGGCGGGACCGACGAGGGCGGACAGCTGCTCGTACTCCGCTTCGGCGCGGCACCATCGCCCGCGCCGAGCGCCACACCGAGCACCACGCCGACGCCCCGACCGACGGTGGCGGCGACTCCCGCGCCAACGACCCCGGCCCCGACCGCGACCCCGCCGGCGGTGCCCGGCCTGCCGAACACCGGCGCGGGCGGCATGCAAGACGGATCGCCGCTCGACTGGCGTGTCCTGCCGCTCATCCTGATCCTGGCGGCGGCGGCGGTGGCGGTGGCGTTGCGACGCAAGGTCGCCTGAGTCGTCTGAGCCGCACACGACAATCGTGATACGAAGCGGGCCGCCGGGCATACCCGGCGGCCCGCTTCGTGCTGTGCCTCCCTCCGCCAACCCGACCTGATTCTGTGGCGCTGCTCACCCTATCCGGGCCTATGGGCCAGCATGCGGCGTGGGGATCGGGGCCGTTGGGTGTAAGCTACGTCCTGCGCTCGTGGCCGCATCCGTCCTCCTCCCCTCGCTCATCGGCGGTGTCGCGATACATGTTGGTCATGAAGCAGTCGGCGGAGGGTAGCCAGCCACGGCGTGGGGGGCTCGTGCCGAATCGCCGCGCGCACGCTCCCCGCGCATCTCCCGCCCGCGCTATACTACGTGCCGCGCCGGGAGTGGCGCGGAGGGGGAACGATGACACCGCACGACGCCATGATCTGGCCCGCGCCGACCGACGACGAAGCCGCCGCGATCATCAGCACAATCATGGCCCACCTCGCTACGACCCGGCCCGCCGCACCAGCGAGCACGCCACAACCGAGCGCCTGGTCGCTCGCCGGACGGCTGGCGAGCCAAGGCCAATCGGTAACGCACACACGCGGCGTCCGCCCCACCTGGGCGACGATCAGTCGGGGATCGTGGGTCGTGAGTCGTGAGTCGTGAGACAGCGCGCCACATTCGCGATCGGTCACTCGCAAGAGCAAGCTTCTCTTCTGGCAACTGACTACTGTCTACTGACTACTCACTCACGACTCTCGACCCACGACTCACGACTCGCCAAGGAGCGCCGATGTTCGCCAGTGTCCTGGTCGCCAACCGTGGCGAGATCGCCATTCGCATCATGCGCGCCTGCCGTGAGCTCGGCATCGCCACCATCGCCATCTACGGCGAGGAGGAGCGCGACGCCCCCCACGTGCGCTACGCCGACGAAGCGTTCGTCATCGAGGCCGGTGAGGCGACACGACCCTATCTGAACGCTGCGGGGATCGTGGCGGTGGCGCGACGTGCGGGCGCGGCGGCGATCCACCCCGGCTACGGCTTCCTGGCCGAGAATGCCGCCTTCGCGCAGGCGGTCCTCGACGCCGGGCTGATCTGGGTCGGCCCGCCACCCGGCGCGATCGAGGCGATGGGCGACAAGATCGCCGCGCGCCGGATCGCGGGCGATGCGGGTGTGCCGCTGGTGCCGGGGACGAATGCGCCGCTCGCCTCGCCGGACGAGGCTGCCGAGGTGGGCGCGCGCTGGGGCTTCCCGCTCGCGCTGAAGGCGGCGGGCGGCGGCGGCGGGCGCGGCTTCCGCGTGGCCCGCAATGCCGCCGAGGTGCCGGACGCCTTTGCGGCGGCGGCGGGCGAGGGGCAGCGCTTCTTCAACAACCCGATCCTCTACGCCGAGAAGTACATCGAAGCGCCGAAGCATGTCGAGATTCAGGTCCTGGCCGACCGCCACGGTGCGACGATCCACCTCGGTGAGCGCGAGTGCTCGGTGCAACGCCGCCACCAGAAGCTGATCGAGGAGGCCCCCTCCCCCGCCGTGGACTCCGCGCTGCGCGAGCGGATGGGCGCGGCCTCGGTCGCGCTGGCGCGCGCGGTCGGCTACGAGGGCGCGGGCACGCTCGAATTCCTCCTCGATGCCGAGGACAATTTCTACTTCATGGAGATGAACACGCGCATCCAGGTCGAGCACACTGTCACCGAGGAGGTGACCGGGATCGATCTAGTCAAGGCGCAACTGCGAATCGCGGCGGGCGAGGCGCTCCCCTGGTCGCAAGAGGAGATCGTGCTGCGCGGCCACGCGATCGAGTGCCGGATCAACGCCGAGGACCCGGCGCGCGGCTTCGCGCCGACCCCCGGCACGATCACCGACTACAAGGAGCCGGGCGGCGGCGGCGTGCGGATCGACGGCGCGGCGGAACTCGGCTTCGTCATCTCCCCCTTGTACGACTCGATGATCGCCAAGCTGATCGCGCGCGGGGGCGACCGGGCGGAGGCGATCGCGCGGATGCGCCGTGCCCTGGCGGAGTACCGCATCGGCGGCGTCTCGTCCACGATCCCCTTCCACCAGACGGTGCTGGCACACCCGGTCTTCACCGAGGGGCGTGCCTCGACCGACTGGATCGAGCGCGACGGCATCGGGCGCGAGATCGCCCCGGCGGCGGTCGCGCCCGCCGAGGAAGCCGAGGGGTGTGCGCCGAGCGATTACACGGTGGAGGTCAACGGCAAACGCTTCGCCGTGCGCCTCTTCGGCGGACCGGGAAGTGCGAGCGTGCCGCAGGTCAACGGCGCGGGCAAGCGCGTCCGCCCGCTGCCGAAGGGCAGCCGTGGCGGGGGCGGCGATGGCGTGCTGAACAGCCCGATCCAGGGGACGGTGTTGCGCGTGGCCGTGGCGCAGGGCGCGACGGTGCGCGCGGGCGAGATCATCTGCACGGTCGAGGCGATGAAGATGGAGAACGAGATCACCGCCCCGCGCGACGGCACGGTCCAGGAATTGAGCGTCACCCCCGGCCAGACGGTGAAGATCGGGGAGCGACTGGCGACGATCGCCTGAGCCCCCCCGCGATGCTATCCACGAGAGACCGAAGGAGGCGTCACGATGCGCGCACGAACCGGCCCGAAGCGCCTCGACGAGATGGACGAACTGCGCGACATGGGGCGCTTCCCCCCGCCGATCTACCTCGGCGCGACCGCTAATGTGCTCCAAACGATCGGCGCGACTTACGCGCTGCGCGGGCGGGCGGGCGGACCGCTGGCGCTCGCGCTCTGGTCGGCGGGCGTGATCGCCGCCAACGTGGGGCCGGTGATCGCGCTGCGACGCGGCCTCGACGAGCACAGCGTCTATCCGCCGATCGCGGAGATGGACTTCTTCGCCGATCAGCACAAGTTCGCGCCTTGGGTCTACGGGGTCGCCTCGGCCAACATGGTCGCCTGGATCACCTTCGCCTGGACGATCTTCGGCCTCCGCCGCACGCCCGAGGTTCTCGTGCGTGTCCTGCTCGTCGCCGCCGTCGCCACGCTCCTGCCAGCCTGGATTCGACCCTTCGCGCCGCGCTAAACATCGAGCGCACTGACCTCGGCGGCGAGCCTGAAATGGCAGCCATGCCGATGATCGATGGAGGGGGCCGGTGTACGACGAGGCGCGACAGGAGTGGGTCATCGCGGCTCTCGTCGCCTGGGGTGCAGCGGACCCGGCGATTCGCGCCCTGATCCTCACCAGCTCGCGGGCGATTCCCGACGCGCCGGTCGATCGTCTCTCCGATTACGACCTGATCGTCGTCCTCGCGGATGTCAATAGCTTCCTGGGCGATGAACGCTGGTTACACGCGTATGGCACGCCGCTCGTGCGCTTCAATGACTGGCGCATAGTGGACGGCCACGACACCTACGCGCGCCTCGTGCTGTACGAGGATGGCACGAAGATCGACTATACCCTCTGGTCGGTGGCGCTCTTGCAAGGGATCGCCACCGACCCACAACTCCCCGACGAACTCGATGCCGGCTTCCGCATACTCCTGGACAAGGATGGGCTGACGAGCGGCATAGCGGACCCCACCTATAGCACACACACGACCATCCGCCCCACCGAAGCGGAGTATCTTGTGCTGGTGGAGGAATTCTGGTGGGAGACCGCCTACGTCGCCAAGAACCTCTGGCGCGATGAGTTATTCCCTGCGCGCTATAGCTTCGATGCCGTCATCAAGTTCGATCTCGTGCGGCGTATGGTGGAGTGGTCGGTCGCGGTCGAACACGACTGGCGATACAAACCAGGGAATCATGGCCGAGGCTTGAAAAGAGCGCTATCTCCCGAGATTTGGTCGGAGATCGAGCGCATCTTCATCGGCGCGAGCCTTGAGGAGAACTGGCGAGCCCTTTTCACGACCACGGCGCTCTTTCGTCGCGTCGCCTCAACGGTCGCGCGCGATCTCGGCTATATCTATCCGATGAATCTCGACCAGCGAATGCTGCGCTACCTGCAACAGCTCAGGACGCTGGGCCGCTGAGGAACCGGCGCGGGGCCGACCATGTGGTCGGCCCCGCGCCATCGTCGGCCTGCCGCTAGTCCCCGGCGCTCGCGACGCCGCCCGTCGCCCCGTCACGCCCGCGTCGCCGTAAGAACCGAAAGCCGAGGAAGGCGAGCAGGGCGAGCGGCACGAGCCACCAGCAGAAGACCGCGAGCGTGATCACGACGGTGCCGATCCCTTGCAGGAGTTGCAGCGAGGACGCCCAGGCGTTGGCGACGACCGTGGTGAAGCGCCAGCCGGCGACCTCGGGCGGGGTGGGCGGGGCAGCGGCGACGACCGGCGTCTCCAGGTGCAGCGCGATCGTGGACAGCGCTGCCCGGCGATCGAGGTAGTTCGCGCGCCCCTTCAAGCGCTCGATCTGGCTCCGCACGCTGGTGATCTCGCGCTGGATGTTCAGGATGTCCTCGGTGCGCGTCGCCTTCGCCATGATGTCGCGCAACTGGTGCTCGGTCGCCTCCAGGTTGGTGATCTGCGCCTGCACATCGACGAATTCCTCGGTCACGTCGGTCGCCTCGGCCTTGTCCGTGCGGCGCTCGACCACGTCCGGCAACTCGCGTAGCGCGGCCATCGCCGCCTCGAACTGGCCGCTATCGACTTGCAGCGTCACGTCGGCCACGCGCCGGTCGCCGTTCTTGCTGTTGGTGTATTGCAGCACATCGCCGCCATACTGCCGCGCGATCGCGCCCGCCCGCCCGAAGGCAGCGTCCACATCCTGCACGGTCAGTCCGAGCGTGCCGGTCTTGATCAGCAGGCGAGGCTGCACATTCGTCGGATTGGGCGCGGTGCTGGCCGGGGCCGTCTGCCCGGTGGTGCCGCTGCGGGGGGCGGACGAGGCGGCGGTGCTCGCCGCCGCCGTCTGCCCGGTCGTCCCGCCACTCGCCGCAGGCGCGGACGAGGCCGCCGCGCGTCCACCAACCGCCGCCGCCGCCGTTGGCGCAGCAGAGGCTCCACCGGAGTACGAGGAGGTCTCCCCCCGATCGGACGCAATGCTTTGCGTTGGGACAGACGAGCCGCCACACGCGGTCAGCAGCCCCGTCAACAGACATAACGCTAATACCGCCAGGGTTCGACCGCGCGCAGATCGTACACGAGCCAGCATCGCCCTATCCTCCCGGCACCCGCGCCGCCCGCACCATGCGGACCCGCGCGAGGCGCACAACTCCCTACCCCGTCCCCACCCTGGAACTGGCACAAGGCAAACTTCACCTATACCCGGTGGCTCAAGCCCACCGGATCGTCGCCCGCCGACTCGCTTGTTCTACAGGATCTTCCAGTGCCGCCGTCCCAGAACGTCGTGTCCTGCTATGACAGACGGCCCGCAGGGGGAAAAGTTCCACGGCGTGAAAATATTGCTCCGGGGCGAGCATCGCGCGGGTGCGCTACGATAGCCCGAGGCGACCAAATGTTGTAAGGGGAGATGCGGATGCCCGACTCGACGCTTTCCGGCTGGCCGACCCGCGCGACCGACGATTTCGCGGTGGTCGCCCCCGACGGGATCGCCGTCCACCCGATCCCGTTGCCCGGCCTGCTCGGCCTGACGCTGGCGGAGGGACGGCTGCCACCGGGCGACTTCGCGGTCCACGCGCACCGCTCGCTGGAGCAGATCACGTACGTCCTCACGGGGCGGCTCCTCGTCACGATGGGCGACCCGACGAGCGGCGAGACGGTCGAATGCGACTGTGGACCAGGGGACACGATCGGCACCCCACCGCTCATCACCCTCTCGTTCCACAATCCGGGGCCGGGGATCGCGCGCGTCCTCTACGTCTGCGCGCCGCCCTACCCCGCCGATGATGCCGACACCGCGACCCTCGACGCGCATCGCGCCCTCACCGCGCCCGAACTCGACGCCGCACTGGTACGTATCCAGGCGGTCCGTGCCGACACCGACGCGGGTTTCGCCGCACTCACCGCACGCATTATCGCCCTGCGCGACACGCGCTGAGCCCTGCACGTCGCTGTGTCGCGCAGGGCTCAGCACATTATCCACGTCCGCAAACTTTATGGGATATGTACCTCAGCGGCGCTCCGCGAAGAGCTGGTAGATCGTGGCGGCGTAGCGGATACCGTTGAGATAGTGCCCGATCGTGATGAACTCGTTGGCGGCGTGACCGCGCCAGGCGGGCGGCCCAATGCCCGACCCGGCGGACGGAATGCCGCCGAGCTGCCCGCCGAGCCAGACGCCCTGCCGCCCGGAGGCGTCACCCGTCGGGCGGATCGCCGGTTCGACGCCGTAGACCTGCCGCGCGGCGTCGGCGATGAGGGTGGCGAACGGCGTGTCCAGCGTCGTGCGCGACGGCTCGATCGAGCCCATGTCCTCGACCGAGAAATCGGCGCAGTCGTGCTCGGCGAGGAAGCGGCGCAGCGCGGCCAGGATCATGTCAGGGTCCTGATCGGCGACCAGCCGGAAATCGAGGCGGCAGGCGGCGCGACTCGGCAACACCGTCTTGTGTCCCTCGCCCATCCAACCGGTCGCGAAGCCGGCGATGTTGCAGGTCGGGGTGAAGAGCAGCTGCTCGAACGCCGCCAGCCCGCTGACCCCGCCGATGAACTCCTTGGTCCCGAGCGCGCGTCGCTGCACCGCGTCGTCCCAGCCGGCCTGCGCCAATGCCTCGCGGTCGCGCGCGGTCACCGGGCGGATCGGATCGTAGAAGCCGGGGAGGTTGATCCGCCCATCCGGCCCCTTGAGTTGCCCGAGCGCCCAGACAAGCCGCCAGGCCGGATTCTGCACCAGCCGCGCCCGCGCCGAGTGGAGGTCTTCGCGCGCGCCCTGCACCTTAATCTCCACGAAGAGCAGCCCGCTCTCCCCGTAGCCGATCTGCGGGCGATCGTCGCCGCCGTGGCCGCCATCGAACGAGAGCGCGGCATCGGCGGCGAGCAACTCCTTGTGCGCGGCGACGAAGGCGGGCAGGCTCGGGCTGCCGCTTTCTTCCTCGCCGTCGAAGAGAAATTTGATGTTGCAGGGGAGTGGCACCCCCGCCGAGCGAAAGGCGTCGATCGCCTTCAGATGGGCGAAGAGGTTGCCCTTGGCGTCGGTCGTCCCGCGCCCGTACATGACGCCGTCGGCCACCTCCGCGCCGAACGGCGGCCAGGACCACTCGTCGAGCGGTTCGGGTGGCTGGACATCGTAGTGGTTATAGATCACGAGGGTCGGCGCGGCAGGGTCGGGCGCGTGAATCTCGCCGTAAACGACCGGCAGGCCAGCGGTCTCCATCACCTGCGCCGCGATGCCGAGATCGCCCATCATCTCGACCAGCAGCGCCGCGCACTCGCGCACGCCGATATGCTGCGAGGAGATACTCGGTTGCCGCACCGCCCGCTGCAAATCGCCGATGAAACGCCCCTGCTCCCGTTCGATCGCCGCATACACCGCATCCAAGTCGGCCATCGTCCCTCCCCCGCGCGACCACGCCTATCGGCGCCCGGATTCTCGCAATCGGAGGCCGGGGCGGTCAAGCGCGCGACAATCAAGCGGAGTACCGTGTACGGGCGCGAGGGGTTGCGGGTCGCGGACGGGAATCAGGCCAGACGTTCCAAGAGGGCGAAACGATTCCCCTCAGGGTCGCGGAAAAAGGCCAGCGCGCCGAACGCCGCGCGCTTGATCGCTCCCTCGATCGGCACGCCGCGTGCCGCCAACACCGCCACGCTCGCCTCGATGTCGGGTACGGCGAACTGCCAGAGGGTCGGATTCTGCTCCTTACCCCGCGCGCCGCTCAGGATTGGTCCGCCCGCTTCCAATGCCAGCGGTGCCGCCGCGTCGCCGAACGCCACGAAACGCTCGTTGCGCGACGCGATCGGCAAGCCCACGATCCCACTGTAGAACCGCGTCATCAGCGGCAGATCGGCCACGTAGAGGATCGCATAGGCCAGTGTGAGTTCAGGCATGTTCTCCTCCGTAGTGGGCGAGAGGAACGGGGGTCGCCCCACTTAGAGGCCGTTTCATAACCCCATAAACCAAAAGAAAAATGGCGTGATTGCTACAGACTTAAGGCGCATCGTAGGGTTATGAAACGGCCTCTTACTTCGGCTTCCCCGTCACCAGCAAGCGCCCTTCGAGCGTCTGTACATCGTCGACGACGATCGGGAGCGCCTCGTTCAGTTGATCGGTATTCGTGGCGAGGTCGGTGATCTGTTGCTGGATCGGGCCGGGCAGCGGGAAACGCCCCGTGTCGATCCGCTCGACGGTCGTCACCAGCTTGCCGTCGCGCGCGGCCACCGTGCCGACCACCACGACCGTGATCGGGACCGGCGCGTCGCGCGAGACGCCGCTGACGATCACCTTGCCGCCCCGGAAGGCGATCTGCGGGTTCTCGATCTTCGGGGCAGAGGGTTCCGCCGCGAGCGTTTCGACCAGCTTCGAGGTCGCCTCCTGCTCGCTGATCTCGATCTGCGTCGCTGTCGAGGCGGGCGCCGCCTGCAACGTCGCGATCTTGTTATCGAAGCTCTGCGCCGCTGCGGTGCTCACCGGCACCGTCGCCAGGCCCCGTGACAACTCCGAAGGCCGCGTGAGGAGGAAGTAGGCCGCGCCAGCCAGCACCACGAGCAGGATTACCAGGATCAGGAGGCCACGTAGACAACTGCGCATCGCCCCTCCGATTCTCACGCGCAACGCGCGGCGCACATTGGTCGTTGCACGGGAGTGATACCACCGGCGACAGGGCGATCGCAAGCGCGCCGGGCGGGAAGCCTAACTCGCCCGCGCCCCACCACGCGCCGCCCGATACCCGGTCGGCTCCGCCTCATGCCCGGCGGCGGTCGCCGTGCCGCGCACGCGGAGCGAGCGCTGACGCGGCAGGACGCCGAGGCAGAGATAGGCGAGCGCCCCGAAATAGAGGGTGACGACCGCACTGTGGCTGAGCGAACTGAAGAGACTGAGGCGACTGAAGACAACTGCGGCCCCGGTGGCGGATTGGCCGAGCAACATCACCACCGCGACACCGCTCGCCCGGAACAGGTCAGGGCGCACGGCGCGCATGCGCCAGCACCAGGCGAAGAGTGCGAGCGTCCCGAAGGTCAGGAAGACCGCCGACAAACGATGCGAGAAGACCGCCCCGACCGGCCCGGTAAAGCCAGGGAAAGCCGAGCCCTGGCACAAGGGCCAATCGAGGCAGGCGAGGCTGGCATTGGTATGCCGGACATAGGCTCCCAGGTAGACGACGCCGTAGGTGTAGAGGGCCAGGAGCCAGGCACCCCAGCGGATCGAGGTCGGCACGACACGGTCACGCAGCGCGTCGATCCCCCGATCGGTCTCGAAGAGGGTCGTGGCGACCAGCAATGTCGAGGCGAAGGCGACCAACGAGATGCCGAAGTGCAACGCGAGGATACCATCCACGCCCCACCAGTCGGGATAGAGGACCGAGAGCGCCCCGAGCGCCGCCTGCAAGACGAGGAAGAGCAGCATCAGCGGCACCAGCACGCGGATCTCGAACCGTCGCCGCCAGAAGGCGAGCGCGCCGAGCGCGGTCCCCACGATCAAGATCCCTTCGACGCCGGTCACCGCGCGGTGGCTGAACTCGATCGCCGTGCTGACCGCGAACTCCGGGATGAAGCGCCCGTTGCACAGGGGCCAGGAGGTGCCGCAGCCCGCGCCCGAGCCGGTGCTGGTCACGGTCGAGCCCATCACCAGCACGATGAACATCCCGAACGCCGTCACCGCCGCCAGCCAGCGCGCCACGCGACGCAATCGCTCTCGCATCCTCAATCCCCACCTCTGGCGCTCGATGGTGCGCCGGTTCCCGATCTTCTCCCCGGTATTATCCCCGTTCTTGCGCTCCTGCGACAGGGGAAAGCCGGAACAGTATTTAAAATCAGAGCGCCATAACGAGGGATTCCGAATGCTGAACTGGCACCGACGGGGCGAAGCTACGGTAGTTCGCGAGGAAGCAAGTAGATTCTTCAGAACAGTTATGCCGATTGCCCTACCTATCAGTTAGGAACAGATCGAACCATTCACATTGCACGAGCGGCATCGGTTGCCCTTGTGCCATGCACACAATAGTCTGGACTTATTACGGGTTTAGCGCTTGACTTGCCCCCCGTCTCCACCATATACTGCGTCCATTCCAATGCCTGTGTGCGCCCACATGGGAACAATTACGCGCGATCCTACGTCGTTGCAGTGTATCCACTGTAGGAGAGGCGTAGTCGCGCGGCGTAGGCCACCCGATTCGCCCACCCGCATACCGTCGCCGTGGACGGGATAGCGAGCGGTTTCTTCGGTTGTCCCCGGTTTGGGCGTTGTAACCCGATGCGATCGAGCATCGGGACAGTATGAGGAGGATCCATCATCATGGCTGTGTTCGATCCCATGCACTCGCTCGCGCGTGACCTGACCGACGGGCGCATCGCGCGCCGCGACTTCATCAAGCGCGCCGCCGCGCTCGGCTTCTCGGCCACCGCCATCGCCGGGGTGTTGGCCGCTTGCGGCGCTTCCGATGTTCCGGCGGTCGCGACGACGGTCGCCTCCGTCGCCCCCACCGCCGCAGCGGTCGCGACCGCCGCCGCCTCCACCGCACCGACCGTTGCGGCGACCCGCGCGGCGGGTGGCGCGTCCACGGCGACGGCCTCCGGTGCCGCCACCGCGACCCGCGCGTCGGGCACCCCGGCGAGCGGCGTGGGCGGCGTCCCCCTCGGCGCGGTCCCCGCAAGCCCCGGCAAGCGCGGTGGCGGCGGCACGCTGAAGCTTCTTTACTGGCAGGCCCCCACGGTCCTCAATACGCACCTCGCACAGGGGACCAAGGACCAGGACGCCTCCCGCCTCGTCTACGAGCCGCTCGCGACGATCGACGGCGACGGCAAGTTCATCCCGGTCCTCGCCAGCGAGATCCCCTCGCCGACGAATGGCGGCCTCTCGGCGGATCAGAAAACGGTCACCTGGAAGCTGAAGCAGGGCGTGAAGTGGAGCGACGGCCAGCCCTTCACCGCCGACGATGTCGTCTTCACCTTCGATTACGCCACCGATCCCGCGACCGCCGCGACGAGCCTATCGAACTTCGTTACCGTCGCCTCGGTGCAGAAGGTCGACGACCTGACGGTGAAGGTGAACTTCAAGGATATCACCCCAGGGTGGTTCGTCCCCTTCTTCGGGGCCTTGGGCAATATCATGCCGAAGCACATCTTCCAGAATGACAAGGGCGCGGCGGCGCGCAACTCGCCGAACAACCTCAAGCCAGTCGGTACCGGCCCCTATAAAGTGACGAGCTTCGCGCCCGGCGACGCCGTGACCTACGCCATCAACGAGAACTACCGCGAGCCGAACAAGCCCTTCTTCGACGCGGTGCAACTGAAGGGTGGCGGCGACGCGACCTCCGCCGCGCGCGCGGTCCTCCAGACCGGCGACTACGATTATGCCTGGAACCTCCAAGTCGAGGACACCATCCTTAAGCAGCTGGAGACGGGCGGCAAGGGCGTGGCCGGGTTCCTTACGGGCGGCGGTATCGAGCGGCTGCTGATCAACTTCACCGACCCAAACAAGGAGGTGGAGGGCGAGCGCTCCAGCCTCAAGGCTCCGCATCCATTCCTGACCGACCCACAGGTGCGCCAGGCGCTGGCGTTGGCCTGCGACCGCAAGACGATCAGCGACAGCCTCTACGGTCGCGCGGGCGAGCCCGGAGTCAACCTCCTCTATGATCCGCCGCAGTATCGCTCGAAGAACAACACGGCGGAGTTCAACCTCGACAAGGCCAACGCGCTGCTGGACGCGGCGGGCTACGTGCGCGGGGCGGACGGGTATCGAGCCAAGAGCGGCGTGCAGCTCTCCGTCCTCTACCAGACGACCGTGAACTCGGTGCGGCAGAAGACGCAGCAGCTCGTCAAGGACAGCTGGGAGAAGCTCGGCGTCAAGACCGAACTCAAGAGCATCGACGCGGGGGTCTACTTCTCCTCCGACGCCGGCAACCCGGACACCGCCGCCCACTTCTACGCCGACATCGAGATGTACACCTCCAGCAACACCTCCCCCGATCCCCAGTCCTACATGTCCAACTGGCTCGGGGAGAATGCCGAGACGAAGGCCAACCAGTGGTCGAAGGGGAACCGGAGCCGCTGGCAGAATGCCGAGTACGATCAGGCCTGGAACGCGGCGAAGTCCGAATTGGACGACGCCAAGCGGGCGCAGTTGTACATCAAGATGAACGATCTGATCGTGAAGAACAACGTCCATATCTCGCTCGTCAACCGCAGCCTGGCGCATGGACGGGCGAAAACGCTGCAGAACATCAACCTCACTACATGGGACGTTGAGTACTGGAACATCGCCAACTGGACCCGCCAGGGCTAGGTTCCGCACCAGATCGTAACGAGAGGGGGGACGGGTCAGTCGACCCGTCCCCCCTCTCATTGGCGACAAATCGGGCTTATCAGGGATAATGGCAAGAGACTGGCAGCTTGCCAGACAACGCGCCTGTCTGCGGCGGCGTCCCACGAAGGACATGAGCATGGCGGTCGGATGTGAATATGATCATCCTGAGCTGCGGACACACGCCGGGGAAACGGTGCCGCTCCTCGCGGTCAGCGACCATGTCGAAAATCTCGTTTACAGCAGTACCATCGGAAAGCGTTTCGGACAGAGCGCGCTCGTCATCAGTTGCGGCGATCTCCCGCCGTCCTACCTGGAATACATCGTGAGCGCCCTCAACATCCCCCTCTTCGGGGTACGCGGCAACCACGATCACACCCAGGCCTTCAAGGATGCCCCGAGCGGCTCGCTCGGACCCGGCACGGTCGACCTGCACGCCCGCTCGGTCTACACGAACGGTTTGCTGATCGCCGGGCTCGAAGGTTCGATGGAGTACAACGGCGGGCCGGTGCAATACACCGAGGCTGGGATGCGCCTCCAGATCGCCCGGCTAGTGCCGCAACTCCTCCGCAACAAGCTCCGCCACGGGCGCTACCTCGACATCCTCGTCACCCATGCACCGCCGCGCGGGATTCACGACCAGCCGGATCGTTGCCACACCGGCTTCGAGTGTTTTCGTGCGTTCTTGCATCATTTCCGTCCGCGTTACCACCTCCACGGACATATTCACCTCTACGATCGCCTCACCCCGACGCGTACGCGCTTCGAGGAGACGATCGTGATCAACGCCTACGGTTTCCGCGAACTACAGATCCCACTGTCGCCCGAAGAAGAATCCTGAGACTTCCGGGAGATAGCGAACGAGTGCGGGGCGCGAGGATGATCCTCGCGCCCCGCACTTTGCGGATTGAAGTCGGATGCGCCTGGGCTACTTGTCGGCGGCGACCTGGGCGGCGGGATCGAGCGGGCGCAGCGCCGGGCTCGCGGCGGCGCGCGGCCCGGCGAAGTGCGCGTTCATGTCCTCGTGACCCGCCATGCCAAGGAGATCGTCCAGCACCGCGACCGCCTGCTCGTAGCTGCGGGTCTGCGGGCTGGTGAGCGCGTTGTAGAGGAGCATTGAGCGGTCGCCGGTCTTGAAGGCTTCGAGCTCGCGCTCCATCTCCAACAGGCGCGGCAAAATCTGCTCCAACATGATCTTCTTCGGCAGCGGGGTCGGGCGCAGCGTGTGGATACCGGTGGCGTCGATCCACGCCGGCAGCTCGGCCACCACATCGTCGGCGATCCCGGCGATCATCCCGCGGTTCGGCACGTTGACCTGAAAAAAGGCTCCGTTGTTGTTCGTCAGCGCGTCGATGATCGGCACCTGCTGCTCGCGGGTCCGGTCCGTGCCGATGAACGCCGCCACGCTCGCCGTCCTGTCCTCGGCGATCCGCTGCACCTCGGCCAGGCGCTTGACGAGGTTCTCGACGTAGAAGGGGCGCGCGGCCTCGGTGTCCGGGCCGCCGAACGGCTCGCCGAACCAGCGCTTCTTGGCGGCGAGATCGGTGTGCATCCACCAGCTATTGCCGCGCGGCGTGTCGCCGATCGGCATCAGCCCGTAGAGGTGGTACTGCGCGATCGTCCCGCGCGACATCTGGATATCGTGCGTCTTCTCCGCCCGGTGCGTCCGCCAATACTCCTCGCCCTGCGTCGCGATCCACTCGTCGAGGATCGGGTACGCGGGCTCGCCGTCGTAGAGGAAGTGATTGAGCCAGATCTGGTGATTGAGGCCGGGGGCCTGCCAGGTCACGCGCGCCGGGTCGAGCCCCAGGGTCTCGCAGATGCCGTGGACGCCGTAGTGGCCGTGGCAGAGGCCGATCACCTTCGCGCCGGTCTCGCGCGTCATCAGCGTGCTGCCCTCGAAGACCGGGTTGCCGGACTGGATCAGCCAGGCAGCGGGGCAGATCCGCTCCATGTCGCGCGCGATGTCGAGCATCAGCCGGAAGTTGTAGAACGAGCCGAGATCGACGCCGCCATAGTAATAGCCGTGGCGCGCGGCCACCTCGCGCATCCGCCGCGCGTGGTGATGGCCCAGCACGTCGGCGGTGCTGATCACGAAGTCGCTGTCGCGCAACGCCTCCTCGCGGTCGAGCGTCTTGGCGAAGCGGAGATCGGCCCCCATCTCGCCGGCGTAGCGCCGCGCCAACTGGTCGATCCCATCGAGCCGCGCCCGATCGATGTCCATCCAGACGATCTCGCTCCCGGCAAGACCCTTGGTGAGGATGATGTCCTTGACCAGCCCGAGGGAGAAGGTGGCGCTCCCCGCCCCGATCACCCCGATCCGTACCGCCTTACCCATCGTCGCCCCTCCGCATCGAGTGTCGTCCCAATCGTCTCCCCTCCGCATCGAGGGTCGAGCGATATCGTCACGAGGCGCCGGCCCGGCAAGGTACCGGTGCCAACGCCTCAAGCGCTCCTCTGCGTCGTCGCTGTCAGGATGAAGCAACTCCCTGCAAGTTTAACTGCTCCGAGAAATGGCAGGCCGCGAAGTGGTTCGGCTTCACCTCGCGCAGCGGCGGCTCGTCGACCTTACAGACCTCCTGCACGTATGGGCAGCGCGGGTGGAAGTAGCAGCCACTCGGCGGATTCGCGGCGTCGGCGACCTCGCCGCGCAGCAGGATGCGCCGCTTGCGGATCGTCGGATCCGGCTTCGGCACTGCCGAGAGGAGCGCCTCGGTATACGGGTGCATCGGCTCGGAGTAGAGCTCATCGGTCGGGGCCAGCTCCACCATCTTGCCGACGTACATCACCGCCACGCGATCGCTGATGTGCTCGACCACGCTGAGATCGTGCGCCACGAAGAGGTAGGTCAGCTTGAACTCCTCCTGCAAATCCTGGAGGAGATTAAGGGTCTGCGCCTGGATCGAGACGTCGAGCGCCGAGACTGGCTCATCGCAGACGACGAGCTGCGGACGCAGCGCCAGCGCGCGCGCGATGCCAATCCGCTGGCGCTGCCCGCCGCTGAAGGCGTGCGGATAGCGGACCATGTACTCGGGGCGCAGGCCGACCACGCGGAGCAGATCGGCCACCCGATCCTTGAGTTCCTGCCCCTTCGCCACGCCGTTGACCAGCAGCGGCTCGCCGACGAGTTGCAGCAGCGTCATGCGCGGATTGAGCGAGGAGTACGGGTCCTGGAAGATCATCTGGATGTGGCGGCGCAACGGCTTCATGCCACGCTGATCGAGAGTGGGGATGTCGATCCAGCCGAGCCGCCGATCCTTGAAGAGGATCTGCCCGCTCGACGGATCGTAGCCACGCATGATCAGCCGACTCGTCGTCGTCTTGCCGCAGCCGCTCTCGCCTACCAGTCCGAGTGTTTCCCCTTCCTTCAGGGTGAAGTTCACGCCATCCACCGCCTTCACCGCGCCGATCTGACGCTTGAAGAAGCCTGCGGTGATCGGGAAGAACTTGCGGAGATCGCGGACCTCCAGCAGATTCGCGTCATCCGGCGCGGCACCCTGCACCTTGGTCGCCGGGGCTGTTGTCACCGCCGTCATGCGTCCAACTCCTGCGTGCGATTACAGCGCGCCCAGTGCTTGGGACCAACCTGCACGTACTGCGGCTCGTCGCACACCCCCGGCTTGTAGAAGGGGCAGCGCGTGTGAAAGGCGCAACCCTTCGGGATCGAGAAGGGATCGGGCACCATCCCCTTGATCGATTCCAGCCGCTGCCGCCCCTTCGCCTTCTGGCCGAGCCGGGGGACGGAGCGGAGCAGCGCGCGCGTGTAGGGATGCTTCGGGTTGCTGAAGAGTTCCTCGACAGGGGCCTGCTCGACCTCCTTGCCGAGGTACATCACCACCACGTCATCGGCCATCTCCGCCACCACGCCCAGATTGTGCGTGATGATCTGGATCGCCATCCCGAAGTCCTGCTGCAACTCTTTCATCAGCTCCAGGATCTGCGCCTCGGTCGTCACGTCGAGCGCGGTCGTCGGCTCGTCGGCGATCAGCAGGCTCGGCTTGCAGGAGAGGGCCAGCGCGATCACCGCGCGCTGGCGCTGCCCGCCGCTGAGTTGGTGCGAATAGCGGTCGATCAGTTCGTGCGGGCGGGGCAGCCCCACACGCCGGAGCATCTCGATCCCCTGCTCCCGCGCCTCGGCCTTGCTCACCCGCTGGTGGAGGATGATCGTCTGGATCATCTGGTGTCCGATGGTGTGGACCGGGCTGAGCGAGGACATCGGCTCCTGGAAAATCAGCGCGATCTCGCCGCCCCGGATGGCGCGGATCTCCCGGCCACTCGGATCGAGCTTCGTCAGATCGACCTGCTCCGTCGCCTCACTCTCGTTCATCACCTCGCCGCCGCCGCGCCGCCGGAACATCCCGCCGCCGCCCGCCTCGTGGCGCTGGCGGTGGTAGATGATCTCGCCGCTGACGATCCTGCCCGGTCGCGGGACGATCCGCATGATCGACTGCGCCGTGACGCTCTTGCCGCAGCCGGACTCGCCGACGATCCCCAGGGTGCGCCCGCGGTAGAGGTTGTAACTGACCCCATCGACCGCGTGGACCGTCCCCTCATCGAGGGGGAATTCCGTGCGGAGGTTCTTCACCTCCAGCAGCAGCTCGCCGGTTTTCGCCGTCGTCTGCGCCTCCATCGTGACCGCTGTCATCATCCCCACCCTTTGTATTTGTCAGCCGAACGGAGGCCGCCCCCTAGCGGCTGTAGGGATCGGCGGCGTCGCGCAGGCCGTCGCCCAGGAAGTTGAACGCCAGCACCGCGATGACCACGACCAGTCCCGGCAGCAAGAGCCACGGGGAGATCGCCACCGTCTGGATATTCTGGGCCTCTTGCAGCAAGACCCCCCAACTGATCTCGGGCGGCCGGAGCCCCAGCCCGAGGAAACTCAACGCCGTCTCGAAGATGATGATCTGCGGGATCGCGAGCGTGAGTGTGGCGATGATGTGGCTGAGGAACGAGGGGACCATGTGCCGGAAGATGATGCGTGGCTCGCTCGCCCCGCAGAAGCGCGCCGCCATCACGAAATCTTCCTCGCGCAGGGAGAGGAAACGCCCGCGCACCACCCGCGCCAGCCCGGTCCAACTCAGCAGCGAGAGGATCAGGGTGATGACGAAGAAGATCTGGATCGAGGACCAGCTGTTGGGCAGCGCCGCCGCGATCGCCAGCCAGATCGGGATGCGCGGCAGCGAGCGGATGAATTCGATCACCCGCTGGATCACGTTGTCGATCCAACCGCCGTAGTATCCCGACACGCCGCCGAGCGCGATCCCGAGCACCAGACTCACGATCACGCTCAGCAAACCGATCGCGAGCGAGATCCGCGTGCCGTAGATGATCCGCGAGAGCATGTCCCGGCCCTGGCGATCGGAGCCGAGGAGATAGAGCGGTGCCTGCGCGCCCGCCGCCTCCGGCCCGAGCCCGAAGAGATGCCGGTCCAAGGGGATAAAGCCCCACATCTTGTACGGTGCGCTCTGCGGGAAGAGATAGAGCGGATACCACTTCGCCTTATCGGTGGTGTACGTCACGCGCAACGTCTCCGGGTTGCGCACCCCGGTCAGGCCATGTGCGCCGGGTCGGAGGCTGAAATTCCCGTTCTGATCGAAGAAGCTGAGTCCCTGTGGGCTGAGGTACTTGTATTTCTCTGCAACATCCTCGGGGTTGGCGGGGGCCAGGACTTCCGCGAAGAGCGCGACACCGTAGAGGATCGCGAGGATCCACAGGCTGAAGACCGCCAGCTTATGCTTCCTGAACTTCCAGCGCATCAATTGCCACTGGGAAGCGACGGCGGACTTCGACTCGTTGGCCGCTGGTCCGAGCGGGTCCTCCGGTGAATCGAGGGCGTCCGCCTTCGGTGGGAAGGGGCCGACATCGATCGGGCGGTGCGGCTGCTCGACCTGACCGGGGATGGCGCTGGCGTTCAACTCCCGACCCTGGCTACTCATGGCATTACCTCTCAGCGTGCGGCGCTCGAATGACGGTGGGGGCGTAGCAGGGGATCGAGCCGCCCCAGCGGCACTCCTCAGTTATAGCGGATGCGCGGATCGATCCAGGCAAGCACGAGATCGGAGATCAGCACGCCGATGATCGTCAGCGCGGCGATGATCAGGATGAAGGCCCCCGCCAGATACATGTCCTGCGATTGCAGCGCCTTGAGGAGGAGCGGCGCATAGATCGGCAGGCTGAGGACGACGCCGACGATCGTCGCGCCGTCGATCAGGCCGGGGAGCGCGAAGCCTGCGGTACTGACGAAGGGGTTGAGTGCCACGCGCACCGGATATTCGCGGATCAACCGACCCTCTTCGAGGCCGCGCGCCCGCCCGGCGATCACATACGGCTTATTCAACTCGTCGAGCAGATTCGCGCGCATCGTGCGGATCAGCCCCGCCGTCCCCTCCAGGCCGATGATGACCAGCGGGATCCAGGCATGCCGCATCAGATCGAAGAATTTGCCGACGCTCCACGGGGCGCTGCGATACTCCGCCGAGAAGAGCCCCCCGACATCCAGGCCGAGGTAGCGGAATGCGACCCACATCAGCACCAGCGCGATCATGAAGCTGGGGATGCCGAGGCCGAGGAAGCCAAGGAAGGTGATGAAGTAATCACCCTTCGAGTATTGGTGCGTCGCCGAATAGATGCCGATCGGGATCGCCAACAGCCATGTCAGGAGCAGCGTCGACACCGTGATGCCGAGCGTTGCCCCCATCCTCTGCCACAGCAGGTCGGCGACCGGCATCTTCCACTCCAGCGACTGCCCGAAATCGCCGTGGAAAATAATGTTCGAGATCCACTTCCAGTATTGCACGTAGACCGGCTGATCCAGCCCGTAGGCTTCCTTCAGCGCGTTGAGCTGTTCGGACGAGGTGGCGCTATCCCCCTGCGAGGCCAGCGTCGCGGCGTAGGTGGTCAGGAAGTCGCCGGGCGGCAACTGGATCAAGACGAAGGAGACGATCGAGATCGCGATCAGGGTGGGGATCATCACGAGCAACCGGCGCACCAGATATTGGAACATGCTGACCTCTCTCTCTGGGATCGCTCCTGGTGAGGAGAAAGCTGAACGGCCCCGCGCTCGGTGGGCGAGCGCGGGGCCGTCGTAGCACTACTTCTTGAAGAACATCTGCGCCGGATTGACGAGGCCGATGTCGCGCAGGGTATCGTCCGCGATGTAGCCATCCGGGAAGTTGCGGAAGTTGTTCGCGACGATCACCGGCTGCACCCTCGCGCCGTTGACCCCGATCATGTAGGGAGCCTTCTTGTGGATGCCGAGGATCTGCTGGAAGAGGGCATTGCGCTTCGCCTCGTCCGGCTCCACCTGACACTGATCCCAAAACTTCCAGATCTCGCGGATCGGGTGATCCTGCGGCGGCTCGATCTGCTTGTAGGGATCCTGGTTGTACCAGAAACCGTAGGCCGAGGCCCAGGGCCCGTCGCCGATCGTCCCTAGCCAGCGACCGGGGTCGGCCTTGACGACCGAGCAGCGATCGCAGCTCCAGGCCCCCACCTCGACCTCGCTGTTACGATAGCGCTGCTCGTAGAGCGAGCGCTCGATGAACTTCATGTTCGTCTTCAGCCCGACCGCCTCCCAGTACTTCTTCACGCGTTGGTGCTGGTCGTCGTTCGGCCCACCCGCGATATCGGTCTGATCGACGTTCAGTTCCAGTACCTTGCCGTCCGGGCGCAGGCGGAAGCCGTCGCCGCCCTTCTTGAGGCCGAGCTTATCGAGCAGATCGTTCGCCGCCTTCGGATCGTACTTCGTCCACGTCTGCTCGAGCTCGGCGTCGTACTCCGGCGAACCTTTCACCGGGGAGGCTTGCCGCGCCTCGCCGAGGCCATTCCAGACCAACTCGTTCAACTCGTCGCGGTTGATCGCGATCGAGACCGCCTGCCGGAACTCGGGCGTGTCGTAGAGCTTCGCCAGCACCGGATCGGGATTGGTGATGTTGAAGTAATACGAGTCGGTCGCCGCCGCCGTCCACCGCAGGGTGCGATACTTGCCCTTCGCCTCGTTCTCCTTGTAGAAGGTGTACGTGCCGACGGTCATGTGGCGCAGCTGCATATCGATCTGCCCGGAGGCGACGCGCAGATTGAGCACATCGTTGTTATCGAAGAGGCTGTACTCGATCTTGTCGATGTACGGCAGCTGGTTCCCGGCGGTATCGACCTGCCAGAAGAAGGGGTTGCGCTCCTCGACCACCGGCTCGGCGGGGGCCGGCGTCGCGATCTTCCAGGCGTAGATCACCGGCAGCTCAGGGTTGAGGAACCAGAAGGGCACCGGGCCTTCGAGGTCGCCCGCCTTCCCCCAGAGATCCGCCGGAGTCTGCACCTTCTTCGCCGCCGCCGCCTTCGCCAGTTCATCGGCGCTGGCGTACTTCGCGTGGAACTTCTTCAGGTACGCGGAGGGCATGATGAAGCCCGGCTGGCTCACCGTGCCGCCGCCCTGCTTCGCCATCTGGAGCGGCAAGAGCGGATAGGGCGCGGCATACTTGACCTTGAACGTGTACTTATCGACGATCGTCACCGTGGCATTCTTGTACTCGGTGCCGACGCGCTGTCGGAGATAGTAGGGCGGGGCGGGGCGGATATCCTTGTAGAAGAGGACATCCTCGATGCAAAACTTCACGTCGTCGGTCGACACCTCGCTGCCATCGGACCACTTCATCCCCTGACGGAGATAGAAGGTGTACTCCGAGGCGTCCGCGTTGGTCTCCCACTTCTCGGGAACATTCGCGATCAGCTTAATCGTCTTCGGGTCCGGCGCGATCCAGCGGATGAAGTTTTCTTCGACTTGTTTCGTCGGCCCCACCCGGTCGGAGAGGCCGCGATACGCCCCGCGCCAGGTGCCGCCGTACTGGCCGACCTCTTCCAGAGGCGTCACGACGCGCGGATTGCTCGGGAGGCGCTGCGCCACGGGGGGCAGCTTGCCCGACGAAACGAGGGCGGCCAGCATCGGCGCGTCTTTGTAGTTGCCACTCGCCGTAGCGGATGGGGTCGCGGCACCTCCACCTACGGGGGTCGCATTGCTACCACTCACGTTGATCGCGGCGGCGGACGGTGCGGCGGAACCAGCTGGACGTGCCGTTGGTGCGGTGGTCGGCGCGACACTCGGCGCGGCAGAACCGCTTGCCCCGGTGGACGCCGCAGGGGCGGTCGTGCTCGTCGCCGTGGCACCACCGCAGGCGACGACCACGGCCCCTGCGGCCATAGCGGCAGTAAGACTAAGAAACTGACGGCGCTTGAATCCTTGCGAAGTCACCCTCTACCCCTTTCCCAACCCACGACCCACCGAGCAAGAACCGACGGCCTACCCATTCCCGCCAATCGGGCGATCTGGTAGCCAGAAAAGAATCGGTACACGCGATCGACGAAACAGCGAGCGAACGCCTTTGACCAAACGAAGTGTCAGACCTGTGAGATGAATTACACTATAAATGGCAAGTTCTCGCAAGTCAACTGTCTGGATCGCCGGGTGCTTTGCAATTATCCTTGCAGCAGAACCGGCCAGGAGAGCAACGAGCGACGGGAAAGCGACAGTGCGCGCATCATGCTGGCGCTGCTGCAATGAGGGGAGACGAGGATCGCATGTCGGACACCACCACCACGGGCGGGCCGGTATTCACCGGCTTAGTCGTCCACCGCGATCTGCGCTATCGCTATTCTTTCCTGATGCCCGAGGGCTGGCACGACCTGGAGCTGGATACGCAGGAAGGGCGCGGGCGCATCTTCACTCCCGACCCCGACGATGTGAGCACCAGCCTGTCGGTCGAGGCGCGCGACCTCGGCACCACGATCACCGGCGAGGATCTGCCCACGCTGCGCGAGGGGCTGGAAGAAGGGCTCCAGCAACTGCACGATCTGACGATCGAGAAGCAGGAGGATTACGCCATCGGCGCGCTCGTCGGGTTCGAGTACTGGTTCACGTTCCGCGAGGAGGCGGGCGGCACGCTCCGCAAACGGTGGCTCCGCCTCGCCTATCAGGGGCAAATCCAGGTGCGGATCATCGCGCAGGGGGCGACGCCGGAAGCGTTCGCGTACTGGCTGCCCCTCTTCAATCAGGCGATCCGTACCTTTCAGTTCGCCGATTGGTGGGCCGAGATGACCGGGCACTCCTGGCAGCAATCGTTGAAGGGCGACTTCCCCGACGACGAGGCCCAGGAGAATAACGCGCCCCGATGATCGGCTTCGTGGACCTCGCCCACCCCGATTTCCTGGCCGACCCCGCACGGCGCGGGGCGCACCTGGGGCACCGCCTCAACGTCGCCCTGCGCCTCCAGGAGATCGCCGACACCCCGTGCCTCTACCAGCACTACACGGCGATCGACCGCACGTTCGTACGACGCTGGGGGTTGCGCGCGCTCGTCCTCAGCGGCATCCCGTCGCACTGGCGTGCGTACGACTGGGCGGCGTTCGCGCCCCTCGCCGCGCTGATCCGCGAGCCGGAGGTGCCGATCCTCGGCGTCTGCGGCGGGAGCCAGGTGATCGGGCGACTCCTCGGCGCGCCGGTGACGCTGATGGGCCGACTCCAACCCGGCGAGGCCGACGCGGGGACGTACATGGCCGGCTGGCGCAAGGAGGTCGGCTTCCTGCCGCTCGACATCGAGGCGGCGGACCCCCTCTTCGCCGGGCTCGGCCCGCACCCCAGCCTCTACCTCTACCACGGTCGGGCGACCAAGGCGGTGCCGGACGGCTGCACCCTCCTCGCCTCGCGCCCGACCTGCCGCGTGCAAGCCTTTCGCCGCGACGATGCGCCGATCTACGCGGTCCAGGCCCACCCCGAACTCTACGACGACGAGCACCCGGACGGGCGGCGCGTGCTGGCAAACTTCTTCGCCCTGTCCGGGATCGCGTCACAGCCATAGCCGATCCATTGCCGACTCACGGCGGTCATCCTGACCGGGCGGGCGGTACGCAACGCACACGCAATAGGAACGACCGTCGCCCCGCTCGTTATGAGCGGGGCGACGAATCGCGTGCGGATCGATCCGGCGACGCGACGGAGGGGACTTATACGGAATCACGTCGCGCGCTTGCGTTATGGCGGTGCCACGCATGAGTACCGGGGCGAATCCATACCGCAACGATACAGCCGGATTCCGTATTACTCCCCCACCGTGGCCTGACGGCGGTGCCAGCTCTCGTCGTAGAGGTTGAAGAAGATGCGCTCGCGCGGGTGGCGCTGTACCTCGTTGAGATCGAGGGTCACGCCGAGGCCAGGGCCATGCGGCAGGCCGAAGTAGCCGTCGATCACCTCCAGGTTACCGGGTGCGAGCTGCTCGACCCAGTCCTCGGCGAAGTCGTTGAAGTGCTCCTGAATCGTGAAGTTCGGCGTCGAGGCCGCGAAATGCAGGTCGGGGGCGGTCGCCACCGGCCCGCCGACGTTGTGCGGCGCGACCAGCACGTAGTAGGCATCGGCCCAGGCCGCGATCTTCTTCGTCTCCAGGATGCCGCCGATATGCGTGATGTCCGGCTCGCGCCGCTGCCCCATCCGGCGGGTAGCCCCATCTATCATCCTGGACGATGGTCGCGCGCCACCGTGTCCGACCGATTCTACTATGTCCGATCTGCGAGATGCGTTCGAGGGCGGCGCGATTGCGAGCACCCGAGAACACCGCTGGTGCGAGCGGGTGTATCCGCTCTGATCGCAGGGGTGGAGATTATCGGATGCTCTACGACGACGGGTAAGCAGAAGTACCGATCGAAGATGGGACGACAGGGTGGTTTTCAGACATCACATACCGCAATACACTCAACGTGCGATCAGCGAGAGCAGCATAAACTGAGGCAGGCGTGTCGGTTCGCTTACGAGACAATTGGCTTACCATCTTGCGACTAGTACACGGTCGCGGAAGTTCGTAGCGGGTTATGGTAGGGTACTGCCTGGCGCGACGCTGCCGCAATAGCCGTCCCCCAGGAGGCACGATGTCCGGCCCCACCCCCGCCCCCGTTGC
>JAABUN010001222.1_pt1 | contig 59307 bp, 27 predicted proteins | sample 5559311 | NCBI WGS metagenome assembly JAABUN01 (sample SAMN10711877, study PRJNA513370) | rock metagenome | isolation source: Antarctica rocks | place: Antarctica: Victoria Land, Siegfried Peak sud
AAGGTAGGACTACTATTAGTTATTAGTAGACCTATATAGTATATAATAGGTATTAAGGTTAATATAAGTATAAGGAAGTAGTATTTTAGAATTAATAAGTTATTATTCTAACTAAATAATTTATAATAGTTTATAAAATTCTTAAAGAAATAGCTAGCTATCTATATACTTCTTATTTCTAATATTATTAATCTAGAACCTATATAATTAAGACTTAGAGTAGTAGGTATAAGTAATCTAGATAAGGAACACGTAGTTAATTTATATATATTACCTCTAGAGTTTAATAAGTTCTTAGATATATTCTTAGTTAAAGAAGCCGGATATCTAATATTCTATTAAGGAAGTAATTACGCTATTAATATAACTAGTAACCCGCCTTATAAACCCTTATATAACTTATTAAATATAAAGTTAGTAGAATTAAGATACTATCTAGATAAAGCCTTAGTAAAAGGATAGATTAGGTACTCTAAGAGTTCCGCGGGATTACCTATCCTATTTATCCTAAAGAAGGATAGAGGTCTACGTTTATATATTAACTACCGTAGGTTAAATAAAGTAACTATTAAGAATAGATATCCTTTACCTTTAATTAGTAAAATATTAGATCGCTTAAATAGAGTAAAGGTCTTTATAAAACTTAATCTTAAGGATATATATTATTATATTTATATCTAAAAAGGAGATAAGTAGAAGATTATATTTTATATATAATACGGTTATTTTAAGTATTTAATAATACTATTCAATCTTATAAATACTTTAGTAATCTTTTAAGCTTATATTAATAAGCCCTTAATAGGGTTACTAGATAAATTCTATATTATTTATCTTAATAATATTCTTATCTATTTAGAATTATATATAAAGTATAAGGATTATATATATAAAGTACTTAAGCGGCTTTAATAGTATAAATTATTTACTAACTTAAAGAAATATTAGTTCTTTATAATTAAAGTAGAGTTCCTAGGATTTATTATCTTAATTAAAGGCGTTATAATAGATTAGTATAGGGTAGATACTATCTAGTTATAGCCTAGGCTAAAGAGTTTTTATAAAGTATAGATTTTTCTTAGATTTATAAATTTTTATTATTATTTTATTTATTAGTATTTATAAATTATATTACCCTTAATAGGGCTATTAAAGGGTAGTATAAAAGGCGTTAAGATAGGTCCTTTTAATTAGCCTAATAGAGTAGAGTATATATTTAATATACTCTAATAAGTATTTCTTAATATATTAATATTAAGATATTTTAGTCCTATATTACCTACGCGAGTTAAGACTAATATATTAGATTTTAGACTAGCTAGTATTCTATTATAACTCTAGGAATTAGGTTAATAATATCCTATAGCCTTTTAAAGTAAGAAAATAAACTTAGTTAAAGAATATTATAAAACTTATAATAAGGAGTTACTTATAATAGTTATAATCTTTAAGTAGTAGAGATACTACCTAGAAGGTAGTTTCTATCTAGTTAAAGTACTTACTAATTATAATAATTTAAGGGGTTTTATAAATATAAAGGCCTTAAATAGTTAATAGGCGAGATAGGTAATAAGACTCTCGACTTATAACTTTATTATTAAGTATAGACTAGGTAAGACTAACCTAGCTAATACGCCGTTAAGGCGCCCTAATTATAAAAGCGAGGGTAAGGTAATAAATAAACTTATCCTTATATTATAGTAAAAGCTATTAATAGTAGCGGGTTTATTAAACCCTATTTTCTATATTATAACTAAGGCCTACGTATTTCCTATTCTAGGATAGGGCTTATAACCCTCTAGTAATAAAGGTGAACTTACTATAATATATAGTATATACGTAAGGTAGTTATAGATACTAGTACTAGTTATAAGATTAGTAGTACTAGGAATTATTAATATAGCTATTAGAATAATAGTTTTAGATAGAGTATATCTATTAAGGCGTAGGGACCCTTAACCTAGTAATATAAGGAGTATAAGTAAGACGCTACCTTAACGTACCTATAATATAGCTAAGAAATAGCTTAACCCTATTACTAGAACTATTAGTTATAAATAACTTATTCTACGTTTTCTAGCTAGTATAATAGTAGAGAATAAAATAGTATATATTATAACTTTAAAGTCTATAATTAAATTAATTAAAGTACTTTAGTAAGAAGATATTTTTATTAGCTAGCGACGCGTAGGCGAAATAATAGATAGATAAGTTAAGAGAGCTAGTTAATAGATATTTAATAGTTAAGGTTTACTTAAGTATAATAAGAAATTATATATTCCTAAAGACTTATTAGTCTATAAAGAGCTATTAAAGCGCTATTATAACGACCCCTTAGTAGGGTATTTTAGGCTTAATAAGACACTTAGTCTCCTTTACTAAAAGTATACCTAGATAGGTATAAAGGTAGACGTTAAAGAATATATTAATTCTTATAATATTTATTAAAGAGTTAAGGTAAAATAATATTAATTATATAGTAACTTAACTATACTTCCTAAGCTAACTAGGCTATAAAGGTCGATTATAATAGATTTTATTATAGATCTTCCCTTATATAAATAGCGTAGAGGTATTTATAATACTATCCTTATAGTTATTAATAGGTATATAAAGATACTTCGCTACCTTCTTATATAGAAGGATTATAAGGTAACTAATCTTATAGATATCTTATTTAAAGAAGTCTTCTTAAAGTATAATATATCTAATAATATTATATTAGACTAAGGGAGTCTATTTATAAGCGCTTATTAGTCTAATTTATACTACTATTTAAAGTTAAATTATAGGCTAAGTATAGCCTTCTATCTATAAACTAATAGCTAAATAGAATATTAAAATTAGATATTAGAATATTATTTAAGAACTTACTATAATAATAGATAAGATAATTAGGTAGGGTTATTACCCCTAGCCGAATTTATATATTATAGTATAAAGAATATAATAATAGGCTATAATCCTTTTAAGCTTTACTACGGCTATTAGCCTAAGATTCTTATATATTCTAGGGATAGAACTTACTAAGAGGAGGTACTAGATATAAGATAATATATTTAAAAACTTTATAAATTATATAAAGACCTATTAAGTTAATAGTAAGATATATTAGAAATATAGGTAAAGTTTTATAATAGGAAGTATAAATTAATATCTTTTAATTAAGGAGACTTAGTTATACTAAATATAAAGAACTTAAAGTAAAAGTAACTAAGTAGGAAGCTATCTTATAAGCTTATTAATCTATTTTATATCCTTAGACCTATTAGTAAGTAGGCGTATCGCCTAGTATTACTATTAATATATATAATCTACCCTATTTTTTATATTTCTCTTTTAGAGCTATATATATATAGGTAAGGTAATACCTTTATACCTAAGCTACTACCTCTAGAGCTTATTAATAATAATAAGTAGTAGGAGTTAGAAGAGATTTTAGATAAGAAGATAAGGAAGGGTAAACTCTAGTATCTTATTAATTAGAAGGGATATCCTCCCTAATATAATTAATAGGTTCTAGAAGAAAATCTAGAAGATATATAAGAAATACGCGAAGACTTTAATAAGAAGTAAAAGCGCTATTATTATAAATAGGAGTTATAAATATTAAAATAGAATTAGAGAATATAGTAAAGGATATTTAATTAGTTACTTAAAAGTAAGTATAAAGAGTATTAATCTCTTTTATCTTACCTACTAGGAGTAGGTAAAACGCCCTAGGGGCGCTAGTATATAGGGATAACTTAGGAAAGAAATAAAAAACTATTTAATTAAATTAGGAGAAGGGAACCTAGTACTAAGTAGTTAAAGCTTACTTAGCTACCTATATAAGCGTAGGTAATATAATATTAGTACGCTAGGTACCTACTCCTTATTATTTATATCTATCTTATCCTCTAGGCTGTAGGCTAAGGGCTTAAAGCCTACTTAAAGATATATAAGTAATAGTTATAATAAGTAATAAATATAGTAAAAGTATAAGGGAGTATATCTTAGCTTACTTAATATTATAAATACCCGTAAGGGTTTTATTAATATATTTTATTATTTAAAGAATTATAATCTATACTTCTAATATACTTATTAATTTCTTTTTACTATTAAGATATATTATAATATAGTTATAAGAAGCTAGCTTAAAGTAGATAGTAATTATAATATTTATAAGGGTAACGCCCGCTACTTAAAGCTTTAATTTATCCTCTAAAGTATCTAGATAATCCGCGTTATTAATTAATTAATAAAGCTTAATTACCTTATTATAGACTAGGATTATATTATTAGGAATCTAGAAGTTAAGTAATTAGTATATATTATAATTATAAAAATAACCTAAGAATATAGGGAAAACCTACTAGTTTATAGTTATAATAGACTTTTAAATAATAGTTATACCGCTTAAGTATTATTTTCTTTCTATTAGTAATTATAAATATAGCGTTACCTATATTATTAGTATATATACTAAGTATAATACTATTATAAGTACTTATACTCTATAAGTCCTTTATTAATATAGTAGATATATCTCTTATATATATTTTATTTAAGACGGGGAGCTCCCTAGGAATATATAGCTAGGGAAGCGGGGGTAAGAATAATACGTTACTTTATATTAGCTACGTAGTCTAAATATACTTAAGTACTTACCTCTATAAAAGAGGGATAATAAGTAGGTATAACTAGATTATTATCTAGGCTAAACGGGTTATTAATACTTATAACGGAGCTAAGGTAAGAAGTAGGCTTAGGGATAGGCTTACGCGTAGGAGGAGTAGGCTCCTTAATAGGATCTTTAATAGGAATCTCTATAGGATTTATAGTAGGAGTTTTTATAGGATCCTTAATAATTAGATTATCTAACTAGGCGTTAAGATCTACTTCTACTTCTATTATAAAAGCTAGGCGTACTATATACGTTTTATATTAAATTAAGCTATATTATATTAGCTATATTTACGCGAAGAGCTAGTAAACTAATTTATAAGTAATACTTAAGATATTAAGATATTAGATATTATATTATATAATTAGCTATTATTATATATATATAAAAAGAGAGGGCGCTAAGTACCTAGAAAAGATATTATTAATAGTTATAAAAGATAAAGTATTAAGGAAAATTTTAGGTATTATAATAATAATACTAAGGCGCTAAGATTATATTAATATAGCTATTATTATTATATACGGAAAGTTATTATATATAACGCGTATACTTTAGATTATAATATATACGCGTAATAAATAGCTATATTATAATATAGAGTTAAGAATACTATATATTATAATTATTATATAAGTTATAATCTTACTTTATTAAGTTCTTTTCCTTATATCCTATACTAGGTTTAAAGGTTTTTATTAAACTTAATTAAATAGGCTATTTATAATAAACTTAAGGATAAGTTTCTTTAAGAGAGGAGGTAATTATTATAACCTATTAAATAGGCTATACTTTATATACGCTTAGTATATATTACACCCTTATATTAACCCGTAAGGGGAAATAATATATAAGGCTTACTAATCTCTTTAAGGGGTTTATTAGATCCCTTATAGAATAATTCTTAGATTTCTTAAGAATTAGTCTTACTATAAAAATGGACTAATTTTATATTACTATATAACCTCTATGATTTGCAATTATAATATAGGCCCGCTTTGCCCGCTTTACCTGCTACCGTACCTATCCTTATACCTTCCTGACGTACCCTACTAGTAGTAACGACTTATAATAAATATCTAAGTAGGCTAAAAGATACGTATTTATCTAAGGTATTTAATACTTTAAAAATTATAGAAATCCGTCTATATACGTGGAAGATATGACTGATTTTATAAGTACGTTAAGCCTAAATTTTTGCTACAATTCGTGGGGTCGGGGTTAGGGTCTTGTAGCGCCCCAATGACATTGATTTTGCACACGGTAAATCTGCTAGTACATTCTAGCGCCATTGCCTCTAGCCTTGCTGAACCGGATGATATACATTCATAGCATGTGCCCGCTGAGATGTATTCGAATATATATAGGCGGGGAGAAACTGATTCTATCGAGGTCTTTTAACTAGTCCCTCGTCCTCCGATGATAGATCTTTTGATAGTTATACTCCGTAGCACCGAACCTCTTCTCTTTCTTGCAAACACATTTTACCGCTGGCTTCGGTTGGAATATCGTGGTCGTGTATGCGAGGAATTCGTTCTTGGAAGTTTTTGGTAAATTCTTCGAAGGTGGGCTCATTGCTCGGCCTTGTTGAACTTTGGCTGCTGGTCTTGTGCTTCAATCTAGGCGGAGGCCGTAACGATGATCGGTAATAAGAGATTTTAGCTTCCTTATTCAAATGCCAGAGATACTCGTTTGACAGCCGCTGGATAGACGGTACCTATTCTCGTCTTGTCATTTCAAGAGGCTCGACTTGTCAGCAGTGGCAGTGATAGGGCAACTTGACAACCCTTCAATGGCTGGATTTGAATTACAATGTGGCATTAAAAGCAACATATCCAAGGCGCTATTGCCGTATCATGGCTATAGATGTGATAGTCACTCACGTTGCTCCACCTTCATTTACTGCCAAGGATCCAAAGACCTCGATCAGGCCTTGCTCCATGCTTCCTGATCGGTCACCGTACCAAATCCAACTTGTCGATGCCTTCTGCTTCCCTCCACGCAGATAACGAAGTATCAGTTGCCCTTTGCCCAATTGAACAGACACTGTCTCTTTGTCTCTGGTCTTAGGGTCGCTCCACACAATTGATTTGTCGTAGGCGGATATTGTACGCCATTTGGGAAATACTGAAACAAGCCGCTGGATGATGACGAGGCTAAGACAATCGATTATGTGATTTTCGAGGGTTGTGAGTGTTGTGAATTGCGTTTGAGGTGGTAATGTGCTCATAAGGGTATCTGGGATAGGGTCTGGGATTATGACCTGGAAAGTCGTGCCGAAGTGTGGTGGCTGGAGCGCTGTGTGTGCTCTAATCTTTATCGCTGTAGGCTCGGATTGGAAAGAGAGCATCATAGTGGTGTCGAGAGGTAATGTTAGAGTCTTTATCATATCATCGACTGTAGATTTCTGTGAAGGTGCGATGGCGAAAGCCATTGTGTCACGACATTCCGAAGATCTGGTTCTTTTGATTGACATATCAAATCCTGCTACGGCCAAAGTCCTTCCAAATCCTTCTACAAAAGTCTGCATAGATTCAACGTAGGACTGATGCTGTAGATACTCGAGAATGGGCTTCAATAGCGCGTATATTGGCCTTGCGGGTTTGTGCTCTCGTAATGGCAAAGGCATCTTGGAGCGATTCTGTAGATTTCGTCGATGGGCGTGAGATAACAGGATGCGAAGAGCTACGGCGATAGCGTCCGCAACATGATCACTACTGGTCGCCTTCCCAAATGGTTCGTCGTTGAGAGGCACTAGAGTAATTTCGATCTGCTTACAGGTCTCGTACGGTAGCAGAATACTGCCATCGACGCAGCGTACGCCTTGATTGACAAGATTACGTGCTTCTCGGTCTAGCTCATGATGCAGCTCCTCGTCGAATAGGCTATCTCTTGCTCTCAGGATGTCCCTCTCTACCGAGACCTCTTCAGCCCCGTTATCACAATCTCTGATGTTTGAAGCAATATGTTTTCCTTGGTGAAGAATCCGCACTCGTAATCTTTTGTCGCCCGTCGATCTGATACCGCGGTCAAGACTAAGGTTGCCATCTTCGTCACGTCTAAGAGCTGCTAGCCCTCGGTCTCGGAAATCTGAATACGCTAGAACTCTGATCAGTAACATTTGCTTAGACGAAACATGTATTGTCTTATACCTTCAGCGAATCCGTAGCGAACCCCCAGAGTGTGCTTTTCACGCGGCAGCCGATGCAAAGACCAACCCTTCTCTTTCACGGCCAGTACCTGCTCCCAATACCTTGCCTCTCTTTCCATTTCTTGCTCCAAACGTGTGGCGGAGTTCAGCAAAGAATCCACCGTGCCATGCAGAGACTGCATCCTCCAACCAATCACCGTCATATCCTCATTGTGCCTCTCGATTGCGGAGACCTGAGGAACTTGGACTACTTCGGCCCCAAGGGACCCCAGTGGCACCATTTGCTTAAGCTCGGGCGACATTGTAGTTTGCGCTGCTGCAGGGGCATGCTTCGTCAATAGGAACGACACGAATTCAAGAGCCATCCGGCTCTCATTAGTTGCCTGCCTTATGGACAATGAGCTGGCAGATCGCGACGATACGGGCCGGTGTCTCCTCACACAATGTACTTTCGTATGTCCTCCCTTGCTTCGGCGACCTCTTCTTTCTTCGTCTCAGCATCTTGTCCCACTGCGGTGGTTTCGACTGCAACATCCTGACTACTATTCGCGCCTCCAGCATCGAGCTCGCGAATCTCTTCCTCGAGGCTTTTCTCGGTGACGTTTCGAAATGAGCCCCGCTGTTCGTTGACGCGCCGAATTAGATACTGGAGGGACTCTTTGTCCTTGTCAGCTTGGGGAGAGGCTTGCAACGAGAGGGCAAGCGTTTCAGCCATCCTGAGGAGTATGGTCGGGTCCTCAGAGCCATGTCACAAGACGAAGACTATGCACTGAATCTGCACCACTTGATATGCCACATCGATAGAGTGAATGTCGAGGTTGGAGGACAGCCCTACGACAATTCTAGCTGTTTTGAGGTGCGGAAGCGGTTCCATGAGCTTAAAGCCAGGAATCTTTGGCTGGCCAATCGATAAGCTCGTGGCACTTTCAGCAGGTCCGATAAGAAGCTGGAGAGCTCATTCGACCATCATACTCATCTTTTTCTGTCTACCTTCACGCTCATTATCAACGACCTTGCACTTACAGCTTCGTTCCTTTCCACCTTCCAGGCTCATTCATTGGATACAATCCGCCGATACTGACTACCGATTCTTCTAACGATGCCACCAATCACCAATGGCAGTCCAGCGCCCAAGAAAAGAATTGCTGTCATGACCAGTACAGTCCATCGTCGTTCTTCCTTCAGGACTTGGTGCTGATTCCTGATCCAGGTGGAGGTGACTCGCCTGGAATGAATGGCGCAGTCAGAGCGGTTGTTCGCATGTCTCTAGATCAAGGCTGTGAGCCATACTTCGTCTTAGAGGGCTACGAAGGTCTCGTGCAGGGTGGTGACCTTATAAAGCAAGCTCGTTGGGAAGACGTTCGGGGGTGGCTCTCCGAAGGCGGTACCTTGATTGGTACAGCGCGGTGCAAAGCTTTTACGGAAAGACCTGGACGACTGAAAGCTGCGAAGAATATGATTGAAAAGGGTATAAATGCGTTGGTGATATGTGGTATGTGACGCTCCTCTTTTGAACACTGGTTTACTCGATTCCTTTTCATCGTTCCAAGCACGCAATGCTGATATCGGAATCTTGACAGGTGGAGATGGGTCTCTCACGGGAGCCGATACCTTTAGAGGAGAATGGCCAGGGTTGCTCGAAGAATTGGGCAATAAAAAAGAGATATCAACAGAACAATTGGAGACCTTTCAACATCTAAATATCGTCGGTCTGGTTGGGTCGATTGACAACGATTTTGCAGACACTGATGCTACCATTGGATGCTACTCTTCGTTGGGTCGAATATGTGAGGCGGTGGACTACATTGATGCAACAGCATTTTCACATCAGCGGGCTTTCGTGATTGAAGTTATGGGCCGGCATTGTGGGTGGCTAGCGCTGATGGCAGGAGTATCGACGGGAGCTGATTTCATCTGTATGTACTCCAGCTCAAATTTCTTGTCAAATACCGTTGGTTGGGTCTTGGTACGGGTATTGGAACGTATCGTAGGAGCAGTCACTCCTCAGTTGCATCTACAGCATTGGAGCTTCCTCTCGGCAGGGCGATTACTGACTGTGGGAATCACGATCAGTCATTCCTGAAAATCCGCCTGATAAGGACTGGGAAACGCAGATGTGCAACATCATCAAACAGGTCTATCTCACATACACATTCACTTGGCCTTTACTCACGATTCCCAGCATCGATCCCTCGGAAAGCGGAAAACAATCGTTATAGGTAATTGAATTCTTGCTTGACGAATCCGTACACAGGATAAACGTTAATACCACGAACAGTCGCGGAAGGCGCTCATGATCTGGAATTGAATAAGATATTGCCGACCAGAGTCAAAGACTTATTATCAAATACCCTTGGACTGGATACTCGAATCACTACACTCGGTCACGTCCAGAGAGGAGGCAATGCATGTGCCTACGATCGACAATTATCTACGTTGCAAGGAGCTGAAGCGGTCAAGGCAGTCCTCGAAGCCACACCGGACACACCCTCAAATTTCATTGCCATTTTAGAGAATAAGATTGTTCGAAACCCACTCATTGAAGCCGTGCAGTCGACCGCCGAAGTTGCCAAGGCGATCAAAGTCAAAGACTTCAAACGTGCAATGGAGCTGCGAGGCCCAGAATTTGCGGAGTATCATAGGTAAGAACTACTGACTTCTTATCACCACATGTTCTGACGAGGTGGAAGGGCATATATGACCACCACAGCTACAGATCAGCCGGCATTGCGGCTACCAAAAGAAAAGGTTGTTCTACCTCTCTCTGCCATGGAAGGACACTTACTAACTTTTGATAGCACATGAGGATTGCCATCGTACACGTAGGTGCCCCTGCAGGTGGGATGAATTCAGGAACCCGAGCAGCAGTAGCATACTGTCTATCCCGCGGCCACACCCCATTAGCAATCCACAATGGCTTTCCCGGTCTCGTTCGCCATCACGCGGACAAGCCAGTCGGCTCTGTCCGGGAATTAAGTTGGCTAGAAGTTGAGGGCTGGATAAGTCGTGGTGGCTCCGAAATTGGCACCAATAGGGAAATACCTTCCAAGGTCGGTATGGGCGAAACAGCCGACTGCTTCAACCTGTACAAATTCGACGGACTTTTCATCATCGGTGGTTTCGAAGCCTTTACCGCTCTCAGTGAACTTCGAAAAGCAAGACCGGATTATCCAGCATTTCGTATTCCGATGATGCTGCTTCCAGCAACTATTAGCAACAACGTCCCGGGAACCGAGTACTCTGTCGGCAGTGATACCTGCCTGAACGCATTGATCAACTATGTAAGAAATCATTTATACTACATCTTTGAAACAGATTACTGACCAGGCCACCAGTGCGACGCAATCAAACAATCAGCGTCTGCCTCGCGGCGGCGCATCTTTGTCGTCGAAACCCAGGGAGGACGCTCAGGATACATAGCCACCATGGCCGGCCTGGTAAGTTTTCCCCATTCCTGTCTCATAGCAAACCCGCTTCCGAAAGCCTATCTCGCAAGTAGCAACTCCCCCTATACGTCGTCATAATCCAAGATCCTCACTCTTACACGCACCCACTAACCACTCATCCCCCAGGGCATCGGCGCCCTAGCCGTCTACACCCCGGAAGAAGGCATAACAATGTCCATGCTAACCCGCGACATCAACCACCTCAAAGACAGCTTCGCCAAAGACCAAGGCCAGAACCGCGCCGGCAAACTCATCCTAAACAACGAACACGCCAACGCCACCTACACGACCCAAGTCATCGCCGACATGATCAAAGAAGAATCAAAAGGCCGCTTCGAATCCCGCTTCGCCATCCCCGGCCACGTCCAGCAAGGCGGCACGCCCTCGCCCATGGACCGCGTCCGCGCCGTCCGCCTCGCCGTGAAATGCGTCCAAGCTATCGAGAAATACGCGGGGGTGTCGAAAGATGAGATCGCGGCGGATGAGATGTCGATGGCGGTCATTGGCATTAAAGGCGCCAGTGTGGTCTTTGGAGCCATGGAGCGGTTGGAGCGGGAAGAGACGAACTGGCGCGATCGGAGGCCGAAGGCGGAGAGTTGGTTGAAGTATAAGTTGATTGTCGATACGTTGAGCGGGAGGCCGAGGAAGGAGGATTGCTGTGGCGAGTGTGGAAGGGCGTTTGTTAATTAAACGGGTTAGATGGACAGACGTATATACCCTAGGTTATTGACAATAGAATATTATCAAAATTTTCATCCTATCGCATCCCATCGATCCACCTCGTTGAAATATGAGTCGATTATTGATTGTCGATACATTAAGCAGGAGGCCGAGGAAGGAGGATTACTGCGGGGAGTATGGAAGGGCGTTTGTCAACTAGAACAGGCAACATACATAGAAAAGTAGAAATTTAGAGGTATAAGGGGCAGGCAGGCGCAGATATTATGTACATATACCCTAGGGAGAGAAATGTCCTATCCTATCCCTATCCCATCCCATCCTCTTAATCTAATCAATCTATCTCATCAACATAAAAGCTAATAATCTATTAAGTAAGAGGCCAAGGAAAGAAGATTACTATAGAAAATATATGAGAGTATTTATCACTTAAACAGGTAATATAGACGTATATACCTGCCCCAGAATCCCGAAAATAGAATACCAAGGTATAGATAAATTTATCCTATCCCTTCCCTTCCCATCCCATCCCTCCTATCCCATCCCATCCATCAAAGAATATCCGCCCTATCCTATCCCTTCCTATCCTATCCTATCCCCTCCCCTCCCTTCCCACCCCATCCCATCCCATCCTATCCCTCCTATCCTCTCTATCCCTCCTATCCCATCCCTTCCCATCCCATCCTATCCCGCCGTAAAACCCTCCTATCCCATCCCTTCCCATCTATCCCATCCCTTCCTATCCCTCCTATCCCTCCTATCCTCTCTATCCCTTCCCATCCCCAACACCTCACCTCACCCCAAACCAACGCCAACGCCAACGCCAACCTCAATACCGCAAAAATTCCCAATGGGGGAAATATCTAGAATATAACCGGGCGTATTCTATTCTATATTCCGCCATCTGAAAAGATAATGTAGAGACTACCTACCTACCTACCTTACCTTAGGATAAGAAAGACGAAAGGCAACGGAAACGATTACGGAAAACATCCCCGTCGCCCGTCGCGATGGGATTCCTCAAACCTCGAAAGCATCGGCAGTTCCCTTCATCTACCTCGGCAGCCCCGCAATGAGAGCAGGCTTGCAATTTACGACTACAGGGAGAGATATAAGTGAACGGTTGCAAAGGCTGACTACTCTACGGCCCGTACTACGCGCATAGAACGTAATCGGTGGACGACAAAGATACAATGTTAATGTTCACGGATGGTGATTAGTTGTTGTACAAAGGTATGATCCACAAGCGTGAATGCGCGTGGACTTTTTGTATTTTTGTCTAGCCATGTACTCGTAAAGCATTAACGCGTTGTTCCATTACCTCCAAAAGCATTACCATCGCGCATTGTGAATTCAACATCTATTGTTATTACAGCGCAGCGTCCCTCAACCAGCCATGTAAAGACCCAGGGCGACGATGTGCGGGTTCAGCATCGAAGTGTTGAACGGAGTGACGAAAAGGTCGAGGTCTGTGAGCATGACGGCCATGGTGCCATTGATGACACCATCATTGCTGTAGACAAAACCTTCTGGCTGGAAGGTGTAGCCAGTATTGTTGCCAGTAAGTGTGAGGGGGCTGTAGGCTGTTGGAAGTCAGTCTCAATGCTCTCGATGATGACACGATAAGACTTACTCAGGTTGAGCTGCTGCGACCAACCGACAAACTTGGGAGCCCCAGCAGTAGTGGCTGTCACATAGGAGTTGTTAGGACCAACGGCCTGACCTGGTGCATCCCACGAAAGCAGGATCTGCTTGCCGGCGAATGACAGGGGCTCCGTCTTGTTGTGGCCGACGGCTGGGCCGCATCCGTATCCAATTGCGGTTATGTTTTGACATGAGCCGGTAGTGAGATTGGAAATGGATGGGTCGGCGACACGGGGACCGACCTGCTCGCTGCCGTCTTGAGCTGTGTCGTTGGGTGAGTAGCGGTTGATGTTGGGATTGTTCAGGATATGGAGGACGGGGAAGTTCTGCCATGCCAGACGGGTCTGGTTTTCAGGACAATAGCTGATGTAGGGCGCAAGCATAGACCACGCCCACGACTGAGGCCAACCGTTCTCGAATGACACGTCCATGGGAGTCAAGCCGCTCATTTGGCGGAAGATCAATTGTTGACGGGCTTCCGTAGCGATGGACTGAGCCAAGAGCTGACCAACCTCTCGAGCATCGAGATGGTTGATGAAGCCCCAAACACCCGACTCGCCGAAGCGGGTCAGGCGCTGCATGAAGTCGAGCCACTCGCGGACGGTATTGTATGGGTAATTATAGTAGCACTGCTTGGGGGCCCGTTCGCCAAGCATATTCGTGAGCAGGGTTGCATGATCGGTTTCCTGATCTGCCATGAATTCGATCAGGGATTGGTATTCAGGACCAAGGCCAGCCGCGAGCAGATCGTCTTGCGAGAATCTTGCAAGGCCATCGTGGAAAAGGTCCAGTTCGATCCACTCTTGGTACAAGCCTATCGATTCAACGTCAGCATATTCTCCACGATCCCTTCTTGTCTCAACGTACCCAAGGCTATCGACTCGAAGTCAAAGTCGCTGTTGACCATATATCTCGGCAGGGTCCCATTGGTGCCCAATCCACCTGCGGGTGTGTATGGCGCCGGGAAAGGGTTCAATGGAACACCAGCGGAGTTGTAGTAGGTCGCCGTCGGGTTCGGCGGCTTAGGGTCGATAGAGGCAGCAAGAGTTGTCGGCCCTGGCACGGCACCAGTAGTGGTGGGGGTGCCGGTGTATGGGCCGTGAAAGGAGGCGCTGGTATACCCATTTTGCTCAACCACGATGGGGTAATCTGGACCAGCAGTGCTCTGGGGGGCGTATGAGACCTGTGAGTCAGGCCCGAAGGAAGTTACCTGTGGTGCTGGAGCGGCGAAGACAGCTGGGGCCACTGCCAGCACGGCGGCGGCAATTGGGTGGGTGAACATGCTGAGGTATGTACCGAGTATGGGGGAATGTCGGTGCCGGTGGTATTTGATGTGGGGACTGTCGAAGAAGTTGCAGAGCGGTGAGTGTTTGCCATTATATAGCTGAAGTGGCGAACGTCACTGCTTATTGAGACGGGTCCCAACGCGTAATGCTCCCACGAAGCTGGACCGAAGGCAAGAACTCCCGACATGTCGGGCTTAAGCCACTGCTGAGGTCATGCAGTATTCGCACATTTGCACCTATGAGCAAAGCATAATAGTAAGGGTCTCATGTGGAGCGTCTGGCTTCTGTTGACGCGGCTCGTGCAGCTGCGGATGATTTGGGCGATCTCGAGGATGCAAGGGATTGCCCGCTATTGAAAGCTTGCGTAAGGTAGGTAGCTCCCCATGTCGTCTCCACCCTTGAGCTCTTTCCAGCATCCAATTAAATGAGATGGATTGCTTTTGGATGGGTTGCCATTGGAGGTGAAGTTGTCGCAGGTACGGAAATAGCGGCAATTATGCGAGATCTTTTCTCTCCACAGGATCGACTGGTGATGTCATCCTTGAGCAGCCTTGGCTGCGCTAACCATAATGCGTATGGTTTCATCTGCCACGGCCACCGACATATGTCCGGAATACGAACATACTAAAGTAGTTTGTGACATTCGGCTCTTACGGAATTTCTCATCTCAATCCTTCGAACCGGATCCATGGTCTCCTATCTATTCTTCCATGCAACCACATAGAATTATCCCAAGGCCATAGCTATGGCCATGTTTGACGATTTCGATGTCCAAGCGTACCGTGGTGGTTCCTCCACTTCATCCCATGGTGCTGTGCTCCTCCACACTCTTTGAGACCGTCGATTTCGTTTGACGATCTTCGTTCGATGTGGTTAGTGACGCTGACTGCTCATGATGTTCACACTGATATGTATTTCTATCAAACATCTAAAGAACATCAGAAAGTGGTTCAAAATCTGGTTTTCCTTCATCGCCCGTTTAATTCAAGTGATTTTTACGACGATCTACACACCAATTCAAGAGCATGGTCCTTATTACTTCCCTCCGCTGCAAACCTTCCGCAGATATTGAGCAAGTATCATTCATTTATGATGGGTCTTGGACTCACACCGGATGGAGAACAAGCCTGCTCTCTGCAGTTTCTTCTCCCGTACTGATGCGTGATGTTGTGCCTCGATTATTTCTTTGGGGGCATTTCTTCAGTTCAGTAGCGTTGAGGGACTGCCCTCATCATTTTCTCTTGTTTAGGATGCTGGGTGAAGGGATATGCGACCCGTCCTTGACATCAGCTTCTTCTTCATTCCTCAAGTGGAGATGAAGTCATCGCAATATCAAGTTTGTGGACTTCACTCCATTTTAAGACCGGATCACCAATTAAATGTAATTTTATATCTCAGCCACTACCTAGGATCAGAGTAGAGCTCATTAAATTGGAGGGGATTACTTGGAGCAGGGTGCACGTTACGCAATTTTTACACATGCAGCTTAGAAGTTTCTGTATGTCGTCCTCTGTCGATCATCAATCGCTTGAAGTCATTATCCCCCCGGTTTTGAGCTCTCAGCTCGAATGGGGTCAACGGAGGCTCCGCACAGGTAATTCCCCAGGGTCGAACGCTGATACCCAGCATATGCAACAACCTCATCGGGGATCAAACGGTTATACTTGGCACATGCACGGAGATCATCGGGTGTCAAGACGCCGACGTTGTGCATATGCGGTGACTCGACCCACGTGAGAAATTACTGACTTCATCCGACCTGGAATTCGATCAAAATTTTCCACATACATTGATGCCAATAAGCTAACGTCGATAATAGGCCAGAACAAGGATCTCTTAGCATTTGGACATATTTTTGATCAGGTTGAGCTGATCAAGCTGACGGTTCTGTCCCAAGCAGATCGCAGTCTTAGCATATCTGATGACTGTAATGATAGTGGCGACCAGAGCGGTTTTCTTCCTCGGCCACAGTTTCATGAGCGACAGGAATTTCCCTATCGTGTTTAGAACGTTGCTCCAACGCTTACTTTCCAATATTTTCTACAAGACTTTCGTCAATCATTCTGTTAGTGTCAGACAACTCAGATTCATCGTTATGATACACCTCTACGCCCTTCTCAACGTGCATCTATGCTACCGTGCAGCGTCCTGTTGGCTCTGGTGTTTCTTCTTAAAGCTGAGAAGCAAGCACAAGCGCAAGCTTTTGAGCGTGCCTGCTTACGCGCTATTCGGTTCAGTATGCATATGTTCTTTGTATTACCCGAATGAGCCATGTCGAGGGCGATAGCTTTCCTCTTGGTCAAACATTCATTTCTAGATTTTGTACCTGGTAGGGGAATACTGGCGTACAAACCATGACGCTGAGATATACCACTGACTCCGAGAGGTGACATGTACAGCAATCAAGACTCGATAGCTTCTCGGAAAGTCTAATCGTGAAATCAAAACATCAGTCCAGATCAACACTGATTCGAAGAGATAGCCTGTCAACACTAACCATGGCATTATATGGAGGAAGTTCATTGTCGCATTTTGACCGCCCAAAGTGCTCGATATTTGTCGCCACTTGCTGCTTTCGTGCAGTCGTATTGATTCCTCCACGCTTCAATCCGGAAGAACTAACCAGCGGTCAACTTAGACTTCGCGTTCCGAATTATATAAGTCATCATGACCGAGTAAACCTCCTGGAGAGTCTCAGCAATTCTACCTCGAAAGGCTTATCATTGACTTATTTACCTCGGATCATTACCAACATCGTTACTCTGCGTTCACTTTCTCTCCCCCACGGCGAGCCTCGCACCACCAGTGCTTTGAGCATTGCTCATGTCTACCAATCCGGGACTTCCCCATCCACAATAAGTCGCGATTCATTTACTGCCGACGCCGGCGTCGCCATTAGCGAAGATAAATCCACTAACTGGCTTCGACTCCTCTTGATTCGCGAAAAGGGCCTGTACCTACCCAATCCGCATAGACGTCAAGACTCAAAGCACTACCCCTTTAAAGAACAGTCGAGGCCAAAGCCATTTTGGAAAAATGCGATGTTAGACATACTCCCAGTGACAGACACAGCTCGACGTTTCGAATGAAGCTCATGATTATGCAGACAACGATCAGTCCTCAATTCCAGTCACTACACATCTCACTGAACGAGTGACAGATTGCCAAGACTAATTTGCTCGATGTCTCCATTCGTTCATTTCCGGAATGAAGTACTTGCGGATCTGCCCCTGGACATATTATAACATGGATGGTTGTCATCGGTCACCATTACTCCAGACGTTTTCCAGTACATCAATAAATATGAAACCGCAGTCATCACCTTGTGTAACATTGTCCCTTTTCCTCGCTGTGGGTAGATTTGATCCTAGTGTGCAGAATTATACTGCCATCGCCGCCAGCTGGACAGTCATGGGCGATGTGTGAAGTGCAGTATCATGTTTCCTAGAACTCACCTCCTCAGTTTTTTCATTCTTCTTCTTCAACATCCTCACACCTACCCTCATTTTTGTCATTCAATCATTGCCTCCGTTCGCTGTCTCATTGGATACTACCCATTTTCGTAGCATCGACTCTATCAATCGCAACTCCCGCAAGCAGTAGAAAACCATGAAGGCAGCAGATGTGAAAGAGAAAGGTAAAATCGAAATCGGCCCACCAGCTAATAAATCCTCAGTCAAGAAACCTATGACAAAGCTCTAGAGACGGGGGCCTCTCCAAACTTTTTACCAAATGACAGAATCAACACGTCCCCCTTGTTTCGAATTCAAGATATTGACATATGGTGTCTGGACTCGGATCGAGAATGTTTTGCCAGAGTCAAATGCGCAGTCAAAACCATGTGGCAAGTGGTGTGTAATAAGTATCCGGCAACGGACTACCTGGATCATGGAACGCTACAACCTATATATTCAATGCTCCACAGGATATCAATTACAATGTAGTCAGCCTTCCTTGACCCGCATCTTTTCTTACTTCATATATATATACGTACGAATCCTATTGAGTATCCTTCGGTGATAGTGCCAGGCTAGTGGTAGATTTATCTACGTCCCTGGGCTTCCGCTTTCATATCTTTCTCTCCACTTTGACCTATTGGGCCTTACCCTATCAATAGTAAGGGAGATTCTTGTGATAAATATTCGGTAAGCACATCAATCTGCAATATGTCTGAAGCAAACAGTATAGGATGGCGGTGACCTACTGGTGTAGGGTGGGCAAGCACCCCAGAATCCATCAGGGATGTCTGGCCGAGTCCAAAAGGTGCCGGCATGGGCGTTCCGCTCAAGCTCCGCTTCCAGCTCGCTCGCAGCCCGCCCTCGCCCTCCCTCGTATTGTTTGTCTTCGTTGCGCAATGTATTAATCGAGAGAAACGTGAGTCCAACGTTTTAATTAAGGCCTCGCTGACCTTTTCAGAGGAACGCTTTATGCCCAAGCCTCCCCCGAGGTCTACCAGGTGTGGTCGGTGCAAGCGACTCAATGCTACTTGTGACTAGGAGATCCCTCCTGCCACTCGTCATACTTATATTTATGTCCTCCGCGCCTCCAACGCTGTCGCCGCAGGTAGTGAGGCCGATACTACCCAGCTCACCAGTCTCCAGCGCACGTCCAATGGAATGATTCGGTAACATCGCCACCACTTGCGCCGCTCCGCTGCCCCCTCCATCGTCGGTGCTCCCGCCGGGGTCGATCCTGCTCTCGCCGGTTGCATTGCCACCGCCCTTGAGGGCATCCTCGATGTCTTGCACTGGCGTGTATGTACTGCTCTATCCCCTCTTCTGAAGCCTCACTGAATTACTTAAGAGTACGCGGAGGAAGCTCGACATGCTAAGTTTGTCACATCGGTATATCAACGGTCCTCTGAAGCATATACCCCCAAGAAGCCTGAGGACGAGACTGCCTCAGGCGACGCAGAGACCGAAAGAAGTCGACGATGGAGTGATGATCGCCGGAATGCTTTTGTACAGTGACCAATTAACAAGTCAACAGCCAGTATACAATGCTGGACGGATTTCTAGATCTTACCTTGACTGATACAGAACGCTAGACGATCGTTTGCCAGCCTTGCGGAGAAAGAATCTTACATGGTACGACAAATCATATCTAAGTCTTATCGAGATCGAAAGACGTGGGCCAGCTGCGATTTTTTCAATTTTTTTTGGTTATTACCACGGTCGGTGTATGCGATATTGAGGTGCCTTTGCCTTCTGCAATCCAAGAAATTTACAGAGTCCGTGCTGGAAACACGAAGCATTGGCGAAAAAGTCCATCAACACACGAATATTGTGACTTATCCTATATAAGTCTCTGTAAGGCTGATGATTACCACAGAAGCGACCCTGGAGCCCATCCAACCTAATTCTCCAACAATACACGCAACAAATTTCCCAGCATAATAATTCCGCAAGTCACTCTCGCATTCGATGCTCGTCACCTGTCCGATCCCAAAGGCCAATCAAGATTTCCAAATCTACCACTTTCCACTTCACACTTTTCCATCGCTCATCTCTCATTCTTCCTCCCTACCTCGCTGACAAAAGCGCTGAATGGAAGGCAGGAGAATGCTAGGCAGACCTAGAGCATCAAGTACTTGTGTTTGGGTTGTGTCATTTGTATTACTCATATCTTGTGCCTATTGCTGAAGTATACGGTTGAGTGATACAGTTTATTTATACGACAAATACTTTGTTGTAAAATCTCAAATACCGCAAGAATATCAATTCTCTCGCTTTCAAGGCGACCGGTACTGTAAGGCTCGAAGCCACAAGTACAGGAGACGATGACTTCACCGAGCAGAGTCCGCCACTATGAAAGACTTGGCCGGACTTTAGCACAGACGTCCGCCGACAAGAAACGAGGCGGTACATACGCTTCCTCATACTCACCCTCACCCTACCGCTCGCGAACACTTCGCATAGCTGTATCTACCAGTCGGCCTATACGGGACATTGGGACGAGTCCTGTACCCTCACGCTGAGCTGGGGCAACATTTGCGGAGATAATCCACCACAAGCATGCCGTCGTTCGATTGCCGCCTTCCTTGTCTCTTGCAAGTTTACTTCCCTCATCTTGAGTCTCGAACTCTTCCTCCAGCCGCCACGCATTTCTCATGAGCAAAACCCTGACACGGTATTGAGATTGTATAAGACAGAATCGGAAAGACTGATGCCGAGAACGGTAGAAGGCTGAGATGAGTTTTCTCGGATCAAAGCGTCGTTGGACTTCTACCTTCGTTGGCTATATATATATATATATCTCCCCCTTATTCCAGGTTTTCAACTCTCATATTATTTTTCTCTTTCCCTCCAGCCGCCACGCAAACCCTGCTAGGGTTTGCGAGCTGGTCTATGCATGGTTTCTGAGATTATATATTGAAAGGTAAAGAGCTGAGATAAGTTTTCTCGTATCAAAGCGCCGTCGGGGTTTTATTTTATATATATATATGCCTCCCGCTTGTTCCTCATTTTTAACTCTCATATTATTCTTCTGCCATAGCTCCACGTATCTCCTTGTAGCCGGTATGGTTTTATGAGCTTCAAGGTCCTCTATCAGGACGTTATCAATTGATTCACTGCTGTTTTCTCGTATTCTTCACTCCGGCGGTGACGTCGGGAGTTGAACTCTGCTCGGTGATCATAATCCCAGGGATTCCCACTTTCTTTCCTCCCTTTCTTTCTTCCCCTAACCCATCATCATGCCGTATGAAACTGGTAGGTATCCCCTCATCTTGTATATACTCGTACACTGCTGATACTCTCGTAATTGACGGAGAGAACTTCATCATCCGGGTGGATGTCAACTTTGTAGGTGACTTTTCTCATATCATTCAGAGAAGTTTCTCTTCTCCGCACTCCTCTTGCCTCCCAACCGCCGCGAGTAAAGAGACTCCTGGCGCGGTATCAGAGTGAAAAAGAGGGATAATTCACGGTGGTATAGAGGAAGGCAACTGGTTTGGGCAAAGAGGTTAGCATCTATTGGCCTGACGTCAGTGACGGGAGTCCACTGGTGCCATTGTGCCGGTCTGTAGTCGGCTGTGCTGGAGGTGCACGGATAATTACTGTTGCAGACTGTGCGGGGCCCGTCGGGGTCTTACGGATCTATAAAGATCCGTAAATATGATTGCATCCATAGGAATGAAATGAAACGACCTATACCCGTGAATTACTGAGCCTGTACAGCCTAGCACCCGCGAAGTCGACGACGAAACCCAGAAAATCCTACAGGAACAAGCGGGATGGACCCTTGACAAACTCCTAACCCATGAGGCGATCAGTTCAGAGGTACTCGGCGACGCATCTCAGGTGGAGGAACACCTCCATTTGGATTATCTCAGGCTCCAGAGCCAGGTAAATTCGATCACCTCCCCGTGCCCTACATATCTCGATGCGTGCGGTCGTCTGGGAATCGACCCCCTCGAACCCATCCTCCCCTTCCTTCCGGGGACCAAGATCCCCCCTCGCCTCAGTAAGCTCCAACGGCGGCTGAAGCCCTGGCAGGTGCAGTTCCTAGCATGGGCCTAGGATATAGACAAGAACGGACTTGGGTTCCGGGCTGTTGGGTGATGAAATGGGACTAGGGAAAGACGTTGGCCGCGCTTAGTCGACTGGTGGAGTCGGCTCATGCCAATATGTATGGGCAAGATGCTGAAACGCCGTTGGAGTTTTATTTTATATATATATATATTGACTTTGCTCTTGTTTTCTGCATTTGATTCTCATGTTATTGCTCTTCCCTCTAGCTGCTATATATTATTCACAAGATACTTCCTGACACACAGTCTTCGAGCTCGAGCTCATCCCAACACGAGATCCCCAACGATATCCCAGTGCCAGCGTACGGGCAGTGCAATGGTTTCTTACTCGGCGGACAGGGATAATGAGGCCAGTGATATTGGCAAACACCGTTCGGGGACCAATTGCGCAAAATTCAACCATCAGCAGGGATCCAATTGACAACGCCATGTCCACAGTCGAGGGTATAGAGACCTCGACTATGCGTTGAGGTAGGACAAGCTCCCAGTCAATAACAAAATTCCACACCCAACTCAAAGGTCAAGAGCCTATGACGGAGCTCAATAAGGGGGCAGCGACAAATAACGGATTAGCAAGACGAAAGCTCTCGTGATAGCAAGTTTTTCACTAGAATCCATGTCCAGCTTCGCATCAAGGGACCAACTTCAAGCTCATCGCATGGGTATGGTGTGGCCTACAAGACCCCCAGATCATTGGCAAAGCATTCGAGAGGTGGGAAACCCTCACGAGGTGGGGGGGGCTAACAAGCCGATAGGAGGCAAGAAGACAGTAATGCCAACGGACAATGTATTAAAACGTAATCAGCTAATTCTTTACAGTCAGCAGTAAGCCTCCCCCGAAAACTCCGATTGACCGCCATTTACATCGGTGTAAGACGCTCTTGCAATTCATTAGAGATGGCAGTCACAGGCGGTATATCGTCGATCAAAACAGCATCTTCACTCTTCTACTTCTTTTTTCCTCCGATTGATATGTCTTTACACTTGATGTCTCTCCTCGGAACACTCGGACGTTGATTGGGAGGAATAGCTGCACATTTAATCGCTCTGGTCCTCGCTCCGGTGTCGGACGCTGTGCGTTTGCGTCTCTACCCTCCCGACCGTCTAGACATCGAAATTTACTATTTGTCAACGGAGATAGAAACGCTGGCTAAACAGATTGAACTCCTCCGGACGGGGTACGTACCGCCAAAGCGCAAGTACAAAGTCGACTAAAATCTCAAAGCTCTTCGCGAAATCAAACGATATCAGAGGAGTGGTGAAAATCTCATACCAAAATTACAATTCAGTCGGGTTGTCAGGGAGATGATGGCGGATGTCACGGGGGTTGGTGAACAGCCGTACCGTATTCGAAGTACATAAGGCTTTAGGAGCATTGCAGGATGCGACGAAAGCGTTCGTGGCGTCATATCTATCGAGTAAGTGCATTACCTGTTTGCATTACCATTCAAATCTAAATCTCACGATTATCACTGACATATCCGGAGTTCATCGCTATACTATAGTTAGTACACATCCGTCTCTCGAAATATTCTAGAGGTTACGAACTGCCGCAGCGACTTGCTCGCTGTGGAATTCTCCCCGTCATCATTTCCCTACGTTAATTTAAGCCGCGATAACGGTGGTGTTGGTATGGATACGACATGCATGAGAGGAAGGCGGAAGTCGTTGCCTCTGAGATTATCACTGAATCATCCACACCCATCCTGGTCGTGCTCGAAATCTCATGGTGCGATATGTTGCCAGCCAACAGACAGCCTACAGGGAACGAAGTCCTGCTAAAGCCAGGAACCCATTAAAAGTCTACATACTTTAGTATTGGAAAAAGGGAGACGCTGTCTCCGCAGGTGGAAAGGTCCTTTGACCACTTATATTGACAGACATACCATAGGTCTCTGTGCTATCTATCCACCATTACGATTTTAGCCCCTGCACGAACACCCTTCCTGGATAATAATACGTCCAGGAGCGCCTTGGTGACGAAGATCTGAAGACTTGAGTGGAATGGGGAGCGAGATCTGGACCTGCAAGGGTACGAAGGTATATATAAGACGGAGGACATGGTGAAAGACATCATCATTGATACGGTCAGCCAGCACGCGTCACCGAAGGAGTTCTTCAATCGAAAGCAGGCTAAGCGCACCAATATTATCTTAGCTGATTGTCAGGAAGATGATCCGATGCCAACATATAGGACATAGATGGAATCTTTATAGTGATCTATATTCTTCACGACTGATTCTATGGAGGTGGAACGCTCCGAATGATGCCCGAAAACATAAAGCCAACCCGAACAGCATTATCGGATATTTCGACGGGGTCAAGAATTTTGTGCACTTTGTCGTTTAAGGGGCATCAACGGGCAAGGAACTTTTATCTAAAGAAGTAAAGTACCGCCTCTCTTTAACCTTCAGCCATTCATTCTTTCTCTCCATCATGCCACTTCAACTGGAGTTCCAAACTTCGACAACAGCGCCAGCTTATGAAACAGCTGATTCCAAATACGAGTGTAAGAATGCCCAGCATAAGATCCTCAGCTTTTATGGGATTGGATCAAAGGCTCATGGCTTGGCGTAGTGGAGCTCATGTTATTTTCTTCATCCATTAATCTTTCTTTTAAAATTTCTGTCTATCAACACTTTGTCCATCCATTGAAATATATGAAGTTCCCCGACTTTTAAGACCGGCAAGGACTCGGTACGTATGCAATTTATCCTCTGTGTTTGCTATATGCCATGCCATCGCCTACAAAACGTTCCTTTACAGAACCTTCGTCGTCTTTTCATTTTCACGTATTTTTAATTGACCTTTAAAAATTATTTTAATCTCTAAATCTTCATACACTCGCCATTATATCAGTCCATGACAAGGAACACTAGCCTGGAAACTCATGGTATAGTTGTATTTAAAACGAACTCTAGAAGATCGTTGACAGTGACTATGGGCATAATTCAACACACATATAGGCGAAGGAGCTGCTAGCTAGCAAGTTCGCTATGGATCGAGGTCCAGTATCAGTTTTTCGGTCACGAGATAGACGCTTGGACGAGGAGGTCATTACTGTTAGGGGATATACTACAACATACTTTGACGCTCTTCGCAGCCTTGGAAGTCTCATCTTTCAAACAAAAGACTCAGGACCTCCTTTAACTTCTCGTGAAGCGGGGTCCTTAATTCTCAATCTACTATGCATTTCTCTTAATCCTCTTCCATGTCTTATTTTTCAACCACCTCGTAGCTTCTTCTCCAACAAGTCACAAAAGGAAGACCTCAGCACGTGGCTACAAGAAAAGACTTCATACCCGTATCCGACGCATTCTAGATAAAGGATTCGCGAAGGTCGAATATGGTTTTCATGTGTTACTCGGTGCTTTGTCGAGACACAACCTCATAGCAAAGCAACGGTTAGCGCAGCTGGGAATTGGAATTCCGAATCGGAGGGCTGGGTATGTTGTATTTTGACCGGAGGTGTGGTGATGCACATTAGGACTTATATGTTGTGAGGGATATGCGATCCTTGCCTCCGTCCGATAGGAAGAGGTGATGATCTACTAAGATAGAAATCCTGGCTCCCATCGATGATCATAATGCATGGAGGACGGAGGTCTTGAGGATAGTGAGGGAAAGGCTAGCACTCGGTCCTAGCTCAGGCTAATAATATATCGCCTCATGTGGATTTCCTTAGACACGTCGTCTTCGGAAGCGTACATTCATCACGTGAGCGAGCACCTAGCTAAATGATGTCTGTATGTAATATATCATTATTTGGCAGCTAAGCAGCTAGTCTGCTACTATCAGGCCCATGCACAACGAGTGTGAGGCCTTCTGCAGCAGCTCTAGTACCTACAAACACCTTATATCTAGGTGACACGGTCCTAGGGTAAGCCTAGCTATGTAATAGTCTAGAGGTAGGCCGATGGGAAATGCTAGATACACGGATTTTCGAATTCTGAATGGATGAGAAAGACAAGTATCTTTCTGGGGGGGTGGAACAGTATGTACTAATAGTACCTGCGTTCCTCCTGATTGACAGTATTAGTCTCCCCCTCACTAACCTTAGCTAAAATAGCTCGAACTGTGGCTACCCGTTTGGATTTTGCAGGTGAACCGCTGGGAAAATATATCGAGAAAGGCAGTCGAGCCGTGCATTCACTTCGAGATTGTCATGAAGGGATTATGGACGGAAAAACCACCCTGAGAATGGTCCCTTAGAAACCAGGAGTGTGGAAGCTTTCAATTATGATGTGCTCTTGAGTTTTAAGAGGGTATATTTCAGGATTCGGAGGTTGAGGATGTACCAAATAAGACCAAGAGATGAGAAGGAGGTAATTAGAGGTATCTGAAGAAGTTGGCTGCACAGATTGTTGCTCCACCTACATGCTACTGTACGAGCTTACCCGCTTAGTTGTAATTGGCTTTATGAAGAAAAGATTGACTGCTTTGTCCTATGACGTTACAATAACGCATAACTCTTGATGCCTAAGACTTCCGTTCGAACATCTAATATTGTTCGCGAATTCACCTTCTGTATAATCGTTCAAATTTTCTTTCGGGCCTCAATGCCATGAACAGATCATGCGGAGAATCCCTGGTCTGGAGGATGCCTGATTTGATGGAGCCTTTCCCTCGATAATAACAGATTCGAGGGCTTACAGTCTGTGGCGTCGACAGTCTTCGCAGGCCAGCATATGGCAACGTTTGCAAGACAGGATGTACTTGCGATGTCTCGTGCCACAAATCTCGCAGACCTTGCCGCGGCGCGATCCTTCAAGTTTGGTGAACTTGCCACTGTGGTCGCATTCATGGTTCGTTTGTAGCTCCTGCGCCATAGCCACCACGCGTTCTTGACGGATAGCAGGTTCCAAGGGCCATGGGGCCTCTCTGTCAACAACCTGCTGAGCTCTTCGATTGAGTAGTTCCGGCACCCAGTCGCTACATAGGCATTCCTTCCACTTTACACCGCATCTGTAGCAGAACTCGGCGCTGCATCTACAACTATTATCTGGATCAGCTTTTACTTACACGACGGGTAGCAGTAGGTATTACTCACGTCATGTGGTCACAGCCCTCATACCGAAACACCATTTCACCGCATCCAAAACAGGACTTCCAGCCTTGCTCATCTGCGAAATCAATGAGGCTCTGCCTTGCTTCATCTGCTGGGCAATCCCCATCATGTGCTAGTGCTTTGCAGTGCATACAAGTGCTACCACTACAGGCCTCACAGGAAGCACTATCTGGGGTTCGCTGCGGCATGGGAATGAACTTGGCGCACTCCGGGTTAGCGCAGTAGATTCTGTCGGTGCTGGTAAATTCTAGCTCAGCACGTCGATAGGCGGTCAAATCTTCGACTGAGAAGTCTGCTTCGATGGTTGAGATATCGATGAGTCGGCGGTGACATTTCGGTGGGAAAAGGCTTTCGTCCTTGGCAACACGTAGGAAGAAGGACTTGAGGCACGGTTTGCAATATACATCACCGCATACCAAACGCACCGTGGAATGAGGATGAACGGACTCTCCACAGACAATGCATTCGACTTTGAGCTGGGGCAATTGCTCAAGGACAGCTCTCTGGCGGTGAGCGTACTGGGCGGAAGGGCCCGCAACGCTGCTACAGGACTCGATGCTGAGAGTCGAAGCTTCTGTAGCTCGAAGGACATAGTCCCAATCAGCCGACTCCGCTCCGAGGCGAGACATCCCTGGCAAATCGGTGACATCCTGAGATGGCAGATTTTCATCTACATTCAAGCTTAGGGCGAAGTCTCGATCTTGAACAGACTGTGTCTCCTCGACCCTTGATTCTTCGATGGCCACAGCATCAGAATCAACAGCTTTAGCAATGCTGTGAGCGAACTTCAGATCCTCGACGAGAGCAATCGCCTTCTTGAGCTCGGCCTCGAAGTCATCAAATGCCAAGGCAAAATCTGGAGGACTATCTTCAGTCCATTTGCCGGATTGAAGCTCGCGCTGAGCGTCGATTTCTTCGCGTTGAAGCTGCAAAGCAAAGCTCTGGTCGTCGAGTTGGAGGAAGGGGTCAGCGCATGCCATGACTGAGGCTGGTATGCTTTGTTGGTCTGAGTTTGGTTGTTGGTCCTTATTGGGATACAGTCTGGGTCAACCAGAAACGGTGGAATCTATCTTTTCGTCTTCTGATATTGTCTTGCTATTAATGGGGTTGCTAAAGAGCATGAAGAATGGAGGCAATTGTCCCTTAAATACGGTACGTGCTCCCCAACGCTAGTCCAGTTACCCCTCATTTAGCGTATTCAGGATTCATGCGAAACCTTGGCACTGCGTAAAGAAAATCCCCCCCCACCTTTTTGTAAATGAAAATACTCTGTAATTAACTGTTACAGTATTATTAGTTTATAACATCCTATTCCGTTGGAATTAAAGTTATATATAACCCTCTAAATTATATCCTTAGCCTTATATTACACTTATTATACCCTAGTCGTAATATATTTATTAGGGAGCTTCTAGTAGAAGAAATAAAGCTCTATAACTATAGATTAGTTATAAGTTAAAATTAGATAGTAAGATATAATATAAGAGTAAAGTTTAAATACTTATAAGTTATAAATAGCTTAAATCTTAAGAGAATAAGAGATTATAAACTAATAATACTATAATATTTAATTATAACATAGTTTTACTTATAAAAGAGGGGGGGGATTTTCTTTATATAGTATTAAGGTTTTATATAAGTCTTAAATATACTAAATTTAATATACTTATTAAGAATACTTAGTACTTAAATATAACTCCTATTCTAATATATATATAAAACTATATAATAGTTAGCTACTATAAATATATAAATATTTATATTTATATTAGATTAAATATTAGATTAGGAATTAGCTCTAACTTTTAGTACTAAATAAATACTTAGATTAGATTATAAGTACTAACTTTAATACCTAGTACTAGTATTTAATATTAACTTAAAAAGGCCTTAATTCCTTAGTAGTCTAACTTAGACTAACTTAAATTACTAAGAATTTATTAAGAATTTATAAAAGTAAGAGGTATTAGAGTTTCTATAATATTATCTCTATTTTAAAAATAGAATAATTTTTAATATAATTTTAATAGCCTCTTTATCTCTATAAGAATTTATATTACCTTCTTATATTATCTTATTTACTTATTAAGAATTACTCTTATAATAATTATAACTAGTAATATAATAATAAATCTTATATATAATAAGAGATATAACTATAAATAGAAAATATAACTATTATTATAACTCTTATTTTTATAAGGAATTATATTACTTTTTATATTACTTTATCTATATTTTACTTATAAAAAAAATCTACTATAAGTTAAAGAGGAAAAGGGAAAGAATAAAGAGGATTATAAAGATACTAGTAGAAGAGAAGTAATCTTAAGTAGAAGGAGCTCTTTAAGTAGTAAGGAGGAAGGATACTAGGCTAGTAGCCTAAGATTATAGAGGTAAGAGAATTATAAGAGGGAATAGCCTTACTCTTAGAAGAATTAGAAGGTAGATTATATTAAAGTAAGAAAAAAGATAGTTAGAATATTAAAGAAATATCCCTAATTATACTAAGATAGTAATATAAAAGGGAGAAATATAAAAGATAAAAGTTAATCTTTATATAAAGCTATTTAAAGCTAAGAGCTTAGTAAGAATCTAATTATATATAAAGAAAATAGAAGTATATACCTTTTTATATAAAAGAAGAGGATTTAAGGTTAATAATATTAATTATAAATATAATTAAAGGTATTAAAATATAATCTATATACTTATATTCTATCTTAATAATATAAAGTAGAGGAAGCTAATATTTTAAAGAGTAGAGTTAAATAACTTAATTTAAATAATATTAACTTTAAAAGAGTTAAAAGTAATAATTTAGTAGGTAATTTAATAAGGTATACTTAGCTAACTTATATTAATAAGAGGATAACTCTTTAAAGTTATATAAGAGTAGATAGGCTCTAGTTAAAGAATAAATAGGTAAGTAATCTTAGTAAAAGATATATATAAAATAATATAATTAGTATAAGATAGTAATAGTATATTATATCTAGAGGTCTAGAAATATAGTAGTAAATAGGATAAGGAATAAGGTATTCTTTTATAAGTTATAATTTCTTCCTTAGTAAGTAAGATATAAACTACCCTTATTAGCTTTAAATAGCTAGATAGTAGAGTATAAAATATAAATATAATTACTAGCTCTTATAATTTATATTATTAAGTAATAGAATTATTTTATAATTTATAAATATATACTTTAATAGAATAGAATAGAATATATTTTATTATTAGTAAATTATAAAAAAACTATATATTTCTAGAAAAGTTATATAATTACTATATATAAGTTATAAAAATACTATACTTTTATATTAAAGTACTAGAGGTCTTCTAATCCTTAGAGGTATTAACCCTTTATATATTAAACCCTTATATATTAAACCCTTATATATTAATCTCTTATATATTAAAGCTCTATATATTAGCCCCTTGTAATATTAGTACCTAGTATATTAGGCCCTATATATTAGCCCCTATAATATTAGTACCTAGTATATTAGTCCCTATATATTAGCCCTTATAATATTAGCGCCTAGTATATTAGTCCCTATATATTAGCCCTTATAAGATTAGCGCCTAGTATATTAGCCTCTTATATATTAACCCCTTATATATTAGCTACCTAAGTATTAGCCTTCTAATATATTAGGCTAAAAGATAACTTCCTAGATTACCTATTCTTAAGGGTTAGAGTACTTCTAGTACTCTAATATAAGAGTATAGTATTTTTATAATTTACATGTAGTATGGTATTAAGTTATAAGTTTTAGTACTATCCTACTTACTTACTAGAAAGATATAGGATTTTATTACTATATATACTAATATATTTATTATATTAACTTTAAAGCTTTATATCTTAGCAAGTTTTAAAGTTTTTTATAAAGTTTTTTATTAGTATTAAATAGGGTTTAAGCTATATTTTTAGCCTATAAAAGAATATTACCTAATTAGGCCTAGTTCGCGATTTACTACTAGGATATCCTATAGGATATCCTATCTTAGGCTGAAAATCGCCTCGATTCCATACTAAAATCCTATATCTTTCCAGCCTGTAATCCTACTTTTTAGTAAGAATACTAAAAACTATTATATTCCCTCCTATATCTTATATACTAGTTATAACTCCTACTACTCCTAGATCTTATATAAGGTATTAGTAAAAGTATCTTACTTCTTTTATAAGAGGTTATATTATTAGGTAATATATAGTAGGCTAGGGGTATAAGGTAATTTTAAAGGTTAAAATTTTTTTAAAATTAATAATTTAATATATTATTAAGAACTCTACTACTTAACCCTTATAAAAAGATAGGTTTAAGTCTAGTTAATTATAACTTTTAAAGGTATATACTAAGTATAAACTCCTTTAATTAGTTAGAATTAGATTAAAGATATATTATTTAAACTTTAAGAAAGAGTTAAGGATTAAAATTAGTAAATATATTATATAATAATAACTTAAAGAGTATAAAATTATAAATTAGCTCTTAGTAAAACACCTACTTCTTTAAAAGATATATATAAAATAGTAGCTAAATTAGTATAAGGCCTAGAGATACTAGTATATAATAGAGTAGGTATTAATAGTCTAGTTAGATAAGTATTTAATAGAGTTAGAATTAGGTTTAAAATAGGAATAAATATTCTACTATATTAGTTAGAAATAGGATAAGGAAATAATATAACTATTTAAAAAAAGAAAAGCTAAGTTAATTATAATATAGATAGTATTTATTAAGACTAATTAAAGTAATTTAATCTAAATAGTATATAATTTAAAGGTAAAGGCTAATAGATATATTATAATATTATACCTTAATATTCTAAAGGATTAAATCCTTATAATCTACTAGCCTAATATATAGTTTATATAAGATAATACTTTTATATATATTATAAGAGTTATAAGGGAATAGTTTAAAAAAAATAGGGTATAACTTATTAATTAACTACTCTACTTACTAAACTTAAATCCTATTAAATACCTTTAGTAATTACTTAAGGAAAAGTATTATAAGCTATAATAGGAATAATAAAGAGAGGTTAGAGAAGTTATATAAGATATTAGAAGTAGTATAATACCTTATTAATAATAATATACTATAATTATTAGTAGATAGTATAAAAAGGCGGGTTAAGACTATAATAAAGGCCTCTAAATAGTATACTAAATACTAGGGCGTACTATTTAAAAAATAGCTTAGTAGAATTATAAAATACTATATCTTCTAGTATATATAAAGTTTTTAGCTTTATAATTAACTAGATAATAGTATTAGAAGTTATAGAGAAAAGAGCCTTTTTTTAGTAGAGTAGTATAGGGTATCTTAGGTATAAAGACTTATAAGCGGGACTATAATTATATAATTTTTCTAGAAAAGTGTAGTATTTTTGTAATTTGCCGTTTTATTATTATATCTATATATACCTCGTATATAATCCAGCTAGCTTTACAGATTATCTACGTCTTTACTAGATATAGAAAGTAACGGGAACTTTCTATCGACCTCTTACATTCTGGTAGGGAAGACCAAAGTCAACAGAACTTTCGTCATTTCGGTTTCGTCCTTGACTCGCTCGACTCCTTGGCCAATCTCTACGGGCAGCAAGGTTCTGGCTTTCACATACAACGTCAAATCAAAGTGTTGGGGATAGGGAAATCATTTTCATTCTCATAGTTTCCTTTGATCCCTGATAGAATTCTGATATTTGAACCAGTACACGGTCAGGGCTGACTGCCACACGGCCAAGGCTGGCCATGAATTGAGTTTCGGGTGTACGGCAGTATTCTAACCGCAGGTCTCGTCACAACCTGAGCATTCGTCTTAGCAGCATCTTCATCGTAATTGGGCAATGACGGCAGGTGATCGTTGACTAGACCGACGCGATAAAGCCCAAGGGAAGCCTCAAATGCAGCATCTATTCGAGCCCATCTTTCAGTAGACCACAAGCATGTGCTGCAGAATTCTCGGACCATTGAATCAACACTATTAGGAAGAACCACTCTGCATGAAATGTTCCCATTTACCGTGTGATCATAGCTAAAGATTGGGGCGAAAAGGGCGTAAGGGGTTGCAGGCAAGGTATTGTAAAAGTGGTACAACATAGAGATGTTGCAAGGCATCTCGAAGAGTCATCTTCACACTGCACATTGACAGTCAGATCAGATTAAAAACCAGGGTCGATGGATATTCACGCAGTTGACTCAATCAAAAACTCCGGGTAGCCATCTTCGTCAGCTTCCAATCTCTCAATCCCTTCTGAATGCCTCATATCGTCCATGTATTTCTCTTTCATCTCTACTCCGAGTTTTCGCCACTCGAGAAGTGCCTTCTCTTGCCCCTTCGGGAATATGACAATAAAGGTGGACCTTTTGCTCCTTGCCCTTCCCCTTCTCTGGATAAAAGACTTCAAGTCCGGTAGCTGTTCGAAGCATATCACGATGTTGCAAGCAGTAATGTCTATGCCTTCCTCACAGACGCTCGTTACGATGATCGAATTCTTCGTCCAGTTTCGTAGGCCATTCAATGTTTCTTACTGGGTCATTCACTGATGTTGATGAGATCACCGAGATTTGAAGCACGAGCCTGGTTATCCGATGTGCCAACAAACATTCCGATCCGGAGGATATCCTCGAGCACGGGATGCATTATCAACAGTACAGACAATAATTTCACAGCGGTGCGAATCTTCATGAAATAATACCTGCAGATCCAGGAGACATCTCATGGGCTAGCAATCCCATGACTTGGCGGGCCTTGGGCGAAACACCGCGGTCTTGCGGCTTCAATTGCATATCGATTACAGGAACAGAGAGAGATGCAAAGAGATTGTTTAGGTCGACCTTTTCACCCTCGTTCATGTCCTCGAGGATGCTGAATGCAGCTCGCCTTTGAGCCTGAAATCTGAGTATGCACTGACAGATGTAGAGCTCTGACTTCCATGGGCCAAGCTCATTGTTCACTTCAGTAGCCATGCGGACAAGTCGCTTCGTCTGATCCTGACAGTATGTCTTGCGACTCAAGCGAACCTTGACGTACTTCTCTACATCCTCGCTTTGGAGACTGGACACATACGGATCTTGTTCTATATTAAGGTTCGAGTACAATTGAGAAAGCCTTTGAAGGAAACGCGGGGTAGGACCTGTTCTTCAGGGTGGACCAAAACGGCCATCTCGGGTCCGTGGACAAATCTTTGTAGCTCGTCGCGACTTTGTTTCGGTGTCTTACTGACAGCGCTGAGGTCCTGCCCTCTCGTTCTGACTCAAGTCAGCTATGACGAGGCATCGTTCCTGCAATCACCTACTGCAATCCTTCCCTTTCCTTCTTCCAACAGGGCTGGCAGTCAACCCTAGGATATTTGGAAGCTCTCGTTGCCCCTTTCGCCTCTTTGCGTGATAGAAATTCTGCATGATCTTTAACCACCGGATGACTCCGCACGAAGTGATGGGCTTTGTCGAAAATGAGAAGGGCCATCAAGTCCAGGTGCACGAAGCCATGGATCAATGCACCCAGGAGCACTTGGAGCGTCCAGACGACACTGTTCATGTTTCTCAGGGCAGCGTTCCACATGCCTTGCTCGCTCCACAGATCGATCCCGTCATGACCAATGAGCATTCTGCTCTGGAAAGACGGGAGCTGAGTGGAAATAACATTGTACTGTTGCTCCGCGAGTGCCACTATTGGGCAGAGATGCCAGACAAGCTACTGGAGGCTCTCAGCAGCCAGCCGAGGAAGTTGGAAAGTATTCAAAGCACCTTTTCTGGCGTACCCTCGAGCTCCGCCGCGATTCGTAAAAAGGAGAGTGAAAGTATTCAGCTCATTAATAGCATATCAGCGGAACGAAGCTGTGCAGCGAAGGCCATGGACGATTTGGGTGTGGAGGGGCAGACCTGATTACCCCGCTCGCAAGTTTGACCCTCACGCAAGTTGCAGCCTGATTGTGACGGTTTCTTCCAGCAACCCTTACAGTTTCCTCACGACTAAAACTTTCACCTGAAAATTGCACTGGAATGTCAGGCCGAGATCGAGGCAACCGGGGCCGCGGTGACCGCGGTGGTTACGATAGTCGTGGAAGAGGTGGCAGAGGCAGAGGAAGAGGGGACGATCCAGGATACCGAGGCGGGCGAGGTGGAGGACGAGGCGAAGGGGCTGCGGCGGAGGTTTTTTCGTCAGACTCTCCTTCCCATATCGATAAACTTCCGACTCACTTGGCCATACTAGGACTCCGGATCATTCCATCCCTCCTCCTAGCACCCAAGTCACGAAAGTCGAGGATCTCTTCCAGAAAAACCTTTCTCCTGACGGATCGCTGGGCATCGGGGGCCTTCAGATAGACGCGAAGTTTCCTTGCCGGCCCGGATACGGCACCAGAGGGCAGAAGGTTATACTTTGGGCGAATTACTTTGAAATGATTCCCAGCTCAGATCTCCTCCTCTATCGCTATAACGTTGCCGTACAGCCTGCTGCAGTAGGGAAAAAGTTGAGTCAGATCATCAGACTATTACTGGAACTCCCGGGGTATAGCGAATTTCGCCATGACATAGTCACTGATTTCAAGTCTACTCTCGTCTCCCGTCGGAGGCTTAGCCCTGACACGGCCGAACCAGCAATTCAGTACCGAGCGGAGGGTGAGGATGAGCCACGAGCCAACGCACAAACTTATAAGCTACGCGTCGAAGAAACGGGAACCCTCACCGTCTCCGAGCTCATAGACTATTTAACTTCTACCAACGTGAACACGGCTTATGCGGACAAGCTACCTGTGTTGCAAGCTCTCAATATTTTTCTGGGTCATTATGCCAAGTCCTCTCCTGCATTAGCCACGGTTGGGAGCAGTAAGAGCTTCTCTCTGACTCAAGACTCTCCGAGATGGGACCTTGGAGCCGGTCTGACCGCTCTTAGAGGATTTTTCTCAAGTGTTCGAGTCGCGACCTGCCGCATCCTCGTCAACGTCAACGTCAGTCATGGTGCCTTTTACGATGCCATACCGTTAGATCAGTTGATCCAGAAGTACGGCTCAGCACATCAATTCAACCACGTAAAGCTGCAGTCCTTCCTCAAGGGAGTGCGAGTCAGGGTGATCCACCTGAAGGAAAAGAAAAACAAAGCCGGCCAATCTATTGCCAGAGTCAAAACTATCTTTGGGCTTGCAAACAAAAATGACGGTCACGGTCTGGATCATCCACCGCGGGTGCAGAAGTTTGGTGCAGGACCGAAGGATGTAGAGTTCTTCCTCAATGATTCCTCCGGAGCGCCGTCAAGTTCATCAACAGCTCAAGCTGCCGGGACACCAGGCAGCAAAAAGAAAGGCAAGGGTAAGAAGGGCGGCGAGTCAAGTCAGGGGCCAGGCCAAAATGTCCCCCAGGGCGGCAGGTATATCAGCGTCTACGAGTTCTTTAGAAGTGGTATTTATTCCATCACTGCTCAGCTCTACTCTCTAGTAACCAGATGAGTAGTCCACAACCGGTCGATCGCGAACCCAAATCTGCCCGTTGTGAATGTTGGAAACAGGGAAAATCCGAGTTATCTCCCGGCTGAGGTTTGTATTGTAATGCCCGGACAGAACTCACAGGCAAAGCTTGAACCCGCGCAAACGCAACAGATGATCCGATTTGCCGTCCGCAAGCCCGCGGAAAATGCAAACTCCATAACCCAAGAAGGTGTCCGTACTGTCGGCCTTTTACCACAGGGAAATGTCAATCTGGTAAGATCCATGTCTGGGCCCGTGACGGCCAATTGCTCGATGAAGGCTGATGCTTCTAGGGTCGTTTTGGTATATCGGTGACCGCGAGTTTGATTACAGTCCCGGGACGTATCCTGACCGAACCAAAGATTAGATACAAACAGGATAAATCACCTTTCGTTCGAGGTGGAAGCTGGAACATGCAAGATATCAAATTCAATACCGGAGGGACATTGCGGAACTGGTCCTACTTGATGATTTCCATGGGTGGTTTCCCGGATGCATTCGATCAAGCTGGTCTACAATCTACAGTGGCCCAGTTCCACAAAGCTCTCCAAGATATGGGTATCACGGCTGCTGCACCAACCCCAGGATCGAGGATTGTAGTCAATACTCCCGATGACATGCGAATTGACACCGCACTCAAGAATGTTGCTGGTGATCCGAGGCAGACCAGGCTTGTGCTCATTATCATACCAGTCGCAAACACACCCTTGTATAATCGAATCAAGCACATTGGCGATGTCAAGGTTGGCGTCCACACAGTCTGCGTGGTCGGTTCCAAATTTGCCAAGTCATCACCCCAGTACTTTGCGAATGTCGCTCTCAAGTTCAACCTTAAGCTTGGTGGTATCAATCAGTTGGTTGACAACTCGCGACTTGGTATCATCAACGAGGACAAGACTATGGTCGTCGGTATAGACGTGACTCACCCTTCTCCTGGTTCCGCATCCAATGCGCCAAGTGTAGCCGGCATGGTTGCAAGCGTTGACAAATGGCTTGGACAATGGCCGGCGGATCTTCGCGTTCAGGAATCTCGTAAAGAGATGGTGTCTGAGCTCGACTCCATGCTCAAATCCCGTCTCCATCTCTGGAAGACGCAGGGAAAGCACAAAGTCTTCCCCGAGAACCTCCTCATCTACCGTGATGGCGTTTCCGAAGGCCAGTACACAACGGTCATCGACACCGAGCTCCCGCTCTTACGCAAGGCTTGTGCCGAGCTATATCCGCCTCCGGACACGAAGAAGGGTCTCCCGCACATCACCATCATCATAGTCGGTAAGCGCCACCACACCCGGTTCTATCCCACGACTGCCAGCGACGCCGACCGCTCCTCCAATCCCAAGAACGGCACCGTAGTCGACCGCGGCGTCACCGAGGCCCGCAACTGGGACTTCTTCCTGCAGTCCCACACCGCGCTCCAGGGCACCGCCCGCCCCGCCCACTACTACATCGTGCTCGACGAAATCTTCGCCAAGCGCAAAGTTCCACCTCCCTTCCAGAACGTCGCGGACGTGCTCGAAGATCTGACACACAGCATATGCTATCTTTTCGGTCGCGCCACCAAAGCTGTTAGCATCTGCCCGCCCGCTTACTATGCAGATATTGTGTGTGAAAGGGCCAGATGCTATCTCAGTGGGCTTTTTGATGCTATCACGCCCTCGGGAACTCCAGCGCAAAGTGTATTGGGCGATGGAGGACATCCAGAGGCAAGGACGGAAGACGTGCTGATTCATCCTAATTTGAGGGATACGATGTTTTACATCTAATAAAACGGAGAATAGCAGTTGACGGTATTTCATATGCTGCATCTCATGTAAACGTCAGGGAAGTGGTTTTTGGATATTTACTTCTGATCCAGAAGCTTTATGACTCTTCTCCTACCAATAAACTCCTCATTACTCAAAATCTAACCCCTGGGGCCCGTGCTTTCGCGATAGATTGACCGCGAGGAATCGAATTTGGAATCGAATTCATAAATTTATGCAACGCTTAACTTATAAAAGGTATAAGCTAGCTATAAGTAGTTTAGTAATTCAAGCTAATACTAAAAATAACCTCTAAGTACTAAAAAATAGTTAGTCTATTTTATAAAGGCTCCTAGCCGCTAGATAAGGGCCTTAATAAAAAATATAAGATGTTAATATATAATCTAAGTACGTATAATACTATTAATAATAAATAGTATATTTATTACTATATAGAAAGTAATATATAAGGAAATCTATTCTAGTATATATTATACTAAGACCCCTTATTCTATAATAAATTAAGCTTAATCTAGACTAATTTCTAATAATATATATAAGGTAGTAGTACGCGTATACCCCGTACTAGTCCGCGTATACCTTATCTTAGTACGCGTATACCTCCCTCTATTTAACTTAAGGGCTATATTAGGATATCTTAATATATCTAGCTAGTATAATACGGCTTACTAGTAATATCCTAGCGGTATTAGTTTAGCTTCTTATTATCCTAATAGATATCCTTTTATCTAGATATCTAAGAGGCTAGGTAGCTTCCTTAAGGGGTATTTAAATAGTCCTCCCTCTACTTCCTTAAAAGGTAGAGATTAATTCTTTTATAATTATAAAGTTATAAGAGTATTAAGTCTACCTTTATAATATTACCTACTCGTTAGTAGTTTATACTATCTATTCTAGCCCTTAGGAACTAGCCTTCTAGTTTAGTTCCTAATAGTTCTAATCTCTCTACCTCTAAAGGGGGATAGTCTAGATTATAATAGTATAGTAATATAAAGATATCTAACGCTAAATAAGATAAAGATATATTAGAAGTCTAGTATAATAAAATTAATATAATATTAAAGTCTAATATAAGAGATATTAAAGTAATAAATAATATACCTAATAATAGAATTTCTAATAAAACCCTTACTAGTATAATTATACTTAATAAACTTATTACTACTATTAAAGTTAAAGAAGAGTAGTTAATAAAGGAAAGAAAGCTTTAAGGTATTTAAGAAAGAGTAGCCTAATTATAAGTAAAAGTAGATATAATTATACTAGATCTATATTAGATTACTAGTAGATTAATAGGAGGAATATAATAAGGGTTAAGACTAGGCTAAATAGAGGACTACCCTCTAAATTAGGGTATTAATATATAAGGTATATTAGACCCTAGGGTAGGATCTATCTTTAATAGTTTTACCCTAAGTTAGTCTACTAGAGGCTAGTTAGAAGAACCTAGTAATTAATACCCTAGGAGCTACTTAAAGCCTAAGGACTTACCCTTTTATAAGGGGAAGAATATATATAAGTATAGGAAATAGTATTATATTATAGATATTATATTCTAATTAATATCTAATAAATTCCTAACTAAGTTTATAAAGGTTACCTAGGCTATATAATTCTTAAAAGGTAAACCTACTAAGTTATAAGATTATTATAAAAAGTTATTATTAGGGAGAGTAGTTACCTAGGAGTACTTTACTTAGTACTTATTAAACCTTATTAAGGACCTAGTAAACTACTAGCTCTATAATATATAATTATACTTAGATATATAATAGAACTCTAACTAGTTAGTATAGAGCTTTAATATATATCTAAGTAGGATTAAATTATAAATCCCTCTATTTTTAGAGGAATATTAGCGGATTACCTTCTTTATAAAGTTATACCTAGACCTTTAAAAGGCCCTTATAAACTATTAAGACCTCCTTATAACTAAAGAAAGCCTAGTTACCCTCGCTACTTAGTTAGAAAATAACTAGCGGTATTATATTAAAATAACGGCGGGTAATAGTTATATTACTAAAAAAGGGGATTATTTTAATAGGCTGAATAAAGGCTAGAAGAGGGAAGGAAGTTAAGATAGAGGTATTAATCCTTCTATAAAAGTAGGAAGTATTTAACCCGCTAGTAGCTACGGTAAGTTACTAGACGCTAAGGAAGGATTAATATATTTTAATTATAAAAAGAAGGGGTATTATAATAAGGACTATTATAGGCCTAGGATACCTAGGAACCTAAATATAATACCTATTAATACTATTAAAAAAGGGACTATTAAACTAAAAAAAGGAAGCGCGCCTCTATTAAGACCTTAATACTAGGGCGCTTACTTATTAAAAGGGGTTTATTATTAATTTATAGTATTAATATTAGTAGTTCTATTAATATATAAGGTATATAGGACTATATAGACTTCCTAATAGATATAAGAGCGGAGATTAATATTATCTCCTAAAGCTTTACTAAGTAATATAACCTAAAACCCCTAGAGGGCTATTAGCTACTAATTCTTAAATAGATAAATAGTTAGTTAGTCTATTACTACGGCGTATACTAAGTAGAGTACCGTCTTATTAATAGCTAGGGATAGCTAGGTTAATATACTAGTATATTCTATATAATTAAGAAGAAGGGGTTACTAATTATTCTTAATATACCTACCTTATTAAAAGCTAGGGTATAGGTAGATCTAGGGAGTTAAAAGTAATAATATCTACTAGACTCTACTAGTATATTTATCCTAGAGCTATAAGCGTTTATAGATACCCTTAAAGGTAAATTAGTAATTTATACTATTATTTATACTAGGTTATCCTAGGCGGAAACCTAGAGCTCTAATAGTAAAGTACTAGAGCTACCTAAAAGTCTTTATAACTTTTTAGATATCTTTTTAAATAAGGAGGTAGGATAACTACCCCTATTTAAGCCTAGGGACTACGCTATTAATACGGATAGTTATAAGCCTCCTTATAAGCCTATCTATAATTTATTATAAAGGGAGTTAGAAACTCTATATATCTACCTAGATAATACTAAGTTAAAGGGTTAGATATAAGAATCTACTAGTCCTACGGGGGCTCCTATTTTATTTATACTAAAGAAGGATAGTAGCTTATAGCTATATATTAACTATTATAGGTTAAATAAGGTAATAATAAAGAACTATTATCCTCTCCCTCTAATTAGTAAAATACTTAATCGCCTATAAGGTATAAAGATATTTACTAAGTTAGACCTTAAGGATATTTATTATAGGATTTATATTTATAAGGGTAATAAGTAGAAGACGGCGTTTTATACGCGGTATAGCTATTTTAAATATATAGTTATACTATTTAAATTAGTAAATACCCTAGCTATATTCTAAGCCTATATTAATAGAGCTTTAACGGGCCTAGTAGATATTACTTATATAGTATACCTTAATAATATTTTAATTTATTTAGAAGATATCTTAAGTTATAAGTAATATATCTACTAGGTACTTAAGTAGTTATAGAAGTTTTAGCTTTACGTAAATTAAAAGAAATATAAATTCTATATTAATTTAGTAGAATTCTTTAGATTTATTATAAGTATTAATAGTATATTAATAGATAGTTATAGGGTATTTACTATCTAAGACTAGCTAGTATTAACTACGTATTAGGAAGTCTAAGTATTCTTAAGATTTATAAACTTCTACTAGCGTTTTATATACCACTATTTATAAATAGTATCCCCCTTAACTAGCCTTTTAAAAGGTAGTAAGGATAGGAAGAAGTTAAGACTATTTATATAAGGTGCTAGTAAAGAGAAGGCGTTCTATAACTTATATTACGCCTTTATAATTATACCCGTTTTAATAGATTTTAATCCTAATAAGAAAATTTAGATTAAAATAGACGTATCTAATTTTACTATAGCCGCTATCTTATCCTAATAGGATAATAATAGGGCTTAATATCTAGTAGCTTTCTAGTCTTATAAATTAATACCTACTAAGACTAGGTATAAGATATATAATTAAGAGCTATTAATAATTATTAAAGCCTTTAAGTAATAGTAATACTACGTGGAAGGTAGTTATTACGCTATTAAAGTACTTACGGACTATAATAATCTTAGGGAATTTATATAAGTAAAGTAGTTAAATAGTTATTAAGCTTAATAGGCTATTTATTTAATTATATATAACTTTAATATTAAATATTAACCTAGTAAGAAGAATCCTATAAACGCTTTATTACGTAGACCTAATTATAATAATATTAAGACGTCGTTTAACTAGCTCCTACCTACCTTATAAAATAAGCTAGTAAATTTAGGAAGTATTATCTCTAGCTAAAAGTAGCTAGAAGAAATAACTAAGTATATAAACTTATCTAGCTTAAGAGGGCTTAAGAAACCCTTAACTAAGCCTAAAGACTTAAATAAAAGGGGCGTAAAGCCACCTTCCTAATATTAGAGTAATATAGTAGCGCTACTACTTAATCCTATTACTAGGGTTATTAGTTATAAATAATATATCTTATAAGTACTAGTAAGAGTAGTTACTAGACTTAAAACGGCTTATAAAGCTAGATTAGAATTCCTAAAAGAACTTATCCTCTTATTATAAAGTAATAATCCGTTTATTACTAAATAGAAAGATAAGGTAAAGCGTATAACTTCTAAGTAAAATACTTTTAAATAGCCTTAAAAGGTTAATTTAATAGGATTACTAAGATTTAAAGGAGTACTTTATATACTAGATAATTTAATATTATATATAGAAATTATTATAAGGTATTATAATAATACTTTAATAGGCTATTTTAAGTTATAGAAAACCTTAGAGTTACTCTAATATAAGTATTACTAGAGTAGAATATTAGTAGATACTAAGCTATATATCTAAACTTATAAAATATATTAAAGGGTAAAAGCTCCTAGATATAAACCTTATAATAATATAGTATCCTTACTATAACTTAAAGGGCCTTAAGAAGAACTTTTTATAAATTTTATTATAGGCTTACTACCTAATAAATATAGAAATTCTATATATAATTCTATTCTTATAATTATTAATAGGTATATAAAAATAGTTTAATACCTTTTAATTAAGAGTACTTATACTACTATTAAACTAGCTAAGATCTTATTTAAGAATATAGTATTATAGTATAATTTACTAATAGGTATTATATTAGATTAGGGATCCTTATTTATAAATACCTATTAATTAGAAGTCTACTATTATATAAAAATAAGAGATAACTAAGTACTACCTTCTATCCGTAAATAGATAGGTAGATTAAACGCTAGAACTAAATATTAAAGTATTACCTTAAAGTATTCTTAAATAAAGAATAAGATAATTAGGTTATATTACTCTTAATAATTAAATTCGCGTATTATAATAGTATTTATATTATACTAGGTTATTTACTATTTTATATAATATATAAATATAATCTATATATAGAAGATAAAGTTAGGGATAACTTTCTAGAAGGAGGAGTACTTATAACTAAAGACTATATAGAAAACCTTTTAAAAGTAAGAGCTATACTAGTAGATTAATAGTAGACTATTTAAGTATAAGTTATAAAGTTTTATAATAAACTTTATATCTTAAAGTCTTATATAATAGGAGAACTAATAATATTAATTATAAAGAACTTAAAGTAAAAAAGACTTAGTTAAAAGCTATTATATAAGTATATTAGTCCCTTTAAGGTAGTAGATATAATTAAATACTAGGCGTACTACTTAAGTCTCTTAATAGCGTAGAGAATCTATCTTATATTTTATATTTCCTTATTAAAACCCTATTAGAGCTATCTTAATAAAGGTAAGTAACTATTTATACCTCCCCTAAAATTTATTAATAGTAAAGAATATTATAAGGTAGAATAAATCCTAGATAAAATAAAAAGTAAAGGTATTTAATACTACTTAATTAAGTAGTCTAATTATAAAAGGGAATATAATTAATAGATATCTATTAAGGATATAAATATAAAAGACTTATAAAGGGAATATAATAATATATATATAATAAAGAAATATTATAAATAAAATACTAGTATATAACTATTATAATAAAACTATTTAATTATAAAGTTAAGTTATATAAGGTAAGTTATAAGTTATATTTATATAATAGAGATTTTAATAAAGAGGTATATAAGAAAAGAATTAATTAAGGGGAAAATCTTTATAACTTAAAAAAAGAATCTTTACTTAAAGGTATAATATTAAGGTTTTATAAGGGGAGCGTATTAAGGCGAGCTAGGGCTTATAAAAGATAAAATAGGGCTTATAATAAATAAGTTTAGGATAAGGTAGTATCCCTAATAGGGGTAGGCGGAGTAGGTATAAGAGTAGGAGTAATAGGGGTAGGAGGAGTATAAGGGGCGCGAGAGGCGCGGATCTTATAGGTAGAGGGGGTAGAGCTAGCGGTACTACTATTATAAGAAGGGTAGCTAGGGCTAATAGGAGCGGGGGCGGGTAATATAATAATAGGAGAGGTAATAGCCTCTTCCTCCTCCTCCTTTATATCCTTTAGGGTCTCCCCTATCTCCCCCTTATTAAAATTATTATTATCCTCCTCCTAATATATAATTAGCTTATATAAAGATAGTAGAATACTTTAATAATATACTTACCTCCCTTAACTCCTTATTAACCTCCGTTATAATAAGGGTAATTAACCCCTCTTATAAAAGTATTAATATATATTATAAAAAATATATAATAAAAGGACTTACCTACTATTTTATTATATTTAAAATACCCTTTAAGGTAATAGCTACCTAACTACTTACCTTTATATTAAGGTATAGTAATTCCTTAGAGGTTTATAACTTATATAAAAGTATTTTACCGCGCTCCCTTAAATAAATTACTACCTCTACCTTAATTTTAAAGGTAGCGACCCGTATTATAAAGGTAGTATAATAGGGTAACTTTCTATCCTAGAGGGTAATAATAGGGTTATAAGTAAGGAGGCTAAATAAATAGGCGCGGAAGGTAAGGGGGACTTATAACCTATTAATATATTATAAGTAAAGTATATTAAAATCCTATTATTATAAATTAATTTATAAGGCTTATAAAGGTAGTAGTACCTCTTATAAGCCCTATTAGTCTTATAATTATATAATAACCTAGGACTTAAACCTAGGTACTTAGTATATTAAAGATAATAGGGCTATAGGAGGGCTACTACCCTAGTAGTATAACGGGGTAGCGCGGTATAGTAAGAGGGTTTAACTATTTATTATAAAAGTTAATTAATATAAATACCTTTAAGTATAAAGAGTATAAGTATAATTTAAAAAAAGTATAATATAATAGGATATTAATAAGGTCCTTAAATATATAATATAATAGACTTATATAAGAAGGTAATTTATAAGTAATATACTTATAATATATTGAAAGATAATTAAAGGCTATTATAAGGCGATATTATATATAAAATAATAAAGGATATTAGGTAGAGACTTACCTTAATTATTATTATTATTAATATTACTATTTAATATATAATATTATATTAATAATTAATCCTTTATATTATATTTACGCTTTAATAGTAGTTATCTTATAAAGTATAATAGTATTAATACTAAATATATTAACTTATATTATTAATATATTAAGATAGAGCTTAAGGTAACTTATAATAGGTTAATATTAATAGTAGTAGTTATAAAAGAAGGTAGAAGTAAATAAAATATAACTTTATTATATACTATATTATATATATTAACTACGCGATTTAACGGCGTAATATTATTACTTAACTTCTATAATTATATATTTATATTACGTATTTATAAAGTAATATAATAATAAATTTAGTTAATAATTATATTCTATTACTAATATATTATAACTATAAAGGCTTTTATATATTAGTAGTATATAATATTAGTAGCGTATTACCGTTACTATATTATTACTATCCTTAGAACTCTTTCCCTTACTTTTCCTACTAGGGTTTTCAAGGTTTTTAACGAGTCCTACTATAGATAGTAATAGTTAGTATCTAGGGATAAATACCCTTAAAGGGGAGGTAATTATTAAGATATCTTAATATATCTAGCTAGTATAATATAGCCTATTAGCGATATCCTAGTAGTATTAGTTTAGCTTCTTATTATCCTAATAGATATCCTTTTATCTAGATATCTAAGAGGCTAGGTAGCTTCCTTAAGGGGTATTTAGATAGTCCTCCCTCTACCTCCTTAGAAGGTAGAGATTAATTCTTTTATAACTATAAAGTTATAAGAGTATTAAGTCTACCTTTATAATACTACCTACTCGCTAGTAGTTTATACTATCTATTCTAGCTCTTAGGAACTAGCCTTCTAGTCTAGTTCCTAACAGGCTACTAGTAGATTATATTATACTATTACTTATAACTTTCCTACTAATAGATAGATTTTAAAGGGGTTTAACCTATTAGACTTTATATAAAAATGCGTATATTATAAATATAATCTATCTATAATATATTAAGTAGTTATTACTATTAGGATAGTATAATAGAAGTACGGAGTATTAAGGAGTAGATAGTCTTTTATTATACTACTTAGATATTACTTAGGTAAGCTTAATTAAGTACTTAAAATACTCCTACTAGCCGATTATTAGGCTAAATAAGGGGAGGTATACGCGTACTAGAACAGGGTGTACGCGGGCTAGGATAGGGTGTACGCGTACTACCGCCTTATATATAATCCCCTCTTATTCTATATTTATAACTCCTATCTTTCCCTAGCTTTTTTTTAAGCTACTACGTATTATTTATCAGAAACCCCTGACGGGTGACTGAGATTGTCTGAGGCGGATCATTGGAGATTGATGTAGAGAAAGGCAACGGGTTGAAACTACGTTTCCAATTAGAAGCGCCGTCGTAGTCTTATCTCCTTAACATCAAATTGTCCTTGCTTTTATAGCTCTTTGACAAGCCGCCACACATTGTTCACTAGAAAAACCCTATTAAATAAGAAGAATACATGCTTTACGTGCGAGCTCTAGCGAATGGAGCAGAAAACATATATTGATGTAGCGAAGTCGAAATCTCTAGGTTCTAGGTCTAAGAGTAGCAATCTAGGAATAGTCGTTGATCACCAACCGCTCTCTCCTCACTCCCACATTATCCCTCTCAGCTCTACCAATCCTTCCAGCCTTACGCTTGACCCTGAGTCCCACCGTCAGCAAAACTCCAGCTAGCTGGCGGCTGGTGCGCTGTCACGTCTCCCTTCTCGATGGTGAGTGTAGGGGCGTTGAGCCGTCTGGACAAATCGTCCACGAAGGATGCAGATTGTTGGACAGAGCCTTCGGTGTTGTCGTCCTGTTGGTAGAACTTCAAAAGGTATTCGATCTTGGCTTTCACGGACTTCGCAGCATGAGACGAGTCCGGAAGCATCGCACTGGGGGCGGGTTCATCATTCAAGGCAGCTCCGCCACCACCGTCCGTCGCATCGAGAACAGCTATAGCAGCACCGCGATCCCCCTTGGACATGTACATCGAAGAAAGGAGGTGCATCATCTCCACTGCCCAACGATGCGAAGGTCCGTACACGTGGCGCAGATTGTACAGAATGTCTTCCGCCAGATCGATTGCAGAATTGGTATGTCCATGGAAGAAGCGGACGTCGACCAGGCGGCGGCCAAGGGTAACGATGAGATCCTGACTCAAAGAGCTACGTTTGTGGCGAGAAAGCCATAATTGGTTCAAGAGCCACTATCTGGGTTAGTGTTGGACAAAGTTTCATGAATGGATATGATCACCTCTAAGTCATGATAATTCTGCTGCTTGCCCAAGACAGCTGCCACTTTCGAAAGTTCATCTAGGTCCATATCATCAAATCCGAGATTGCTCGTACGACAGAGGCGAATGACTTCTCGGAATACCATCTTGCTGAGTTCATGTAGCTGCGCACCAGAAACATGGTGCGATGATAGCCGAGTAGAATGATCCCCAAGAAGCAGACCGAGCTGGAAGCCGTATTGCACATATGATCGATCTCCATAGGCGCCAATGAAGCGGATAAAGTCAAAGCCGGCAGTTGCAAATTCAGCCACCTTGGAGTACTCACCCACAGCGAGCAGTCGTTGTGTCTCCTCACTCACAGCAACACAGGCTAGTTCAGGGAGCACAGTATCTGCGCGTACTTCGCCCATCTTCTGGATCAGCACCAGAAAGAACATTCTTGTCGCATGAGCTGAGGTCGTGAAGGCCGCACCATAAGACTGTAGGAAACGATCCAACATCTGCTTTTCGAGTTTTTCGCCGCGATAGGAGGAGTGGCGGCTCTTCAGTAGAGCTTGTAGTCTGGTACCGCGAGCTAAGATCAGCTCGAGAGGCGATGAAGCCTGAATCAACGCTTGGAAAGATTCCCACAGCGTTGTCTCAAGGAGAGTTATGGAATAGATACTCGTAAATTCCTCCATGGAACCTTTGATGCGAGTCTCAAAAGCCGCCGAGAAGGTCAATCGAGATCGATCACTCATCCGACGACTTTCTTCCTCGTGCAGTAATCTGTCGCGTTCCTCTCTAACGATGATGTTCTCCCGGATTCTGTGAGCTGTGCTATATCCTTCGGTCGCATATCCGCAGTCGACAAATGACGAGGCAAGTAAGGTTCCAGCGTCAAAGAACACCTTACCTTCGCAGTCTAACTGCAGAACAGAATCGACGGCCTTGTTCAGCTCCTGAACAGCGGCATTCCGACTTTCTGGTGAATTTTCCTTTGTTAGGAACTGCACATACGTAGCAAGGCTCGAGAGACTGGTAGGCGAGTAACATTGAAATTGCGCCTCGTCTCTGTGAAATTGCTTCCTCTGCAAGTTGGTTGCTCGCGCAAGAGTATGCTCATCCATGACGTCGTCAAGTCTGGACCGATAGTGTTCCAACAAGGCGGCTTCCACCCAATCCAATATCTCCAAGACTTCATGGTGAGACGGCAGACCGTCGTTAGCTTGGTCATCGACGATCGACTCGTAGATATGTATTGCATTCGGACTATCGCGTTCCAGTCTGTCCCAGCTCTTGGCTAGACACAACAATGCTTCCAGTGTGATTGAAGCTTGACGTCCGAATACATTTGCACATCCAGTATGATACTCTTCTCTGATTTGATGGAGTGCCTCAGGATCAATGCGCATATGATTCTCAAGTAGTTGAGAGTACCCTTTGAACAGTGATCTGACCGTTTCCTCGCGAGCAGAATATTCCTTTCCCTTTTCCAAAAAGGTCTGCCACAGGGAATGGTAGATCTCCTTGGCTTGTACCCAATTTTTTTCACGAAGGAGAATGACTAGCATTGCATTGAGCGCCGGTATCGCATGCCGGTCATGATACGTCGACCTTTTGAAATTGTCCGCAATCGTCATGTAGCATGTCTTTGCAATCTTGTACTCTCCATGTTTCGTGCATAGGGAAGCAAGCGCATAAGTAGCTTCGACTGTCAGAGGATCCTCGTCACCTAGCGACGCCCGATAATGATCAACAAGTTCTTGTTCTACGCTGATCATTTCACTGCTTCGCCCATTGTCTTCGAATGTCTGGCGAGCGGCCCGAGCAATGGCAATGATAAATCGTGGATCCTGCTGAGCTGATCTCTTTGCGGACCTCAGAACGTGCAAATAAATATGGCCTGCGATCGCCCCCTGGTCAATCTTGCTGTACGCCTTCGCAAGACTGACTGCAATGTCTCCCATAGGTGGAAGGAAGCCATCTAGAGAGCGCTCGCTGCGGGTTTCGAGGACTTCAGGCCAGACTATGTACAGAGTGGAGGAAGCAACTTGTACCACCTCATGCCAGCGCTGCTGAAGTGTGAAACTGTCAACCAAGGTTTGAATAATCTGAATAAGAGATTCGGTGAATGCAGGAGCGCCACCAAGTTTGGCCGACTCGAAAGTCAACATCAATACCTCTTCTGTGGATTTGGGCAGCATCCGCCCGCTCTCGTTGCTGCTTATGAGTTCACTCGCGAATTGAGATATCATTACGTCGACATCTTCTGAGTCGCTAGGGTCCACGGTGTGAACTCTAGACCAATCACTGACAGAATTTAAGATCGTCAGAGCCACTGCTGGAAGCCCTCTTTGTCGGGTCTCGACAGCTAAGGTTCTCAGTAATTGAATTTCTGTCGCGCTTTTGCCACAGTGCTTTTCAAGACTGGCCCAAAGTCCAACAAGGACGATCTGTGCGTCTTCCTCTCTGCTCTGATCGGCAAGGAATCCAGCGTATAAAAGCCCGATCTTCAACAGGTGCACCTGATCCTCGCTGGCGTGCCGCTCCCGGCAGCTTCCAGTGACTTCGTGAAGTAATTCCAGATACACAAGCTCTGCATTCGAGGGATCATTTTGAGACCTATACACTGCAGCTTTCATGATCGATGCTTTGATACGACGGCTGTCAGTGACGGCAAACATATCCATGACACTATCATAGACTACATCATCAAATTCGTCCTGACCTTCTTGTCGTTGGCTTTTTTCTAACACAGTAACTAGCTGGCCAGCTACAGCCATTGCCTGAGGGGAGGATTTGCCATATCGATCAACAGTGAGTTTGTAAATCTCGCGATAGGTCTGAGTGCATAAGGACTCTTGGTCAGTTTCTGCGTAATGGCGGCCAACGCGATGGCTGTATTCGAGAGCCTGGTCGCTGCTTGGACCCGACTGGTTGGTATACATGGCTCTGAGGTATAATAGCATTGTACATTTTCTCACATGGAAGTCGGTGCTGGCGCTTTGGGAAATCGAATAAAGACTCCCCAAGAATTCGGATGCACAATCCGCGCTAAAAGTATGGAAGCCGGGCATGATTTGCTGAGATAATTCAAAAGCAAGGGCAAAATATGACGCTGCCTCCAAGAGTTGATTGGCACTCCGGAGCTGTACGGCCAAGGACGCAGAACTTTGGAGCGTTGCCGAATGATTTCCTAGAATGTCACGACGTACTTGAGCTGCCAATCTCAAGTTCGGAAGAGCAACGTCGGGTGCTTGTATCGTCCAGTATGAGGCTTCGAAAGCGGCCACGAACACGGTATCTGGAAAGATTTCCCTGACCTCACTAACGGAGCTCAGGGAACTAAGATCATCCACTGAGCCCGCCTGGACTGTATGGTAGGTCCAGTATTGAAGAGCGTATGCCAGGAGTGGGTTCGATCGCAACAGTTCCTCCACGATAGCGGAAGCGATTGGGGCTAGACTCAGCTCGACGTGAGGCGTATCTGTGAGTCTGAGATACAACAATAACCGACTGGCTAGCTCGATGTGGATATCGTTCAAAGAAGATCTCAATTTCCTTTCTGCATGCTCGCAAACCGCCTGTTTGACCAAGTGATGACGGAATTGAATCATGTCATTCTCGATTACCATGACAGATTCACAATTCTGATCTATCAAATTACGGATGTCAAGATCTTGTCTGATGCAAGTTCTGTTGACCAGATCGATATTCAACAGACTCTGTACCTCGGCTACGCTGAGCGGCCGGGCGGCGACGACAGAGGCTAACAGCAGCAGGCGGACGGAAGGACTAGCAAAGGCGATTCCAGAGATTATCACGGAAAGAGTGGCATCCAGCGAGCGAGGTAAGCTCTCCACCTGTACTGGCCTGTCGTTGTCTTGTTTTGATCTCCAATATCGAAAAGCCAGGATGCACCATAGGAAGTTGCCACTAGCTCTGTTCAGGATCCATGTGATAGCCCCTTGTGTTTGGCCAGATGAGCCGGTAGGGACTATCTGTTCTAGGACACGGCGAATATCTTGATGATTGTGTGAGGAGTTGATGGCGAACCGGCGGGTAACGATGTCAGGCGGTTGTACAAGGGAGCGGGAGAGAAGCAACAATCTAATCATTGGACTTTTGGAGATGCTGTCGAGCAATCGCTTCAAACATTCAGTCACAAGGCCATCATCACCACTGAGCTCGCTTAGTCCGTCTATGACGATCATCGACTGTCGAGGAGTAGCCTCACAGACGATCTCAAAGGCCTCCCACAGAGCATTGATATCTGCACCGGGGCATTCCGACGTCACCGCAGTATCTTGAGCCTTTGCAAGAGCTGTTTGCAAGCTTCTCTGGCCAGGATTCTGCTCACATGCTTGTCGGAGGAGTCCCTTGAGGAGGCAGGAGACCAGAATCTCGGACGGCAAGATTGGATCGACAACATGACTGAGGACAGCGAAAGTTTGACCACCGACTGGATTTTGGAGGCTTTCAACGATCCAGCCACATAGCATGCTTTTACCACAGCCAGCGGCGCCCTCGATCCAAAGAGCTTTGTCGGAGCTGCGGATGAAATCGAGCATAGGCTTCGAAAACCACTCGCAAGTGAATTGAGCATGCATGCTTCGGGCAACGTAAAGATTCGCATACATGGCTCGAACCATGACGTCGTAGGGCCACAGCCATTGACGGATTGCAGATACCTGTTCTTTGGATTCCTTCGCGCCAACCGCATCGGGCGATAGCTGGCATAACCAGAATTGATCAATCAACTGATCTTTGAGACCGTGTATGATACCGACTGATGTGCGGAAGAGACGTCCCGAATGCGTCCGTGACACGGCATCTGGAGAATACGTCACATTTTCATTCATCACATTCAGTACCGCGAGCATGAGTTGGTCTAGCAGCTGTCGGATCCTTTCATGCTTGGGGAATAAGCTCTTCTGGCGTAGTACGAGCGAGAGGACCCTGTGAACTTCGGAGAGGATTGGATAGGCGATGTCTATGAAGGCTGCTTCGCCAGAGCTCATGCGTAGGAGGTCGTAGCAAGCAGCATACATTTGGGAAGTCGTCGTGTCCATCAAGACCGTGGAATGACCATGGCCGATGTTCGACTCGGAAATTTGAAGTGCCAGACCTAGCAAGGTTAGGTACCGGAGTGGTATTTGCAGGACATTGGGAACATACCTTCCAGTAAACGAAGAGCCCGATCCCACATCGAGGCTCGGTGAGGCATCCGATTGAGACGCTCAGAGGAGACAGCGTGGAGGAAAGCGTCGAGTGAGAGCTGGTTGGTCTTGGAATTGCCTTGTTGCTGCAACAAACTTTGTCGCCCAGATCGTGATGCTTGATCATCTGGCGGAAGGTAGCCAGTACTTTGGTCAAAGTCGAAGGCGACAGCGTTTGGAGGTCCGTGGGAGTGACTGTCTTGGTCCATCTGAGCTGCGCAGACATCGGCAGGCTCGTGTGTAAGGCTGCTCCCCCGTTTATGGGACTCGCCAATGGCTGCTGAGAAATTTGTGGATGGTCCTGCCGCCATGGAGAAACGGTGCGGAAGGCCAACAGCGGATTGAGGCAACGAGGTGGCCATGTTTGGAGAATGAATAGCACCGTCTTCGGATAGATTGATGGCCGCCGACCTTGAGTATTTCTTCTCTGCAGGAGAGGGAGTACATCAGAAAACGTTGTAGGTATGGAAGCTGGAGAGTGGGAGGCTTACTGTATGAGGCACTCCTGACGGCCAGCATTCCTGATGAGTAGCTAGGAGGTGGTCTAGATAGAAGATGCCTCAGAGGAAGTGCCTCAACAAGGTATACAACGACTGGGAATGGGAGAGCGGGGAATGGCTGTTGGAGGTTGGATATAATCTTGTCAGAGAAAGGGTGGGAAATGAAGGTAAAAGGATGAAGGATATGGGTAGGGCATGGTTCGATGGAGGCCGACTATTATGATAAGCAGATACAGTAGTCGCGATGCTGGCAAAGCAGAGACTGGGTCGATGTGATGAATGTAACGCTGATGTTGCTGGGAGGAAAGAGGGGAGATCATGGACTGGCCTTCGAGTGGGTGGTGCTTTCCTTCACGAACCTTCTTTACCTATATCATTCTGGGCACGGGAGTATAGGCATGGACGGCAGGAGGAAAGAAGATATAGAGGGGGGAGTAAAAGACGGGATTGGTATCTACACCCAGGCAAGCATGTTTGCTGAGATGTCGACGAAGCCAGGCTTAGGATCCGAAGACTCAGGACTGGCTGTAGGAGTACGCCATATTCAACGATCGAGGGACTGCGTGACTCCTCACCAATTGACTACTACATTCGAGATCTATCTGCATCAAGTGGATGCATTCTTCTTGACCTGTAGAGTAGTCCATCTTCCTATCTAAGTCAAGCTTTGTCGGGTCCGTAAAGCTGGGCTCAATCGCCGATGGCATACATACCAATGCGAACAGCCACGCTATGATTATCACGATCGACTCTCCGTACAGACTGTCGCACATGACGTGGAGTCGAAGAGTAAGAAGGTAAGGTACTTAGTAGTCGCGTTCATGATTGAGGTTTTCACGAGAAGCACTAATCGGCGCCCCACCCCTAGTCGCTATCACTCCTAGGGGTTCCTACCTAAACGTTGGATTTACCTAAATATTAGATTTTTTAATATTCTATTCTAAAAGTATATACTTCTCGCCCTATAACTAGCTAGTTATAAAAGTACCTTTTAAAAGTATAAATTACCTTCTAATACTAATAGTCCTACTAGTAGAGAACTACTTTTATTATTATATTAGCATTTTCTACTTTAATTTCCTTAGTACGTTTTTCTTAGACTAGTATCTTCTTATCCTTCTTAGCTAGTTACTCTACCCTTAATTAAGCTATTACTTATACCTAACTAGTAGTTATCTAGCCTCCCTTCTTAGTAATAGTACTCTTAAGTAACTTATATTCTTTCTTTATTATAACGGCCTTATAGACTACCTTAAGGTCCCGCTTAACTAATAGCTAAGAATATATATCTATAATAGAACCCTTTAAAGTATAATCTATTAATTATTAGAAGGCTAGTTATACTACTTAAAACTCCCTTACTATCTTCTAGATATATTCTAGATATATAATAATATTACTAGCGGTATATAGCGTATATCCTAGTACTACTAATAGTAGGAGAGGAGTATTAGAGTAGTTATCTTCTAGTTTTATAACTTATATCTTTATAAGTACTACCTTAGAATTAAATAAGATAAATCTAGTCTTTTTAAAGGCTAATTTAATATTCTAAATTATAAATATCTTACTTCTTATCTATTTAAATACGCTTAGGAAGTCTAGGTAATTAAAATCTATATTTCCTACCTATACAGCCTTATTAATAGACTTGTTATAATAATTCTTAAATAGCTAGAATAGATTAATATCTAATAGCTAAGTAAGATATATTAAATATAACTTTAAAATAAATAATTTTATACTAAGAGTCTTCGCTATTATATAAAATTTATAGGTATAATAGGAGTTAAATCTATTAAGAATTAATACTTAATACCTTTTATACTAATAGTAATATAAGAACTTATTAAAATAGAGTAGCTATCTAAGAGCTAGCTTATTATTTAAATAGCTAGAAGGTAAATAGGCTAGTATATAATTTAGTAAAAGGTTATTTACCGCCTATTTATATAAGATATTTTCTCCTTTTAGTATTAGGAATAGTAGGATACTATTACTAGCTCTATTAATATATTCTACTAATATAATATAGTCTTAATTATCTATATTAACTAGTTATAAAGGCTTACTCTTATTAAGTATTACGATGTAATAGGCGATTTTATAGCTAACTTAGAAGCCTATCTTATTTATATTCTAGATATTATAATCTTATATCCCTAGCTTATCTTTCCCCCTCTTAAATTTATTATAAAGTACTAGTATATCTTTTATATTATAAGCGTTCTTTTAAATAGCTACTAGGGGTATTTACTTATATTTATAAAACTCTAGATATCTCTTAAAGAAGTATATAACCTAGGATTTACTAAGTTTTTAATAGTAGCTAGGCCTCTTTCTTAAGATAAATTTTATAATATTATAAATATATTAAATGTAAACTAAGTATATAATATTATTAAGATATAGTATATAATTATATATAAACTACTCTTTATCTAGCGTAAGTTATATATAGCTTTATAATTAACTACTCTTTAAGGCCTTCCTTATAATATATCTTTATACGCGTCTTTTCCTAATAGTAAAATATCTAGATATAATAGTAATACTAGGAAAGTCGCTATTAATAAATCTATTATAAGCCTTTTATATACGTGCCTCTTAATCCTTATAAGCTATAAATATAATATAGTTAATAGGAAGTAGGTAGAGATAGGTTAATAATAAATATAAAAATTCTAACGTTAGGATAAATCCAACGTTTAGGTAGGAACCCCTAGGAGCGACAGCGACTAGGGGTAGGGCGCCGATTAGAATAGTAGTATAAGGCTTGGCATGCTGACCAGGCCGAGATAGCTCTAGCTCCGTTCCATCTATCAAGAGATTAAAATAGAATACCGTAGAAATTATTGTTTATATCACATCTTCTCATCCAGTCTGATAGTTGTCTTTGGACATGACTTAGGCTGGACTGTTCGATCCGGAAAGCAGTAATCATGATGCCCGCCCCCCCTTGATAGTCTCAAGTGTGTTGTCGGCAGTTGGCATCGGTCCAGGCTGAAGTAGTCCTGAGTGAAAGTGCATGGATGACATGGTGATGACGTAGTCTCGATGCTGAGAACCGCGGGACGAGACAATTGTTCTGCACAAATTACTTCAACATACGCATACGATAGAAGTTGTCCGCGGTGCAGCCTGTCCTCTACGACGACAAACAGCACAACCAACATTCACGATACCACCCAATCATCATCAACATGGCAGTGGTAGCACAGGCAGCAAACTTGATTGAGAAAGCACTCGGTCATGGCGACAATGCTGTGACCGAACAGAACGTGACCAACCCCGGTCGCGACCGTGAGAAGTACGCAGACCCTTCCGGCGAGAAGATGAAGGCCCTGATCTGGATGGGCAAGAACACCGTCGAAGTCGGTCAGTCCCATCGACCGCATAGCATATTTCCCCCGGCCCCCCTTTTGCTCCCTCGCTAACCATCGTACCCTACAACAGCCGAAGTCTCCAAACCCCGAGCCTTCGAAGACCGCGATGTCATCCTCAAAGTCACCGGCTCGACCATATGCGGCTCCGATCTCCATCTATACCACGGCTCCGTCGTCGAAATGCAAAAGGGCGATATTCTAGGACACGAATTCTGCGGGAAAGTCGAGAGCATGGGCAAGGCCGTCAAGGGGCTCAGCGTCGGCGACCGCGTCGTTGCCTCCTTCCAGATCGCCTGCGGGGAATGCATGTACTGCAAGAAGAAGCTGTCCTCGCAATGCGAGCGAACCAATTCAAACTCGTTGGAATATGGCATGTATGGTGGGAACACTGCGGGCATGTTCGGCTATAGCCACTTCACTGGCGGCTTCGCTGGCGGACAGGCAGAATACGTGCGTGTGCCGTTTGGAGATGTCAACCTCCTGAAAATCCCAGACGACGTTCCGGACGAAAAGGCATTATACCTCTCCGACGTACTCGCCACAAGCTACAACTGCGTCGTCGACACCGGCGTCAAAGAAGGCGACGTCGTCGCCATCTGGGGTGCCGGACCCATCGGCGTGATGTGCGCCGAATACAGCTACACGCAAGGAGCCTCTCGCGTCATCATGATCGACGGCGGCGCCGCATCATGGCGACTAGACTTCTGTAAAGAGAAATTCCCCAAGATCGAGACCCTTAACTTCACCGACCTCCCCAAAGGCAAATCCGTGACCTCCGCGCTCAAGGACATGGAGCACGGCGGCCCCGACGTCGCGCTCGAGTGTGCAGCCGGCGAATACGCCAAGGGGTGGGCGCACTATTTCGAACTGATGAGCGGTGCCGAAACCGACACGTCGGAAATCGTCAACGAGATGATCACGTCCGTCAAGAACTACGGCCGCTGCGGCATCACGGGCGTCTATGTCGGTTTCACGAACCATTTCAATATCGGCTCTTTGATGGAGCGTGGTATTCGCTTGATTGGCAACGGACAAGCGCCTGTACATTTGTATTGGGAGAAGCTGCTGCAGATGATTCAGGAGGGAAAGACGGATCCGTATACCATGTTGACGCACCGTGTCGATATCGACGAGATGGCTACGCTTTATCAGAAATTCGATGAGAGGGCCGATCGGATCCAGAAGGTTTTTGTGCAGACGCGGTTTTCAGATCCGCCGGCTGAGGGGAGCCCGAAGTTGACGTCGTGGAAGTAGATGGTTTGGAGGCTGGAGGAAGGGTTTTGTGATTTATGATGTCAACGTTATTTAAGTCATAATATCCAAAAACATTTTTTCGTACACAGACGTTTTTTCGGAGTCTCCAGTGTCAGTATGATATTATTGTGGCTTACTTCCCATGTACTGGACCTAGCATGTTGCGTGGTAGTATTCTGCAGCTTTGGAATGAAGACTGGCATAGATCTGGATAGTCGCTGCAACGCTCACATATCCCCAAACACAAAAACCCCCTTCCCCTTCCTATACCCCTCCAACGTCCCCTGCACCGCATCCACCAAATTCCTCCTCTCCGTCCCCCACCCCCACGGCACCTCCACAACCGGCCCATCCCTAAACTCCCCCCTCCTCATCATCTCCAAAAGCGCATCCACAGTCCTCCTCTTCTCCTCCGGATGCCGCTCGCTCCACCGACTGACCCAAAACCCTTCGAATTTCAAATCTTTGAAAATGAGCATGCCGGCCCCCA